>Ga0181560_10001800_pt1 | contig 19981 bp, 12 predicted proteins | sample 011ome_20_FD_133751 | JGI IMG/M metagenome (GOLD analysis project Ga0181560, IMG submission 133751) | Coastal salt marsh microbial communities from the Groves Creek Marsh, Skidaway Island, Georgia - 011509CT metaG (megahit assembly) | ecosystem: Environmental > Aquatic > Marine > Intertidal...
CGAAGGTGCGTCGCTCGCTCGCGCGCCGTCGGCGGCGGGCCCGCGGAGCGGGATCGACCGCCGGCGGCGGCGGGGGCGACGGCGTACGCCCCGCCCTCGCCGTTCACCGCCGCGCCGACGTCGAGCCGCTCCCACGACCCGTCGTCCACGCTCCCTCCGAACCCGATCCCGTACGACGCGTCGACGTTCGCGGAGCCGCCGCCGCCGCCGGAAAAGCCGTCGCGGTGGGAGCCGTCGAACCCGCCGCCGGCGTTGGCCACAGCGGCGCCCTCCGCGAGAAACCGCCGCGCCCTCGGGACGTCGCCCGCGTACATCGCCGCCGCCGCCGCCGCGGTCAAGCACGGCAGGTTCAGCGCGCGCTCATCGCACCTCGCCCCGGTCTCGAACGCCGCGATCGCGGTTTCAAACTCCCCGAGCTCCTGCGCCGTCGTCCCGAGCGCGTGCCACGTCGCGGGGCTCCGCCCGTGCGCCGCGCTCAACGCCCTCAACGCGCGCATCGCACCCTCTAAATCCCCCCCCGTCTTCATCGCCAGCGCGCGCGCGTGCAACAGCCGCGCGTTCCCGGGGCAGTGCGACAACCCCTCGTCGATCACCGCGAGTCGTCGCGCCGCGGCCGCGGAGGCGCGGCGTCTGCCGCCGCCGACGACGCCGGTGCGGTGCTCCCCCGCGTCGCGGCCGCGGAGCGCCACCTCCTCGGCGTCGCTCCACAGCACCCACGCCGCCGCGTTCGTGGGGCACGCGTCCACGCTCTCGCGGAAGAGCGTGCGCGCGAGGGACAGCGTGGACGCGCCCGTGGAGTTGCCGCGACGAACTTCGTGATGCGCCATGGTGGAGAGAAGCGAAGAGCGCGCGAGAAGGGACGACGGCGACGCGCCGCCGCCAGCTGTGTCGCCGCCGCCGCCGGTTCGAACCCGCAACCCTCGCGTCGCGTCCCGCGTCGCCTCCTCGCCCTCCCTGAACACCGCGCTCGCCTTCGCGACGTTCCCGAGCTTGCTCTCCATCTGCGCCCACGCCTGCCACGTCGGCGCGTGCGTCGCGTCGAGCTTCGTCGCCGCGGAGAAGAGCTTCCGAGCCTCGACGTATCGACGCGCGTCCGCCTCGAGGCACCCCCAGGCTTGGAGCGTCGACGCGCGTGGGCTCGAGCCCTCCGCGCGAACCGCGTCGCGGAAGAGCCTCCGCGCTTTGCTCACGCGCCCGCGCCCGCGCTCGAAGACGGCCCACGCGTGGAGCGACGGCGCGTGCGCGGGATCGATCGCGAGCGACCGCGCGAAGAGATCGCGCGCCGACTTGGCCGCGCGCGGATCCCCCGCCGTCGCGCGCCGCGCCTCCATCGTCGCCCACACCTGCAGGATCACCGCGTTCGTCGGATGCGCCTCGTGCGCGCGCGCGAGGATCTCCGTCGCCTCCGCGATCGCGTCCTCCGGGGCGGCGTCCGCGCCGCCGCCGCCGCCGCCGCCGTCGCCGCCCGTCGCGCACGCCACGACGAGCCGCGCGGTCGTCGTCGCGAGGTGCGCGTTATCGGGAGACGACGCGAGGCCGTCGCGCGCGATGGCGAGCGCGCGCGTCGCATCGCCGGCTCGCTCCGCGTCGAGCGCGCGCGTCAGCGTCGATCTCGACTTGTAGAAGTCCTTCCGCGCCGCGCGTTTCGCGCGATACGCCTCCTTCGCCGCCGCGGACGCCGCGGACGCGTCGTCGTCCGCGGTAGTCGACGACGACGACGACGACGATTTTGACGACGACGATTTTGACGACGACGCGACGCCGACGGTCTCCGCGCGCGACGCCCGCCGCCATCGCGCGGCCGCGGCGACGCGCGCGACGCTTCTTCGTCGCGGCGGACCCGAGGTCAGGACCCACCGCGCGCACGGCCCCGCCGTCGACGCCGCGGCGAACGCGCGCATGGCGACTCCGCCGCGCGCGGCGCCCGAATGGCTCGCCCTCGCCCGGACCGCGAGCTCAGGATCGGATTCTGTCAAGCGCGCGCGGCGCGCCGCGTCCTGCTAAGGTTACCTGCTCCTGTCGCGTCGGTAAAACTTCGACGGCGGAGACGAGGACGGGAAGCGTTGACCGCTGGCTCACACTCTCCGACGCGCCGTCGACGCGCGCGTGGGAACGTCGTTCATCGCCGCTCGGAGGTGCTCGAGCGTCGTCGCCGGCGCCCTCGTTTCGTCCGCGGCGTCCTGGGAATCGCGCGACGCGCGCGAAACGCCCTGCCGTCGTGCCCGGTGGGAGAATTTGAATAAATCGAGGAAAACTTCGTCGTCGTCATGAGCGAAGACGGGGGGTTCGTCCCGAGCGATATCGAGATGGAAGACATCGAGGACGAGATCTCCATCGCGCAGTCCTCCGCGGAGTGGTCGCGCGCGGACCCGGACCCTTCCCCGCGGTCGACCGCGCCGCCGTCGCCGATGCCGAGCTACAACCCGACGGTGTTCTCCCCTCCCGCGGCGAATAAGGCGTCGTCGTCGGAGCGACCGTCGTCGGCGTCGCGGACGTCGACGTCGTCGCAGCCGGGCTGGCGCGCGCCGGAGCCGCGGGCGCCCGCGCCGCTTCCGATGCCGCCCGCCAACGGCGTCGCGTCGCTGAGACCCATCGGCGTCGGCGGCGTCGGCGGCGCGTCGTCGCTTCCGCCGCTGGGAGCGGGAGCGCCCGCGCCCGCGTCTCGCGCGGCGGGAGCGGCGTCGCTCCCGCCGCCGCCATCCCTGAACGGCTTCGGCGCGGCGGCGCCAGCGAAAGCGCCGCCCGCGGCGATCCCGACGAGTCTCTCCCCGCGCGTCGCGCCGCCGCGGTCCCGATCTATAATCGACGCGCCCGCGCCGCGCCGCGCCGCGCCGGCGGCGACGGCGCGGAGAGAACAGAAGGAAACCGCCGCCGCCGCGACGAGGGCGAAGACGACGAAACCGCCGCATCCTAACCCGGTCATCGCGCGGCAGATGGCGCTCTCCGCGCGCAGACGCGAGGCGTTCCTCAACGCGGACAAGATGGTGAGCAAACCGATCATCGCGCCGGCGGGCCGCGGCGGCGGAGGAGGATCCGAGAGGACGACGACGACGACGCGGCGCGGGCTCGGCGGCGGCGGCGGGTACGACCCCGTGGGAGCCGCGCCGGCGATGCGACGACCCGCGGCGTCAGGCGCGGGCGCGGGAGCGAAGAAGAACCCGTCGTCGTCGTCGCACGTCGTGGGCACGTCGCGACGGACCGTGGAGGTTGACCTCGTCACCGCGCTTCCCGCGACGACGGCGGCGAGAAAGCCGAGGACGAAGGACGCCGCCGACGACCCGCCGCGCCCGAGGGCGACCGTCCGCGTCGTCGCGCCCCGCGACGACGCCTCGGGGAGGTCGCAGTCGCGGTACAAGTCCCTCCCCGCGCACCAGACGTACAACTGGTACAAATACTACGGGTTCGCGGGACAGGGCGCGAAGACGTCGTGGGGGTACAACCCGAAGCGGGCGGACATCCAGGAAAAGTACGGCGCGGTGAGGACGCCGAGCGAGAGGCGCTGGCCGACGGAGGCGTGAGCGCGCGCGCGTGGACGGTGAGCGATGAGTGACGATGATGATACAGTATTCTTCATTCATCTGTCCGACCGTGCCCTTTGTAATAGTATTAAAGAATGAATGGTCCGTCGTCGACGTTTGTGTAGGGAGTGACCTTATCGGGGGGGCTGGCGCGTTTGACCCTCCCCCCCTTTGAACGCTCGCTCGTCCGTCCGTCCATCACATCGTTCGTATTCCGATCGCCATCGCGATCACGCTCCCTAAAAACCCAGCGCCCAGCACCGCTCTCCACGCCGGGGTGAGCTTCCCATCCCCCCGCAGCATCGTCCACGCCACGAGCGGCGGCATCACCCCCCACAGAAACGCCACGGGGACGGTGCCCGCGAACTTAATCATGAGAAAATACAGCCCCGGCCCCCCCATCACCGCGAGCGCGAGGCTCGGCAGAACGGTCAGCGCGATGAGCTTTCTGCACCCCTCGTTCAGCGGCAGCTCGAACGTGTCCGCGTTGAACCGCGACAGCGCCAGGTAACACCCGATCAGCGTGCTCACGGACGCGAACGCGCCGATCGCGCCGGTGGCCGCGCCGAGCCAACCCCCCTCGGATAAAATTTTCCCGGCGAGGTCCCCGCCCGTCGCCCCGAACGCGGCGAGCTCTTTCCTCCCGAGCGTGACCGCGAGCCACAGCGCGTACATGACCGCGGGACCCAACGACCCGAACGCGAGGACTTTCTTCACCTTGGTCCGGCTCCCGCGGCACATGTCGACGACGGTGGGAATCGCCTCTCCGTACGTCATCGTCTGCATGATGGCTGGCAGCGCGGGAATCGCGGCGGTCGCGTTCGCCGTGAGGAGCGTCCCGACGGAGATCCCCGGCGCCCCCGCGACGCACGCGGCGGCGAACGCGGCGAACAACCCCGCGGTCGCGAACGCGTTTATCTTCCCGACGTACTTTCGGAAGCTCGCGCCGGCGATGACGAACGCGGCGAAGACGCTCCCGAATCGCTGCCACGCCGCGCCGTCGGCGAAGGGCAAGAACAACGTCGTCATGTTCCCGCACTGCGCGAGCTGCGAGACCAAGGTGCAGTTTATCAAGATCCAGAACGTGACCCCCGCGGCCCAGCCCCATCGCTCACCGAGGTAGGTGTCCACGACCGTGTGCATGGACACCGCGCGGTCTGGATTATCTTCCCAGACTCGGATCGTCGGCTCGACGAGCACGACGGAGGACCCCAACAACAGCGCGTACGCGACGCCGAGGAGGCCGAGCGCGGGGAGGAACCCCCCCGCCGCGGTGAAGTACGGCAGCGCGAGCGACCCGCCGCCGACCGCGGTCCCGGTGATGAGAAGCGCCGCCTCGAGCTCGTTTCCCTCGTCTCCGTGCGCGACGCCGTCGCCGTCGCAGGAGTTGTAGACGAACTTATCGCTGTAGACGCACGACCGCGCCGCCGGGAGCTCGTCGTCCGTGGACTCGTCAGGGACGAACGACGCGCTCGGCGGCGAAGGGAGGCGGCGGTGGCGTCGGCGCGCGCGCGCGGCGGCGGCGGCGGCGGCGGCGGCGGCGCGACGCGACGGACGAACGAACCATCGCGCGCGCGTCGAAGTCGATGTCGATTCCCGCTCTTCCGAAGGTGACGACTTTCCCGCCCACCCGCCCGCGCCCACCGCGTCGCGCCGCTCGCGCGCGACGCATCGCGTCGTCCCGGGCTCGCGCGGGGTCTTCTCGCGTCGCGCGCGCACGCGGGTCGGAGGGACCCACGCGGACGCGAGCGCGCTCATCGTGCCGACGCGACGAGCGAGCTGTGCGCCGGGGCACGTGGGGACGCTCGCTTTCTTACCCGTCGCGATCCGCGGAGGGATAAGAGGCGCGATCCGCGTCCGTGTGTCATGCGAAGAAGCTCGATCAGTTGAAACCGGGGAGTGTGCATTTGAACGCGCGCGCCGTAGGGTGAACATAAAAACTGACCCGCGCGCGACCCGTTCACCGTCCCGAAGCGCCTCCTCGGAAAATCAACACTGTCAAACTTTGACCTCGCACGTCGAGGCACCCCCCCCGCGCTGGCAGAGACGAGCGACGCGCGCGCGTCGTCGTCATTCGCGGCGACGCGAGCTCGCGAAGAGGCACGCCCGCGAGATCCGCGACGCGGGCAGCGTTCGCGCGAGGCGCGCGCGGCGTATCCGAGCTTCCGCGAGGCGCGCGCTATCTATCGACCGCGGAAACCTCGACACGGGCGAGGCGAGGCGCGCTTCGGGGGGGTGCCCGCATCGATCGCGCGGGGCGGCGTCGTCGCGGGCCATGGCGAAACCGAAGGCGAAGAAGCGCGCGCGCTCGCCGCCGCCCTCGGGCGGCGCCACCGCCGCGACCGACGCCCCGGGACGCGAAGGGACGACGCGAGGAGGAGGAGGTGGACGTGGAGAAGGAGGAGGAGGAGGACACGGAGGAGGAAGCGTCGCGCCCGCGAAGAAAAAGTCGAAGGGCGCCGCGCGTCGCGACGCCCCCGACGCCGCCGCCCCCGCGACGACCCCGCTCAGCGCGCTCCCGAACGCTTCGCCGAGCGCGACGCGATGGCGCGACCTCCCGAGCTCCGCGCTCGCGGAGATCGTCGCCGAGCGCGTCGGCGCGCGGTACCGCCACGCGAAGCGCGCGGGGCTCGTCGCGATGCTCGAGTCGCACGTCCGCGCGGAGAGGCACTGCGCCGACGAGCTCGTGAAAACCGCCGACGGCGTCTTAAACGTCTTCAGAGACGTCCCGCCGGGGCCGCCGTTCGAGGTGGGCGAGCGCGAGATGATGGTGGAGAAGATGCGCGCGCTGAGGGAGGTCGCGGTGGCGCACGCGGCGGCGCGAGAGGCTGACGTCTTCGCGCGGGCGGCGCACGGCTTCGCGTCGTCGACGTCATCGCCGGCGCCGCGCGAGTCGACGGGGCCGGGGCCGAGCCCGCCGCGCGCCGCCGCCGCCGCCGATGATGAAAAGCGAGGTAAACCAGGCAAACAACACGCTCGCCGCGGCGATCGCGATCCTGGCGGTCGCGGCGGCGGCGACAGCGACGAGCGGCTCAGACGCACGAAGCTCAACGCGCCGCTCGTGGGCGCGTCGCTGCCCGTGCTCGCGTTGTTTCTGCGGCCGTGCGTGTGCGAGGTGCGTTCTGTTCTGACACTCGTCCCCCCCGTTTGACCGCGTTCGCGCGGTGCGCGCGGTTCCTCGAGGACTGACTTTTGCCATCGTCACTCTCCGCCCACCCCTCGGTTTCGATCCCGACACGCCGCGACGCGACGCCTTTGCCTTTCAACTCCGACCGACGCGCCCCCGAACGCCCGTCCCGACCCTCAGACGGCGCCGCTGGCGACGGTGGCCGCCTGCGCCGCGTTCGACGCCATGCGCGCGGAGGTGCAGCTCAGGACGTCGGTGAAGGTGTACCGGGAGATGCCGGGGCTGCGCGCGACGCTGTTCGACGCCGCGGCGACGATGCCGGAGCTCGCGAAGGAGCTCGTGGACCGCGTCTTCGCGCGAGGGGAGGACGACGACGAAGCCGCCGCCGCGTCTACGCGGGACGCGTGGCCGTCGGACGGGTCGCGTTCCGATCGCGTCGCGCCGCCCCCCGCGGTCCTCGACGCGATGCTGTTCTCGGAGTCGTCCGAGTCGTACTCGCAGGCCGTGCGGTCGGTCGACGAGTTCGCGCGCTCGTTGCGCGACGAGTGGCGCGCGGACGACGTCGTCGACGCGCTCGGGTGGCTCTGGCCAGGGACGTCGTTTGACGAATTCCGGAGAAGACGCGACGACGAGGCCGACAGCTCGCGTACAGTCCCGTGGTACACTCGCGTACAGTCCCGGACGTGGGTCGAGATGTGGCGCGACGCGCAGCGCGGCGGCGGGCGAGGCGGGGGACGCGGCGGCGGTTCGCTCGTGCGTCGAAGCGCGCGACTCGCGACGGCGGCGTGGACGGCGGCGGCGGCGGGCGCGGCGGGCGCGGCGGCGGCTCCGCCCGGGGGCGGCGGCGGGGGCGGCGGCGGCGTCTCCGCGCCCGTCCCCGCGCCCAGCGCCGCGCGCGCGTCGGCGAACGCGTGGTCTTCGCTTCAGAGGTGGTTCAGCGCCGGCGGAGACGGCGCGGGAGGCGGCGCGCGCGCGGGGGCTCGCCGCGACGCCGTGAATTTGAGCAACGACGAAAATTTTCTCGCGTTGCTGCGCGAAGCGACCGACCGCGACGATAACTACGCGCGGACGGAGGCGCAGGTCATGCGGGCGGAGGCGGAGGCGGCGGTGCAGCTTATCACGCAGGCGCAGGCGCAGGCGGACGCGGACGCGGGCGAGCTCGCGATCCAAGGCGAACGGATCGCGTCGCCGCTCCCGGAGATGCCGTCGACGCGTTCGTTCGACGCGGCGGACGTAGCGGCGGTCCGGGCGATATTCGCGGCCGGGGACGCCTCGCCTCGGCGCGGAGTCCGCCGCCGCGGCTCGACGCGCGACGATGACGACGACGCGACGACGATAACGGACGACGACGACGAGCCGACCGACGACGACGACGACCCCGCGCCGGATATCGTCGACACGGACACGTCCATGTCCCTCGAGTACGTCAATTTTATCGAGCCCCACCCCGAGGATGAAACCCCCTCGGAATTTCAAACCCCCGCGGAGGCGATAGAGGCGGCAACCCGGAGGGCGCGCGCGATGGCGGCGGCGGGGCTCGACCCGGTTTACAATGCGATGAGGGGCCTCCGACCGCCGACGGCGCCGCGCGCGGCCACCAGGTTCGCGAACGCGCTGCCGCCGTCTCCGCGGGGAGGACCCGGCGCCGGCGCCGGCGCCGGCGCCGGTCGCGCGCGGCCGCACGGCAGCGCGAACGAGTGGGACGCGCAGCTCAACGCGCTCTTCGGCGTCGGCGGCGCGGAGGAGACGCGTCAGCTCGAGCTCGACGCCGTCTTCGAGCTGACGACGCGACGAGGCGGCGGCGGGCGCGGCGGCGGGCGCGGCGGCGGGCGCGGCGGCGGCGGGCGCGGGCGCGGGCGCGGGTCGACGACCGCTCCCGCGCCGCCACGGCGACCGCCGTCCAGGCGAGGCGGCTCCGCGGCCGCGGCGAGGCCAGAGCCGCTTTCTCCCTCTCCGGAGGAACCGCGCGAGACGCGGTTCGACGCGGAGATCGCCCGGCTCGGCGTCTCCTCCGAGTCTCTCGAGGCCATCATGCGCGTCCGCGCGTCGTCCATCCCGACGCGGACAACTTCCGTGGAGGAGCACGCCGCGGTCGCGTCGTCCGTCGCGCGGCGGACGTCCGTGCAGGTCCTCGCGCGGCTCGTGAAGTACGAGCTCTTCCGGCGCGTGCCCCCGGGAGGGCTTCCCGCGACGCCTTTGCCGGCGCCGCCGCGCCCGGTCGACCCCGGCGTCGCCGCCGCCGCGGACGCGGACGCGGACGCGGACGCGTCCCGACCCCCGCGATCGTCGCCGCCGTCGTTCAACGCGTTCGCGATGCACACCGCGCCGTTCGTGCCCACGACGAGCGCGATCGGCGCGAAGATGCTCCCGATGAACGACGCGGATCCGACCCCGGTGCTGGACGCGCTCGAGCCGTACGTCCGCGCCGACGGCCGCGCCGCCGTCCTCCTCGCGTGCGGCTGCGAGCTCTTCGCCGTGCGCGACGCGCTGCGGACGTGCCCGTTCGAAGTCTGCGCCGGCGTCTACACCGCGTCCGCGGCGCGCGCGCTCGCGTTGATCGCGCACGCGTGGCACGCGCACGGCGTGCCGACGGCGCACGCCGCGGACGGGTGGCGCGCGGTCACGAAGCTCATGGAGACGTTGAAGGACACGTGCTGTGAGGATAGCGTCCGACTGACGTCGCCGGGTCTGCCCCGTCGCGGTCGGGGCGGCGTCGACGGCGGCGACGCCGGGTTGTCAACCGCGGTGTGCGGGCTGCGCGCGGGGCTCGCGGGGCCGTGGGCGCGGCGCCTCGGGGAGGCGTTGCCGGCGTTGACGCGAAAACTGATCGAGTCGGGGGCGCCGCAGCCCGCGGTGAACAAGTTCGCGTACAACGCGACGTTGCTCGCTTGGGTGGTCGCTTCGGATCAAACGCCGAAAGCGTCTCCGAACTGCGTCGGCATCTCGAATTTCACGTACTATCCCCCGATACACGCGATGCGAGCCAATCCGAGGGAAGAGGCGACCCTGGGGGAGTCGCCGTACGGGGACGCGGAGTACGACTACGGCTTCACGACCTCGCCGCCGCGGAGCGAGACCTCGGGCGAAGCGTTATCTAAGCGAGACGAATTTTTCCTCCAAGAAGGGTTGCTCGCGCCGCCGGCTGCGCTCGGGCTCCGCGCGTCCTCGATCAAAGAGATGCACGAGGTCCTGAAAGACGTGACCGTGTGGGCGAGGGACTGCGTCTGCGCGCGGCTCACGAAGCCGTCGGACCCAGTCAATATATGGAATAAAGAGTTGTTCACCGCCCTCGCGGCCGCACAAGATTTCGTAAAGATGTTCGAGCAAGAAGCGATGCGATCACGGAGCGTCGCGACTCTGGTGTGCGTCACCATGTTGCTGAAGCAGGTGAACGAAAGGCGCGGGAAAGAGCGCGCGCGTCTCCTCGGAGGTCGTTTGAAAGATTGCGACCCGGAGTCGGAGTTGCACGATTACGACGACAGGTTGCGCGACGGGGTCCGGTTCGAAGTCTTGCGGACGCTAGAGTCGCACGACGCGATCTTCGTCCCCGGCCGACGCGCGGGAGAACTTCCGACGTTCGGGCTGTGGGAGACGCCGGGCACGACGGAGGACGCTACCCAACCGATAAAGATCGCGACGTCGTTTCCGACGATCAGGTACGGGGATAGTGACCGTCCGACCGCGCGCATCATCGACGTCAACCCGACGGTCTCCGTATGGTCAATCGTCGAGGAGTATGGATCGAACGGGGATTCGGCGTACCACTTGTACGCGCGCGCGTCCCCGGTGGCGGCGGCGATGCATCACGTCCTCAACGCGATCGCCGCCGCGGTCGAACACATCAAAACCGCGGCGTGGATATCCACGGGGTCGTCGAGCTACGGCGACGCCGCCGCCCACGACGCGGTGAGGACCGCGCTCACCGCGGGCGGCGCGTCGTCGTCGTCCTCGCCGCTTCGATCGCTCATCGTCGCGTTCGGGGTGATCCACGCCGCGGCGGTGGCGCTTCGAGTCGCCGCGCCGCCGGTGGACGTCCCGGAGGACGTCGTCTCGCCGTACCCCGCGAAGGAGGTGCGTTCTATACACTGGTCCCCATACGACCGCGTTGGCGTGGTGAACGCCGATCCTTAAGGACTTTGCCCGGCGGTTCTCTTTGCCCACCCCACTGTTTCAATCCCCGCCCTCGACGCCTTTCAACTCCAGCTGACGCCTTTCAACTCCACCCCGACGTTCGCTCGTATGGAACGACCCGGAGGCGCACGTGAGGACGTTTCCGCCGCTCGGCGTGGAGATTCCGGCGCTGATCACGATCCACAGGGACGCGATTCTCGCCGTCGTCGAGGCGGACGAGCGCGCGGTGGGCCCCGGCAGGGTGTTACACTTTCTGAACGACTACCCCGGGATGGTGTCCTTCTGGACGAAGTTTCGTCGGCTGACGCGCGAGATTCGAGCGTCCACGCGCGGGACCGCGTTGTCCATCTTCGGGAACGCGCGCGACGTGACCATCTCGCGGACGGACCCGGTCGGGGACTTTTACGACGCCGTCGCCGCCATCGTCGCGGAAGCGACGGCGCGGAGCGCGGGGTTCGTCCGGGGCTTTCGCGGACCCCCGCGCCGCGGGTGGCTCCGCGCGGGCATTGATCTGTCCCAACCCGTCGAGGACGAGAGCGACGAGGAAGTCGACGCCGACGCCGGAGGCGTCGGCGCGCCCGGCTGGATCCGCGTCGGGCGTCGGGCGCGTTTTCCTCACATCCCCGGCACCCTCATGTCACCAGACCAAGCTCTGGATGCGGCCGACCGAGAAATTGCCGCCGAGGTTGCGGCCCGCGCGCCCGTCCATCCGTCGTTTCTCCCCGGGGTGGGGTTCCCCGGCTCCGCGGGCGCGAACAGTCCCGGCGGCGTCGCGCCCTCGGTCGGGCTCGAAGCGAGACTCGAGGCGCTGAGCGCGGGGGGCGGGGGCGGCGGGGGCGGGACGCGAACCGGCGCGACCGTTCGCTTTCTCCACGAGAACGACGACGACGACGGGAGCGGCTTCGGGCTTCGAGGGCTCGCGCTCAACGTCGGCTTCGAGGGCGAGATCGGGAGCGGCCCCGGGGTCGTGCGCGAGGGATTCCAAGCCGTCGCCGCCGCGCTCCTCGCGTCGTCCGACGCCGGTGGCAGAGCGCTGTTCAAACCGTGGAACGGCGACAGCGACGGCGGCGGCGACGGCGGCGCGGGAGGGGTGTGGTATCACGTCGATCCGAAGTGCGTCGTCGCGGCGTCCCCGAAGCCGTGGCGGTTCGTCGGGCGGTTTCTCGGTCTCGCCGTCGCCTCCGGGTGCCCGGTGCGTTTCCCGATCGTGCCGTGGCTGTGGTCGCAGATCCTCGGCGACGACGGCACGCGCGGCGCCGTGGAGCGGTTGCGCGACGCCGTGCGCGCGGCGGGCGCGGGCGGCGAGGAAGGGGGCGTGGGCGAGGCGGACGTCGTCGCCGAGGCGGAGGCGCTGTTGGAGGCGATGGCGCCGGTGGAGCCGGAGTTTTGCCGCGGGCTCGCGCGTCTGCTCGCGAAGCCGATGGCGGACGAGAGCAACGCGTGGGCGATCGGGGAGCTCGTGTTCAGGCGCGAGGACAGCGGCGAGAGCGACGTCGATGACCTTCAGGGTGATGATAACGCTCAAGAAGCAGACGTTACGACGAAAGAGGAGGACTCGGACGCGGACGCGGACTCGGACTCGGACTCGAACGCCGCCGGGGACGTCGTCGTCACCGACGCCAACAAAGCCAAGTACGTCCTTCAAACGCTGAAGCACCGCGCGGCGCGCCATCTCGGCGCGTCCACCGCGTTCGCCGTGGACGCGATCCGGCGCGGACTCGCGGACGTCATCCCCCTTAACGCGCTGAGAGGGTTCACCCCGGAGGATCTCCGCCGAGCCGTCTGCGGCGTCGAGGCATTGTGTCCGCGGGAATGGCGGCGCGCGACCCAGTGCGAGATCGTTTCCCCCGCGTACGATATCACCGCTCCTCTCGGCGGCGGCGGCGGCGGCGGCGGCGGCGGGCGCGGCGGTGGACGGTCGATGTACGCCTCGTCCACCGCGGCGGCGGGCGGCGGCGGCGGCGGCGAGGTCATCGTGGAGTGGTTCTGGCGCGCGGTGGAGTCGTTCACGGCGGAGCGGCGCGCAAATTTGTTGACGTTTTGGACTGGCGCCGCGGTGCTGGGTCCCAACGGGTTTCACGAGTGCGACTTTCGACTGACGCTCGCGTCGCACTTGTCTCCGGAATCGCTGCCGGAGTCGCAGACGTGCTCGCGGACGATAAAACTCGCGAGGTACGTGACGTACGAGCAGCTGCGAGAGAAGCTGGTGAGCGCGATCGAGTACGGCGCGAGAGGGTTCGCGTTCGCGTGACGACGAGGGAGGTTTTGTGAAAAAAAAAAAGACGACGACGACGTCGGTGTACGTGTACAGTAATTGTTTTACATGCGTTCGAGGTCTACAATCACGCCTCGGCATCAGGATCGTAGTCGTGAAGGTGAGACATGTCCGGGAGCGTCGTCACCCCGTCATGAGCGAAGTGGCTATAGAGTTCGTCGAGGAGGGCTTTTGGATTCATCTCCGCACCCGTCGAGTCCCTTCTCTTGACAAACGCGAACCGGTGAAACGGGGGCGACTTCTCGTACTCTGCCCTGGATAACCAACGCTTGATGTCTTCTTCCGTCGGAAATGGGCACCCGTTCTTCAACGCCCACTCGAAAGCGATGGGTCGTTTCCATTCCTGCGCTCGGAGGTACACATCGCCATCCCACGGACACCCGTTCTCGCGCGCAAAGCGTAACAACTCCGCGTCGCGCCCTCCTTCTCCCGCCGCGTTCGCGGTCGCGCTCTCGTCCCACGGGCACGGCCCCCAGGTTTCTCCCGTCTCCATGATCGTTTCTAGCAGGAAACTCTCACTCCGAAGCCATTTGAGAATGTCGAGATGCCCGCCTAACGCCGCGTCCGCGGTCACGAGCTCGTCGAACGGATACTCGAGATTCCGCAAGACCTCGAGAACGTTTCTCCTCCCGTGGAGCGCCGCGCGCGCGGCGTATTTCGACGACTCCTCGCATTCGCACCCGTTGTTTATCGCCCAGAGCATCATCTCGACGTGCCCGTGCTCCGCGGCTTTCAAGACGACACCATCACACCAGTCGCACGAGAGCTCCTCGCGTAAATACTTCAGCGCGTCCAAGTGCCCCTCCGCGGCGGCATTCTGCGCGCACGCCCCGTACGTGAACATCATCGGAATGGAGTTACCCCACTCGTCACGCCACTCGTCGGTCCAACCGCTGTTTCCGACGGTGGCGACGAACTTAATCACGTCCACGGATCCCGCCGCGGCGACATCCGCGCTCATGTCTTCGCGCATTTCTCTCGTGAGAGACCTTCCGTCGAAAGCTCCCGAGAAGTCCGTCAACAGCCGTCGCAAGATCGTCACCGCGTCGTCCGACTCCAGGTGCGCCTTCCTCCAGGATGCGTAGTAGTCGTAGGATGCGGGAAGCTCCCCAAACGCAAACGCACACTGCCAGGGTGCCCGCTTGACGTTCATCCTCAAAGCGTGCCTGAAGAGTCCCATGCCGAGCTGCAAGAGCCCGTTTTCTACCGCCCACTTGAACCGAGGGACTGTCGTCAAGAACGCGGCCTGATCGAGCTTCCCGTTCTCCCTCGCGCGCGCCTTGAAGCCATGGAACAGGTCCGCGCACGCGCGCGTCAACGTCGCGAACGACGCGGGGTCCAGTCGAGAGAAGATCTCGCTCGCGGCGTCGGTCTCGTCGAGCAGGAACTTCACGAGCGGAGCGGCGCTCTGGGGTCTCGCGGCCGCGGCCTTCTCGTACGGCGGCGTCGTCGGCCTCCGCGGCTCCGTCGGGTTGAGTTTCGCCTTCTTCTTCGGCGGCATGATGACGCCGCGCCGGCGCGCGTGCCAGGCGCGGACGGCAGTGCTGGACCACGATCACGACTGGACGGCGATTTTTTTGAGATCTCGCTCTCGTCTCTCGACGGACGGGCCGTCACTACGTCCGAGCGCCGGGTCAGCGGCGGCGGCGGCGGCGAGGGCGGCTCCACCGATGCGATCGCGAAGCGTCAGCGGCGTCAGCGTCAGCGACAGCGACAGCGAGAGCGGCAGCGGACGGTCGGGCTCGGGGTCGAGCCGCGATCGCGGCAGAGCGCGACGACGGCACGACAGCAGCTCGGAGGACGAATCGGACTCCGACGCCGGCGGCGGCGCGCGACGCGGCGGAAACGAGCGCGACGAGGACAAGGAGCGACGGAAGCGGGAGAAGAAGGAGAAAAAGAAGCTGAAGAAAGCGGAGAAGAAGGCGCGGAAGAAGGCGAAGAAGGCGGCGAAGCGAGACGCGAAGGATGCGAAGCGACGAGCGAAGAAACGATCCAGGAGAGACGACGGCGACGACGGCGACGGCGACGGCGACGGCGACGGCGGCGACGGCGGCGAGGTGAGACGTCACGACGACGCGCACGCGCGCGTGCGCGATGTCCCGCCGCCGCCGCGCTTCCCCGACGCGCCCGAACCGACGACGAAGAAGCCGAAGGGCGGCCTCGAGACGCGATCGAGGGAGATGGTCGAGAGCGAAAAAGCCGACGCGGCGGTTTTAGCGGCGGCGGACGCGGCAGCGCGGAGAAAAGCCGAGGAAGACGCCGCGGTCGCGAAAGCCGCAAAAGACGCCGCGGAGGAGGAAGCGCGCGCGAAGCTCGCGGAGTCCGTGGACGCGACGCCGCCGGTGCCGGGGTTCGGCGCGGCGATGACGCTTGAGCAGTACCGCGCCATGGCGGCTCAAAAAACGTATCTCCGCGGGACGATACACGCGACGCCGCAGGAGGATAAGGACGAGGAGATGGACAAGGCGAAGAAAGGGTGGTGGGCGTGCCAGTCGTACAAGTGCACGAAGGGCGGCGGCGCGAACCACATGAACCCAAAGTATGCGGACAAGTGCACGCGGTGTAACGCGATGAAGCCGTTGGGCGCAGGCGCCGGGACGTTTTCGCACGGGATGAGCGAGAAGGCGTACTTGGCGAACAGTTCGAAACGGTTAGGGAAGTAGCGTCGTTATATTGTGAGAGTGTTGTGATGGTACAACAGTAGTAGTCTTCTACGTCGTCGCGAAGCCAGCCGCCGGTCCGGTCGTCGTCTCGCCGGCGGCGGCTAAAAATAAATAAATCAAATCCCCGCTCGAAATCTCTACTCGATCTTCACGTCTAGCCCCCCGCGGCCGCGGTTCGCGTTGATCCAATCCACGATGCTCAGCTCGTCCATGTTCACCCTCGCGTAGACGTCATCGCCGCCGCCGTCACCGCCGCCGCGACCCCCCGTCGCGATTTCGTTCATCGCCGCCCCGAACAGCGCCACCCCCGTGAAGTTCCCGTCGGGCGACACCTGCAGGGTCGTTCCATACGAGCGAACGTCGGGGTGGAGTTCAAAGGCGTCAGTTGAAGTTGAAAGGCGTCGAAGGCGGGGATTGAAAGCGAGGGGTGGGCGGAGAGACACGCCGGGCAAAGTCCTTAAGGATCGGCGTTCACCACGCCGACGCGGTCGTATGGGAACCAGTGTGAGATAGAACGCGCCTGCAGCCGTCGGCTCGTCGCGGCGCCGACGCCGACGACGGCGACGTCGTGGTCGTACACCTCCAACGTCGCGTACGACGTGCTCCCGCGCTTCGCCTCGAGCATCGCCTCTAGGGTCACGTGGTGCACCCTTCCGAACGTGTGCAGGCCGTCTTTGGGGTTGATCACGAGCGTCCGGCCGTAACCGCCCGGGTGGTCGTGGCCCGCGACGCAGAGCGCCACCGCCGGGCACGCCTTAGGGTCGTTCCATACGAGCGATGATATCGGGGTGGGGTTGAAAGGCGTCAGAAGCGGAGTTGAAAGGCGTCGAGGGCGAGGATTGAAAACGAGGGACCCTGGGCGGAGAGATGCGCCGGGAAAAGTCTTCAAGGATCGGCGTTCACCACGCCGACGCGGTCGTGTGGGGACCGGTGTGACATAGAACGCGCCTCGAGCGTCCGCGCGAGCTCCCGCGCGTTCCACGCCGCCATGCCCGGGCGCGCGCTCGTCGGCGACAGCGCGCAGTGCGACGCGATCAACACGCGCTCCTCGTTCGTCACCGCGTCGGCCAACGTCTTCTCGAGCCACGCGAGCTGCGCGTCGCCGACGCCGCCGCCCCACGGCTTGCAGACGTCGTCGGGAGCGGGAGCGCCGAGGACGCGAGCCGCGTCGCCTCCCGCCGCCGCCGCCTTCGCGTCTCGAACGTATGCCTCCCCCGCCAGCTGCGCCTCCGACCCGGGCGTCGCGTACCGTGGGTTCACGTCCGTGGTGTCTAGAACGATTAAACGCCACCCGCGCGGCAGTTTCTTCGTAAAGTACGCCGCGCGCCCGGGGTTCCCTCCCAGGACGCGCAGCGCGTCTTCGCGCGGCACGTTGAGGTCGTGGTTTCCGAGGCAGTGATACACCGGGGTCGCGCCGCGCGTCTCCTCCACGATTCCCGCCATCAGCGCCAAGTCTTCCAGGTTTTGCCGCAGGAGATGTTCCGGGACCGCGGCGCGGCGCGTGGGCACCTCCGCGCGGACGTCGTCGTCGTTCCTCCCGTCGATGATGTCGCCCAGGTTGAGCACGCACGCGAGCGACTCGGGGTCGAGGGCCCATACGAGCAGATGTCGGGGTGGAGTTCAAAGGCGTCAGTCGGAGTTGAAAGGCATCGAGGGCGAAGATTGAAAGCGGGGGACCCTGGGCGGAGAGAAACGCCGGGAAAAGTCCTTAAGGATCGGCGTTCACCACGCCAACGCGGTCGTATGGGGACCGGTGTGACATAGAACGCACCTCCCCGCCGCGCTTTCGAATGTCGCGCATCGCCGCTCGCAGCCTCGCGGGCCCCTCGCGGAAGTACTTCACGCGCCCGGGCTCGCACTCGCGCTCGTGGTCGTCCCTGTCCGCGTACTGCGCGTCCGCGAAGAGACCGATCGTGAACAGCGGCTTGGATCGCATCACCTCGAGGCGCGCGGCGGAGCCCGGCTGGTTGATCGCGGGGAGTCGAGGCCGCCGGGGGATCATCGCGTCGTCCGCGTCCGCGTCGCGCGACGCGCCCCCGGGTCCGCCGCGCGCGCGCGTCGCCGTCGTCGGCGGCGGCGGCGCGCGTCCGCGTCGACGGCGAAAGGAGGAGGGGAGCGTCGCCGCGCCGCGGAGCGCGGCCGCGGCGGGGTGAGGCATCCGCGGCGGGACGCTGCGCCTCTCGAAGTGCCCACGTGGATCGATTTTGGCGCGAGAAGAGATCGGGCGTTCCGACAGGACGACGCCGTCGCGACAACGACGCGCGCGCTTCCGCCTCCGCCTCCGCCGCGCGCCTCGCGCCTCCCCCCTCCCTCCGCAGCGAACGACGCGATGCCGCTCGCGTCCTCCGCCGCGCCTCCGACGACCTCCTCCCTCCTCGCGCCGACGCCGCCGTCGACGCGCCGCCGCGTCGTCGTCGTCGTCGTCCGCCGCCCGCGTCCGCGTTCGTCGCCGCGGACGACGACGACGACGCGCGCGCACTGGAACGTCGCGCGCACGGGGACGCGCGCGCACTCGCGCGCGCCGCACCAGATCTCGATCGCGCTGCCGCGCCCGATCAGCGACCATCTCGGCTTCGCGCCGGAGCACCTCCCGGCGCCGCACCGGTACCCGGAGCTCGAGGCGAGGCGTCGTGGCTTCGCCCCTCTCTTTCTCGGTCGCCTCGAGAGGTTTTTTTTTTTTGGTCCTTTCTTTCGCGTCGGTCCGCGCTCGCTCACGCGTCTCGCGCTTCCTCGCTCGACGACCCTGCTCACCGGCGGAGTTCCAACGCACGGGCGTCGCGACCGGCGCGGTCGTCGAGCGCGTCGTGCCGCATCCACCGGGCGTCGCCGGCGGGCTCATCGAGCCCGGGGACGTCCTGCTGTGGATCGAAGACCAGACGCGGACGCCGCCGAGGAAGTTCGGCGCGTTCTATACACTGGTCCCCATACGACCGCGTCCGCGTGGTGAACGCCGATCCTTAAGGACTTTGCCCGTCGTCTCTCTCTGCTCATCCCTCGCTTTCAATCCCCGCCCTCGACACCTTTCAACTCCGCTTCTGACGCCTTTGAACTCCACCCCGACATCGCTTTGTATGGAACGATCCTTAGTCGAGGAGGACTCCTTCGAAAAGATACTGGAGTGGACGCGCGAGAGCGTCGGTCCCGACGGGCGCCGGGGGAGCATGACGCTTCGGTTCGTCCGGTACCCGATCGACGACATCGTCCGCGGGGAGTTTCTGGCGTCGCATCCGGACGCGCCGGGGCACGAGGAGGGCGTCAGCGGGTTGTATCGTTGAGGCGCGAGCGAGAAGAGGCGCACGTGTAGACTTGAAGAAAAGAAGGCGTTTTCGCGGAACGCGCGCGGCCGTTTTTCCGTCAAAAGAACCCTGACTTAGCCGTTGCAACCGCCGCGCCATTCGTCGAGCGTCATCGTCCGCGGTGTCGTCGCGAGGGGAACGCGCGGCCGCGCACACACGTCGACGCGACCGCCGCGATGCCGTCGCGCGCACAACCCGCGCGGAAGCCGTGGGGCGCGTCCGCGGAGTTTGGACGAGGCGCGCGCGCGCCCTTCTACGACGCGCCCTCCTCAGATCTCGCGACGACGCGCGACGCGGGCGGGGGAGGAACGACGAAAACGACGACACGGCATTCCCTGCGCGAGGTGCGCGCGAACGAGCCGTCGCCGCGGCCGCGTTTGAACGCGAAGCCGACGACGACGAACGGGGGCGCGTCAAAAAAGGCGCCGTCGCGCAGGACGTCAAAGGACGCGAAGAAGCGCTCGCCCGCGGCGTCGCCGAGGAAGGCCTTCGGGATCGCCCGCGACGATGAGAACGAATTCTCATTCTCCGCGCTCGCGGGCGACGGCGACGCGTGGAAAAACCTCCCCGCGTCGCCGTCGCCGTCCGCGGCCGGGTGCTCGCTGCACGACCTCCGCGCGGAGGAGAAGCGCAAGGTCGCGAAGCTGATCCGTCAGGTGGTGGAGTACGCGGACGCGCGCAAGAAGCTCGAGGCGGGGCTCAAAGACGCGACGGAGGCGTGCGAGCGCGAGAGGGAACGCGCGCGACGCGCGGAGGAGGAGGCGGAGAGCGTCAAGGCGAAGCTCTCGAACGCGTTCGCGCTGATCCGGTCGTACCAGGCGCAGATTCGCGCGAAGGACGACGAGCTCGCGCGGCGCGCCGTCGCCGTCGCGGCGCCGTTGCCGTCGCCGTCGCCGCCCGCGAAAGCAGCGCTCGTCGAGGCGCCGACGAGCGGAGCCGTCGTCGTCCGCGCCGCGACCGCCGCCGCCGCC
>Ga0181560_10001802_pt1 | contig 19970 bp, 13 predicted proteins | sample 011ome_20_FD_133751 | JGI IMG/M metagenome (GOLD analysis project Ga0181560, IMG submission 133751) | Coastal salt marsh microbial communities from the Groves Creek Marsh, Skidaway Island, Georgia - 011509CT metaG (megahit assembly) | ecosystem: Environmental > Aquatic > Marine > Intertidal...
ATCCCGACCTGATCGGACTTGATCTTTTCCGTATCGGGATGGTCACTGCCGGTCAGCGTCAAGCCAGCCTTTTTGACCAATTCGTCGATGGTGGCGGGGTCGACGCGCAGCAACAGGATATCCCCGGCGCGCAAATACTCGCTCGTGATCCGCATCAGCCGACGGTTTTCATCGCGCAACAGACCCACGACAATGCTCTGCTCTTCATCCAACTGTTCGAGTTCGTGCACCTTGCGTCCGACATATTCAGAATCATCGTTCAGACGCGCTTCGACGATATAACTGTCGAGGTCGAACATCTCTTCTGCCGAACGGCGGCTCGTGCGATCCGAGGGAATCAGCCGCCAGCCGATCAGCAGGACAAATGCCATGCCGACGACCGCGATGGGCAGCCCGACAAAGGCAAAGTCGAACATGGCAAACGGCGTACCCGTCACATCGGCGCGATAGGTCGCGATAATGATGTTCGGCGGCGTGCCGATCAGGGTGACGAGCCCACCGAGGATCGTCGCAAAAGAGAGCGGCATCAGTACCGCCGAAGGGCGTTCGGACAGACGCAACGCCAGCGGCATCAGCAGCGCCAGCGCCCCGACATTGTTCATGAATGCCGACAACAATGCGCCCAGCCCCGACAGCGCACCCATCTGGGTTCCCTGTCCCTTGGCAAACCGCACCCCGGCATCCGCAAAGATAGAGATAACCCCGGAGACCTGAAGCGTGCGGCTGATCACCAGCACAGCGGCCACCGTGATCACCGCGGGATGGCCGAACCCGGCAAAGGCGGCGTCCGTGGGCACGACGCCAGCAACAACCCCCACGATCAACGCAGTGAACGCCACCACGTCATACCGCCACCGCCCCCACATGAAGAAGACAAGCGACAAGCCCAGAATGGCGAAGATGGAAATTTGTTCGGTGGTCATGGTCACCGATCATACAGGGTGGACACGAAAACGCGGCAAGGGAGAAACTCCGTTGCCGCGTTGAATTGGATCTGATGTCGCGTCTACTCGAATGCTTCTTCCCAGTCACCCTGGGTTGCGGCCTTGGAATATTCGGTTGAGCGGTTTTCGAAGAAGTTGGCGTGCTCAACACCGTTGAGCATCTCTTCCATCCACGGCAGCGGGTTGGCTTCGACCCGGTAGACCGGCTGCAGGCCAAGCTGCGAGAGGCGGCGATCGGCGATGTAGCGGATGTACTGCTTCACTTCCCTGGCTTCGAGACCTTCAAGGCTGCCCATTTCAAACGCCAGGTCGATAAAAGCGTCTTCATGGTTGAGCACGGTCTCGCAGGCCACATAAAGCTCACGCTGGAACTCTTCGTCCCAGATTTCCGGGTTCTCATTGATGAAGGTGCGGAACAGCTTGATGATTGAAGCCGTGTGCAGGCTTTCGTCACGCACCGACCAGGTCACGATCTGGCCCATGCCCTTCATCTTGTTGTGACGCGGGAAGTTCATCAGGATCGCGAAGGAGGCAAACAGCTGCAGGCCCTCGGTGAACGCGCCGAACATCGCAAGTGTCATGGCGATGTCGCGGTTGGTCTCGACCCCGAACTCCTGCATGTAGTCGTATTTGTCCTTCATCTGCTGATATTTGAGGAAGGCCGAGTACTCGGTCTCGGGCATACCGATCGTGTCGAGCAGATGGGAATAGGCTGAGATGTGCACCGTCTCGATATTCGAGAAGGCGGCCAGCATCATCTGGATCTCGGTGGGTTTGAACACCTGCGTGTAGTGCTTCATGTAGCAGTTGTTCACTTCCACATCGGCTTGCGTGAAGAAGCGGAAAATATGTGTGAGCAAGTTGCGCTCGGAGTTATCAAGCGTGCGATGCCAATCCTTCACATCGTCGGCCAGCGGCACCTCTTCGGGCAACCAGTGGACACGCTGCTGCATCAGCCAGGCGTCATAGGCCCATGGGTAGCTGAACGGCTTGTACTGAACGCGTGATTCGAGCAGTGACATTGATACTTTCCTCTTCCCGGGACGCGCCGCCCCGGTGCCTTCAGGCCCGGGGCGTTACACGTCGAAATTGTGTCGTCTGCCTACTGACAGGCGAGGCATTCCTCATAATCGTTGCGGCTTGCCGCGGCGCGATCCGCCTCTTCGTCGCCCGTCACCGGCACCAGCGCGCCAACACTTTCGGAGCGCTGCAGTGATTTCGAGCGGCAATAGTAGAGGCTCTTCACACCCTTCTTCCAGGCCTGGAAGTGGATCTGGTGCAAATCGCGCTTGTGCACGTCGGCAGCCAGAAACACGTTCAGGGACTGTGACTGACAAATGAAGGGCGAGCGATCGGCGGCCAGATCAATGACCCAGCGCTGATCGATCTCAAAGGCCGTCTTGAAGACATCCTTCTCATCATCGGTCAGGAAATCGAGATGCTGCACTGAGCCTTCACCGGTGGTAATCGAAGACCACACTTCGTCCGTATCCTGACCCTTTTCGGCCAGAAGAGTCTTCAAGGCTTTCGAGCGGACATTGAACGAGCCCGACAGCGTCTTGTGAGTGAAGCTGTTGGCTGCAATCGGCTCGATGCCCGGTGAGGCACCACCGCAGATGATCGAAATCGACGCGGTCGGTGCGATCGCCATCTTGTTCGAGAACCGCTCCATGATCCCGTAATCCTGGGCATCCAGACAGGCACCACGTTCTTCAGCCAGCATTACGGACGCAGCATCGGCCTGCTCGCGAATATGCTTGAACATCTTCTTGTTCCAGGCTTTCGCGATGGCAGATTCGAACGGCACCCGCTGATCCTGCAAGAAAGAATGGAAGCCCATAATGCCGAGCCCGACCGAACGCTCGCGCGCAGCCGAATATTTGGCCTTGGCGAAGGAGTCTTCAGCGTTGTCGATGAAGTCCTGAAGCACATTGTCGAGGAAGCGCATCACGTCTTCGATGAAGGTCGGATGATCCTTCCACTCGAGGAAGTTCTCAACATTCAGTGACGACAGGCAGCACACCGCCGTGCGGTCATTGCCGAGATGGTCCAGACCGGTCGGGAGTGTGATCTCGGAACACAGGTTCGAGGTCTTGACCGTCAGGCCCGCCAGCTTCTGGTGCTCAGGAATACTGCTGTTCACCGTGTCGGAGTAGACGATATAGGGCTCGCCGGTCTCAATCCGGGCCGTCAGCAGACGAATCCAGAGTGCACGTGCCTTTACCGTGGCGATCGGCGCGCGATCCTTGGGGCTGACAAGCGCCCAGTCTTCATCGGCTTCCACCGCACGCATGAACGCATCAGAGATCAACACGCCATGATGCAGGTTCTGCGCCTTGCGGTTCGGATCACCACCTGTCGGCCGGCGAATTTCGATGAACTCCTCAACTTCGGGATGATCAATCGGCAGATAAACCGCCGCCGACCCGCGTCGCAGCGAACCCTGACTGATCGCCAGAGTAAGGGAATCCATCACGCGGATGAACGGGACGACGCCAGAGGTCTTGCCGTTATGGCCGACCTGCTCGCCGATGGAGCGCAAATTGCCCCAGTAACTGCCGATGCCGCCACCGCGGGAAGCTAGCCAGACATTCTCGTTCCAAAGGTCAACGATACCTTCGAGAGAATCCGAAGCCTCGTTCAGGAAGCAGGAGATCGGCAGGCCGCGCTCAGTGCCGCCATTGGACAGAACCGGCGTTGCCGGCATGAACCAGAGCTTCGAGATGTAGTCGTAGATGCGCTGTGCGTGCTCGGAATCATCCGCGTAATGACTGGCAACGCGCGCAAACAACTTCTGCGGGGAACCCTTCTCGTGGTTGAGAAGGTAGCGATCCTCAAGGGTTTCCTTACCGAATGCGGTCAGCAGCTCGTCGCGGGACGGGTCAATCTGAATACGCACACGGTCGGTCTGGTAGATGTTCCCCGTGTCGGCATCCTTGCCCACGAGGTCGTTATCCACATCCCGAGTCGCTTCAATTTCGGCGGAATCGACTGATTCCAGTTCCAATTCTTCCGTTTCAAACAAGTCCAAATCTTCCGTTTCAATATCTTTGCGCGATTTGTCCACAGCGCCATCTACAGCTGAAATCCCAGCAGAACCGTCCATTACCAAGCCCCCTCCAAACAACATTCCAAATGCTCCACACCCTGTGGGCAATTTCCGGAGGGAAAATGCGCAAAATCCACAACATCTGGAGACGTAAAGCTTAATAAACACTAAATGTTGGAGGCCTGTCACCGTGAACAATACGGGAACATTCTAATCTTCGACGTTTTTGAGTCAACGCGCCAGAATCCGAATCGTGCAGAATCGCCAGATTGTTACGAGTCGCGGCCGCTTATGGTTTTTATGTTTGTGCCCCTTTTGTGCCACAAACCCCAAAATCTTGTGGTTCAGCCAAAAGCGACTCGGGAATTTAGCGGCGAACGAAACGTGATCAGGAAATTATCGCCGGAAATCCGGCGTTTCCTATTTTTCGCATCCTTCGAGACGACCGCTTCGCGGTCTCCTCAGGATGAGGACGGAGCAAAACCAAGAACCTCATCCTGAGGAGGACCGCAGGCCCGTCTCGAAGGATGCGGCGGGACGCCCAGCCCCGCTAGAGCAACTCTTCCAGTGTGCGCTGCTGTTCCGGCTTGAAACCGACCAGAACCCCGGCACCGGTCTCGATCACCGGGCGCTTGATCAGGGTCGGATTGTCGACCATCAGCTGCAGCGCGATGTCTTCGGTCACATTCTCACGAATCACTTCATCGAGCCCGCGCCAAGTCGTGCTGCCGCGATTGAGCAGAGCTTCCCAACCCACTTCCATGGCCCATTCAGTCAGCTTATCGTGGTCGACCCCGTCAGCACGGACATCGAGAAAACGATGGGCGGCCTCGCGCCGCTCAAGCCACTTGAGGGACTTGCGGGTCGTATCGCAACTCTTCAGGCCATAAACGGTCAACATAGTGGCACCCTTTCTTTAAGGCTTCTCGTGCAAGAGGCTTTGGCAGCGGCGTAATCCGCGCGATAGTCTTATGCTCGCCGTTGGCGATATATGCAATTCCGAGTCTCAGACAAGTCATCTCCATGACAAGCCAGTCCACACAGACCATCAGACCGCCGGCGATTGCAGGCACATTCTATCCTGCGGATGCGCACGCGCTTGCCGGAATGATCGACCAGTGCCTGGCCAGCGCGCGCGATGACGGGCTCTCACCAAAAGCACTGATCGCACCTCATGCCGGGTTGATCTATTCCGGACCTGTTGCGGGGTCCGCTTACAAATCCATTGCGCGCCGGGCTTCAGAAATCACACGGGTCGTTCTGCTTGGCCCGCCGCACCGGGTCGCGGTTCCCAAGTTCTGCGTTCCAGCGGCAACCGCCTTCCGCACACCACTCGGGGATGTGCCGCTTGATCTCGACGGGATCGCCACCGCGCTGACGGTCCCCGGGGTCGAACAATCCGATATTCCCCACGCCGAAGAACACAGCCTGGAGATACACCTGCCCTTCCTGCAGCGGGTGCTGGGTGATTTCACACTGGTGTCGGTGCTCGTTGGTGGTCCGAGCCCCCAGGAAACCGACGCGCTTCTGAAAGCACTTTGGGGCGGCCCCGAAACCCTCGTCGTGATCAGCTCCGATCTCAGCCACTATCACGACTATGACGGTGCCAATCAGCGCGATCAGGCATTTCGACGCCATGTCGAAACCCTCAGTCTCGAGAAGATCGAGGACGAGCAGGCCTGCGGGCGCTTCCCGGTCAAAGGCCTGCTCAACCGTGCCCGCGCGCTGGATTTGCGGGTCACCACATTGGATGTGCGCAACTCGGGTGACACCGGCGGGCGCGACAATCGCGACCGGGTGGTCGGCTACGGATCCTGGGCGCTCGAATATGCCGGATCGGCCCGTTTGCCCGATGATGACCGCGCATTGCTGATTGACGGTGCCCGACGTTCCATCGCCAACGGTCTAAAAAACGGCCGCCCGGCCCGGGTCCAGCACGGCACCTTCTCGCCGGCTCTGGAAACCTTCCGGGCAACTTTTGTCACTCTCAACCAGAACGGCAGTTTGCGCGGCTGTATCGGCAGCATCCTGCCCCACCGCTCGCTGATCGAGGATGTGGCCACCAACGCCCACAAGGCCGCATTCAGCGACCCGCGCTTCCCGCAACTTACGGCGGCTGAGATCGGCTCCCTCGACCTGTCGGTCTCGATACTTTCCAATGCTCGCCCCATCGCCTTTGGATCCGAGGCCGAGGCCATCGACGCACTGCAACCCGATGTGGATGGTGTGATCCTGGAAGCCGACGGCCCTGACGGACAATCCCGGCGCGGTCTGTTCCTGCCCCAGGTCTGGGAAACCGTGCCCAAGGCCGAACAGTTTCTGCGTCACCTGAAAGCCAAGGCCGGTCTTCCGCAAGATTACTGGGACAGCTCCATCCGCTTGTGGCGCTACACGACGGAGACGTTCCACTGAGGTAGATCAGCTGGCGCGGACTTCATGCAGAAACTGCTCAACTTGCGCGTTTAGTTCCTTGCCCGTTTCCCGCAACCGTTCTGCGGATTCAAGATGTTGTTCGGCGGTCTGCACGGATGTTTCGACCGCCTGACGAACATCGCCGATCTGCATCGAAACATCCTGTGTGCCCGAAGCCGCCGCGCTCACATTACGTGCGATCTCCTGGGTTGCCGCAAGCTGCTGCTCGATTCCTTCCGAAATCGCACCCGCAATCTGGGCAACCTGATCGATGGTTTCGCGGATGGTCCCAATTCCCGAGACCGCATCGCCTGACGAGGCCTGAATCGCCGAGACCTGTTTTGATATTTCCTCGGTGGCCAGCGCGGTCTGTTGGGCAAGGGTTTTGACCTCGCTCGCGACAACGGCGAAGCCCTTACCTGCCTCACCTGCGCGTGACGCCTCTATCGTTGCGTTGAGCGCGAGCAAGTTGGTCTGCGCCGCAATGTCGTGGATCAACGTCACCACCTCACCAATCTTCTCTGCCGCTTCAGCGAGGCCCTCCACACGCTCGTTGATCATGTGAGCCTGGCCCGACGCGTCGTCCGAGACCGAGCGGGATTCGCTGGCTTGCCGGCTGATCTCTTCGATCGAGGCTGTAAGTTCCTCCGTTGCCGACGCTATGCTCTCGACGTTCCCGGAGGCGAGAACCGCCGCACTTGCCACGCGCTCTGTCGTGCCGCCGGTCGAGCGCATCATCTCATTCATACCGCGAGAGGCTTCGCCGGTATGCTCCGCCTCGGTGGAAACATTGTCGACCACTTTTCGGATGCGCTTTTCGAAATTGTCCGCGAAGGACAGAACCGTGGCGCGGCGCTCCTCCCTCGCCCGTTCCTCGGCGAGACGCTGCTCTTCCTGTATCCGATCCGCTTCGGCCATCTTGTCCCGAAACACGGCGACCGCGCGCCAGGTCGAGCCGATCTCGTCCCGGCGGTCCGTGCCATCGACCTGAATATCACGACTGCCATCCGCAAGGGTTTCGATCGCCATTGTCACGCGTGCGAGCGGACGGAAAAGGTACCGAAGGAACAATCCCAGGGAGACCACGAAGAAAATGATCAGCGTGACGACAGCGCCATATCCGATTTGGTCAAAACGGCGCGCTTCTGCCAAATAGGCCGTCGCATCCTTCGCCGCAACAAGGTGGCCGATCAATGCGCCAGCGCCATTGGTCAACGGTACGACAACGTTGGAAAACGAACGGTTGTCGCTTGTCTGGCTAAAATAATAGGCCGCAGATTCCGACAATTTGTCGGTCGTGCTGTCACTGATCTCAGCGGCGGCATCGACATCCTCTTCGCCAAATGTGGAGACCTGTTGGGAACCCGCCGTGCCGAAGACCAGCACTTCACTGTCGTCGCTGCTCTTGAAGTCGAGCGCAACCTGGTCGAACGATTTCGTCAGCAGCGCGATCCCCACAAAATCACGGCCCTTATAGAGCAAGGTCGTATTCGCAATCACAGGGGCGCCATCACGCTCTATCAGAGCCTGCGCGGGCTTGCCCTCATCCAGCGTAAGTTGAACCAGATGGTTGCCGTGAAGAACGTCTGCCGGAACACTGTCGGGAAACAGTACCGTTCCCTCCGGTGTGAGTATGAATATCTCGCTCAGGACCTTCGCCGTACTGAGCCGATTGAATGTACCCAAAAGCTCATCATTGAGAGCCTCACCGTCGCGTTCGGCCAAGGCTTTGATCGCCGTTCGATTTCGCGTGATGGATTTGAGAGCGGTCTTCAGGCCATTGACTTCGACGCGAATGATATTGCGCAGGAGCGCTTGCTTTGCGTCGATCGTGGCCAACTCGAACCGCGTGTCGAGAAATTTTCGGCTCACCTCTTCCTTTATCGCAAACGCACCACCTAACGTGACGAGGGCGACCGATGCCACAACAACAATTTTTCTACTCAGCAGCATCGGCCGCTCCTCTCACTTCGCGTTTACTTGTTTGGACGTTTCCCGCGGCTACTCGACGGGGTAGCCCGCCGTCTGCCAGCCCGGGAAGCCATCGCGGAAATACTTCACGGCGGTAAAGCCCCAGGCGACGGCCTTCACGCTCGCGGCTGACGAAAGCCCGCATTTTTGGCCATTGCAGTACATGACGATGTCCTGACCCTTGTCAGCGGCTTCCATCAGCGCTGCCTCGGTCAGCGTGCTCTTCAAATCGAGATGCACTGCGCCGGGAATACGACCTGCCTCGAAATCCGCGCCGCCGCGGACATCAACGAAGATCGCGCCCTTGTCGAACAAGGCCTTGGCGTCGCCGGTGGAAATCGTGGTGGCGCCCTCGACGGTCATCGGGGCTTCTTCTTTCGCCTGTGCGGGCATAATCGCCAGCATGAGGACGAACATTGGGACGAGTATTTTAATTGCACGCATTCTGGTGCTCCTTTTTTCACTACCTGCAGACTGGGTGCGACATGGCACCCAATGCCTTTTTCCAAAGACATCAATCGAAGGTTCTAAAGTAGATAGTTTTACGAATTGTTAATCCGCACAAAAAATAGGCAAATTGATCCGTTGCCGCGCTTCAAAGGACAACAAGAAACGCCCCCTCAGCGCGGCCTACGCAGGATCAATGGATGAGTCCATCCTCTTGTGGCGCTACACCACCGAGACGTTCCACTAGGGTATCGTCGCCTCCCGGAACAACCTCATGCTGAGCCTGACGAAGTATGAGGTTGCCGCCCTCGCCCTTCGTCAGGCTCAGGGTGAGGGCTTTCCGGAAGCGCGCCGTTTTCCTCCCCCTTGCCTCGACGCGTCCTCTTGCGCTTATCTCAACCGGGGCAAATCGGGGAGGACACGTCGATGAGCGATGTGGCAACGGCGCGCACGCGCCGCAAGGTTATCGCGGCTGGAGTGACCGGCAACGTACTCGAATGGTACGATTTCGCGGTTTACGGGTTTTACGCGCCGATCATCGGCAAGCTGTTCTTCCCGTCCGATGATCCCACCGTTTCGCTGATCGCATCCTTCGGGGCCTTTGCCGCCGGCTTCCTGATGCGGCCCATCGGCGGGTTCATCTTCGGATATATCGGCGACAAGATCGGCCGCAAGCGCGCGCTTGTTCTTTCCGTCATGCTGATGGCCATTCCCACCGGGATCATCGGCTTCCTGCCTGACCACGCGACCATCGGTATTGCCGCCGCCGTCCTGATGGTGCTGATGCGGATGCTGCAGGGCCTCTCGGTTGGCGGTGAATACACTGGTTCGATCGTTTATCTCGCCGAACATTCACCGGATTCCCGACGCGGGTTCTTTACCAGCTGGACCTTGTGCGGTGCGGTCGGTGGCATTCTGCTCGGGTCCGGCGTTAGTGCGCTGATCAGCAACATCCTGACCGATGCCCAGATCTCCGACTGGGGCTGGCGTGTCGCCTTCATCTCCGGAATTCTAGTGGGTGTTGTCGGCCTGCTCATTCGGCGGCACCTGCCCGAAATGCCCGAAGACAGGAGTGCAGACAAACCCAAGTCGCCCGTTGTGGAAGCCGTCAAAACCGAGTGGCGCGCCATGGCCAAGGTCATCGGGTTCAACATCGCCAACGCCGTCGGCTTCTACATGATGTTCGTCTATGTGGTGACATGGCTGATCAAGCAGGTGAAAGAGCCGCGCTCGGACGCGCTCGACATCAACACGATAAGCATGGCTGTGCTGCTCGTTCTGATCCCGCTCTTCGGAGCCCTGTCTGACAAGATCGGCCGCAAGCCTTTGCTGTTGTTCGGTGCGGCCGGCATGGCGGTGTTGGGCTATCCGCTGATCTGGCTGATGCATCATCCCGACTTCATGATGATCCTGCTGGGTCAGCTCGGTTTTGCGGTTCTGATCGGGGCCTATTTCGGCGCCAGTCCCGCGACACTGACCGAAATGTTCCCGCGGCGGGTCCGCGTTAGCGCGCTCAGCATCAGCTACAATATCAGTCTGGCGATTTTCGGCGGCACCACGCCCCTGATTGCGACCTGGCTGATCGCGCGTTCTCACAATGATCTCTCGATCGCATGGTACCTGATCGGTTGCGCCGTCGTTTCATTCCTGGTGTTGCTAACCGTCAGGGATGGCGCCGGGAAACCTCTGCCGGAGTAGTCTTATGAGCGATACAGCCAGCGAAGCCTTTGCCGACCCGAAAACCCGTCGCAAGATCATTGCCGCAGGCGTCAGCGGCAATGTGCTCGAATGGTACGACTTCGGCGTCTACGGATTTTTCGCACCGATCATCGGCCAACTCTTTTTTCCATCAAGTGACCCGACGGTCTCCCTGATCGCATCCTTCGGTGCGTTTGCGGCGGGCTTTCTGATGCGGCCCATTGGCGGGTTCATCTTCGGTCACATCGGCGACCGGATCGGCCGACGGCAGGCGCTTGTCCTCTCGGTGATGCTGATGGCGATCCCGACGGGAATCATCGGCCTGCTGCCCACCCATGCCAGCATCGGCATCGCGGCGGCGATCATGCTGGTCGGACTGCGGATGCTGCAGGGCCTCTCGGTCGGCGGCGAATACACCGGCTCCGTGACGTTTCTGGCCGAACAGGCCCCCATCGCACGACGCGGGTTCTTCTCGAGCTGGACCCAGGTCGGTGCCGTCGGCGGAATTCTTCTGGGTTCGGGCGTCGGGGCGCTTGTGACCAACGTGCTGACCGAGGATCAGCTCATGGACTGGGGATGGCGGATTCCCTTCCTCGTGGGAATCCTTGTGGGCGTTGTGGGCTTGCTGATCCGCCGCCATCTGCCCGATTCCCCGGTTGAGCCCGTCGAAGAAGGTGCCGGGTCTCCAGCCATCGAAGCGATCCGGACCGAGTGGCGCGCCATGGGCAAGATGATCGGCTACACGATCATCAACGCGGTCGGGTTCTACATCGCTTTTGTCTATGTCCTGACATGGCTTGTCGACCAGGTGAAGGAGCCCCGATCCGACGCGATGGACATCAACACCATCGCGCTCGTGGTGATGCTGGTTCTAATTCCATTCGTGGGCGCACTCTCGGACAAAGTCGGACGCAAGACCGTGCTGGCGATCGGCGCGGCCGGATTTCTGCTGCTCAGCTATCCGCTGATACTGCTAATGCACGAGCCGGTTTTCCTGCGCATTCTCGCCGGACAGATCGGGTTTGCCGTGCTGGTCGCTTTTCTGCTCGGCGCGGGACCGGCCAACCTGTCGGAGATGTTCCCCAGCCGCGTGCGCGTCAGCGCCATGAGCGTCGGCTACAATGTCAGCATGGCGATCTTCGGCGGCACCACACCGATGATCGCGGCCTGGCTGCTCAACCGCACCCATAACGACCTCAGCTTTGTCTGGTACATGATGGCCTGCGCCGCCGTATCGCTGGTATTCACACTGATGCTGCGTGAGGGTGCGGGCAAACCGCTGCCGGCCTGACCCCCAAACAATTCCGTCATGCCCGGACTTGATCCGGGCATCTCAACTCACACCGGAGCGAGATACGCGGATCAAGTCCGCGTATGATGGTGCGAGTTTGGCTGCCATCCCAGCATCCTTCGAGACGTCGCGCTGCGCCTCCTCAGGATGAGGTTTGAGATTTACTCTCGGCCTCATCCTGAGGAGAGCCGAAGGCCCGTCTCGAAGGATGCTGAGCCGTCACAAAGGCCGGTTTAAAACCCACCCACTTCAATCCGCCAATCGCACGGGCTGGCGCTTGCGACCCCAGGTGCCGGGTTTTGCATCAAAGACGCCGGGAATGCGTGTGCCGCAATTTGGGCAGGCCGCACCGGAATTCCCAACCGGGGTCACCCGCCATTCGCTGAGTTCATACCAGTCACGCCCGATGGTGCGCGTTGCGCAGTTCGGGCAGTAGGTGCTCTGACGCCCCTTATCGTGTGCATTGCCGACATAGACATAATTCAGGCCTGCGTCCCGCGCGATCTGCCGCGCCCGCGCCAAAGTTTCATGGGGGGTGGCCGGCGTGTCCATCATCTTCCAGTCGGGATGAAAGGCCGAGAAATGCACCGGCACATCGGGGCCAAGCTCATCTACGATCCAGCGGGACATCGCGGCGAGTTCGCGCGGGTCGTCGTTCTCGCCGGGAATGATGAGATTGGTGATCTCCAGCCAGCAATCGGTCTCGTGGCGAATGAAGACCAGTGTGTCGAGAACATTGGATAGCGTGGCCGATGAGAGCTCACGATAAAACCGCTCGGTGAAACCCTTCAGGTCCACATTCGCCGCATCCATCGCGCGGAAGAATTCCTTGCGCGGTTCCTCGCAGATATAGCCCGCCGTCACCGCAACCGTGCGCAAGCCGACCTCGCGACAGGCCGCCGCCACGTCGACGGCATATTCCAGGAAGATCACCGGATCGTTGTAGGTAAACGCCACCGAACGACAGCCATGGGCGGCGGCGGCTTTCGCAATGGCTTCGGGCATCGCGCGATCGGCGAGCGTGTCCCACTCGCGGGACTTCGAAATGTCCCAGTTCTGGCAGAACTTGCAGGTCAGGTTGCAGCCCGCCGTGCCAAAACTCAGCACCGGGGTGCCCGGCAGGAAGTGATTGAGAGGCTTCTTCTCGATGGGATCGATGCAATAGCCGCTCGACCGGCCATAGGTGGTCAGGACGATCTGGTCATCGGTCCGCGCGCGCACAAAACACAGGCCGCGTTGCCCTTCGTTCAGTTTGCAGAAGCGCGGACAGAGGTCGCACTGAATGCGCCCATCGTCCAACGCGTGCCAGTACCGGCCCGGCACGCCGTCGAATTCCTCGGTCACTTCGCTGTCAATTTGGTCTGAATCGCTCATCACTGGGGAAAACCATACCAGATGAATCGTCGCGGGGGGCTTGGTTTGCAGTACCCGCGTCGCATATCATCTCCCTAACAGAATTCCATTTCATTCAAGCCATGAAGAGGGTGTCCCATGGGCCAGTTCGGCATCGGTCAGTCCGTCACACGTATTGAAGATCTTCGCCTGCTCACAGGCAGCGGCAAATACACAGATGATGTGCAGCTCGAAAATGAGAGCCACGCCTTTGTGCTGCGCTCCCCCCATGCCCATGCCGAGATCAAGGGCATGGATATTGCCGCCGCGAAAGCAGCACCGGGCGTGTTGCTGGTTCTGACCGGTGATGATGTCAAAGCCGATGATCTCGGTGCCATGCCCTGCATGTTCCCGGTCAAAAATCTCGATGGCACGGACCGCGGCGAAACCTATCGTCCTTTGCTGGCCCAGGAAAAGGTCCGCCATGTCGGCCAGCCGGTGGCCTTCATTGTCGCCGAAACCCTGGAGCAGGCCCGCGACGCGGCCGAACTGGTCGAGGTGGATTACAACGTCCTGGCTTCGGCCACGAACACCTATACCGCTTCACTGGACGGCGCGGCGCAGCTGTATGACGACGTTACCAACAACGTCTGCTTCGACTGGGGCAAGGGTCAGCAGGACGAGACCGAGGCGGCCTTCGCCAAAGCCAGCCACGTCACCACGCTGGAGCTGATCAACAACCGGATCGTCGTGAACTCGATGGAACCCCGCGCGGCCATCGGCGACTACGACGAAGCCACCGACAAGCTCACCCTCTACACCTCGTCTCAGGGCACCCACGGCATCCGCAACACGATTGCCGACAACATCCTGAAGATCGACAAGGAGAAACTGCGCGTCGTCACCGGCGATGTGGGCGGTGGCTTCGGCATGAAGATTTTCACCCATCCCGAACAGCCGATGGCCGTCTGGGCGGCAAAGAAGGTCAAACGCCCGGTGCGCTGGACCTCGGATCGCAGCGAGGGTTTCATGTCCGACATTCAGGGCCGTGACCATGTGACCAAGGCGGAGGTCGCCTGTGACGACAATGGCAAATTCCTCGCCCTGCGCGTCATCACCTACGCCAATCTGGGCGCGTATCTCTCGCATTTCGGAACCTTCATTCCGACCGAAGCGGGTACGGCCATGCTCAACGGCCTGTATGCCTTCCCGGCTGTCTGGGCCAATGTGAAGGGCATCCTGACCAACACCGTACCAACCGATGCCTATCGCGGTGCCGGACGTCCCGAAGCGATCTACTGCATCGAGCGGCTGGTCGACAAATGCGCGCGCGAACTGGGCCTCGCGCCCGACGAGTTGCGCCGCCGCAACTTCATCCAGCCCGACCAGTTGCCCTATAAGACGGCCTTTGGCGAAACCTATGACAGCGGCAACTTCACCGCCATCATGGAAGAAGGCATGAAGAAGGCCGACTGGGCCGGTTTTGCCGCCCGCAAGACCGAGAGCGCCAAACGCGGCATGCTGCGTGGCATCGGCATGGCGACATATGTCGAGAAATGTGGCGGCGGCAATCCCGAAGTCGCCGATGTCCGCATCGATCCGGAGACCGAGACCATCACCTTCTATATCGGCACCATGTCGAACGGTCAGGGTCACGATACGTCTTACAAGCAGATCATGTCCGACCGGCTGGGCATCGACACAGACCGGATGACCATGGTCCAGGGCGACAGCGATATCGTGCCGCCGGGACTGACCGGTGGGTCACGCTCGGTCACGGTTGGTGGCGTTGCCGTCTCCAAAGCGTCGGAAGCGATCAAGGAAAAGGGCAAGGCGATTTCGGCCCATATGATGGAAACCGCCGAAGCCGATATTGAATATTCGGATGGCACCTTCCGTGTGGCGGGCACCGACCGGTCCCTGTCCCTGTTCGAAGTCGCCAAGGCGGCGCAGGACCCGGCCAATTTGCCTGATGGCATGGAGCCCGGTCTCGACTCCAAAGAAAGCCATCAGCCCGATGCGCCGACTTTCCCGAATGGCTGCCATATCTGCGAAATGGAAATCGACCCGCAGACCGGCATCCCCGAGATCATGCGCTACACAGTGGTCGATGATTTCGGTGACACCATCAACCCGATGCTGATCGCCGGTCAGGTCCATGGCGGCATTGTGCAGGGTGTCGGTCAGGCGTTGCATGAGCACACGGTCTATGACGAGGACTCAGGTCAGCTCGTCTCCGGCTCCTTCATCGACTACCGCATGCCCCGTGCCGCAGATGTGCCGAACTTCGACTTCTCCATGCGAAACGAGAAATGCACGACCAACCCGCTCGGCATCAAGGGAACCGGTGAAGCCGGTGCCATCGGCGCACCGGCGGCGGCAATCAGCGCGATTGTTGACGCCCTTTCGGACGGTGGCGCCATTCACGACGTCGACATGCCCGCGACCCCGGATGTGATCTGGGCGCTTGCCAACCAGCAGTTGGCCGCCGAATAGGCGCCACCTGCCCCAACCGGGGAGACTCCCAATCGACACCGCGGCCCTGATACCAGCGGTGCGAGACCTCGCCTATGCAGCGGGGGACGCCATCATGGCGGTCTATCGCACTGACTTTGACAGCGAACGTAAAGATGACGGGTCCCCCGTCACCCTGGCAGATACGGCAGCTGAAGCCGTCATCCTGCCCGGGCTGCGTGCGCTCACACCCGACATCCCTGTTGTTTCCGAAGAAGAGCATTCCGCCGGCGAAAGCCCGGTCGAAGTCAGCAACCGTTTCTGGCTGGTGGACCCCCTCGACGGCACACGGGAATTCCTCAAGCGCAACGACGAGTTCACCGTCAATATCGGACTGGTCGAAGACAACGTGCCGATCTTTGGTGTGCTCTATGCCCCAGCCCTGAACCTGATGTATGCGGGAACCCTGAACGGTGGCGCCACCCTGATCGAGGGCGACAAACCCGAACGTCCGATTGCCTGCCGCGAAATCCCGGCCGATGGCATGGATGTGCTTGTCAGCCGGTCCCACTCGATCAACGAGAAGCTTGAGGATTATCTGAAGGACGAAACCGTCCGCAACCGGATGCCCCAGGGCAGCGCCCTCAAATTCGGGCGCCTGGCCGAAGGCGTGGCAGATATCTATCCCCGCTTTGGTCCCACCTGCGAATGGGACACCGGCGCCGGCCACGCGATTGTGCTGGCCGCAGGCGGCGGTCTGACCATGATGGATGGCAGCACCTTCAATTACGGCAAGAAGCCAAAATTCCTGAACCCGGGATTCGTCGCCTTCGGGCGGCGGTAGACCCGCCAAGCGAGGTACGGCATACAGGCCGCATGACGGAAGCCGCCAACATACTGCCTGCAAATGACGAAAACCTGTCCGCCGCCGCAACACGTCTGAAATCAGGCGGGCTGGTCGCCTTCCCGACCGAGACCGTCTACGGACTTGGGGCCGATGCGCGTGACGACCGCGCTGTGGCGCGCATTTTTGAAGCCAAAAACAGGCCGAGTTTCAATCCGCTTATCGTGCATGTCCTCGACCTGCCCAGCGCCGCCCAATACGGGGAGATGGATGCCCGCGCGCAGCAACTGGCCGCCGCGTTCTGGCCCGGCCCGCTGAGTTTCGTTGTGCCGCGGCGCGCCGACAGCGGGCTGTCCCTGCTGGTCAGCGCCGGGCTCGACACCGTCGCCCTGCGCGCGCCGTCCCATCCGCTCGCCCGGAACCTGCTGACCTGCTTTGGCGGGCCGATTGCGGCCCCCAGCGCGAACACAGCGGGTGAAGTCAGCCCCACATTGGCCAGCCATGTGGCGCAATCACTTGGCACCAATGTCGACCTCATTCTGGATGGTGGTGCCTGCGCAGTCGGACTTGAGTCTACCGTGATTGATCTCTGCGGGGACCGCCCGGCTCTGCTGCGCCATGGCGCGGTGACGCTGGAACAATTGCAGGATGTGCTTGGCGTCGTGGATGACGCCACCCGTCCGGCCGACGGCCAAGCCCCACGTTCGCCGGGACAGATCGCCCGTCACTATGCGCCATCCATTCCGGTTCGCCTGAACGCCAGCGACGCCGTTGCCGGTGAAGTGCTTCTCGGCTTCGGTTCGGGTGTCCCCGAAGGCGTCCAAAACCTCAGCCCGTCGGGTGACCTGACAGAGGCCGCAGCGAACCTGTTTGCAGCCTTGCGGGCCCTCGATTCCCCCGAACACCGGGCTATTGCGGTGATGCCCATCCCGGAAACCGGACTTGGTCGCGCCATCAACGACCGCCTGCGCCGCGCCGCCGAGGCGCATAACGGGTGAGACACGGCGTCCCACGCGGTTGCCGCACGACCGATCCCGGTCTAAATCTTTGTCCATGAGCCAAACTATCCAATCAGAATCAGCACCCCTGCCCGATGGTTTTCTGAGCCAGCTGGAAGCGATTGTCGGCGCCGTCGGGATGATCACCGACCCCGCCGACATGGAACCCTATATCGACGAGCAGCGCGGGCTGTTTCGCGGCATTACGCCGTGCGTGATCCGACCCGCCTCCACCGAAGAGGTCTCACAGGTGCTTGCAGCCTGTTACGACGCCGACGTCGCGATTGTGCCCCAGGGCGGCAATACCGGGCTTTGCGGCGGTGCTGTCGCCAGCGGCGAAATCATTGTCAGCCTGTCACGCATGAACACTGTTCGCGCCGTCGACCCGGCGAATTTCACGATGACTGTGGATGCGGGTTGCGTGCTGGCCGACCTACAGCACGTTGCCGATGAACACGACCGGTTGTTCCCGCTCAGCCTGGGGGCTGAAGGCTCCTGCCAGATCGGCGGCAATCTTTCGACCAACGCCGGCGGTACAGCCGTGGTGCGCTATGGCAACACCCGCGAGCTGACCCTCGGTCTGGAAGTGGTGTTGCCCGATGGTCGCATCTGGGACGGGCTGACAGGGCTGCGCAAGAACAACACCGGCTATGACCTCAAGCACCTGTTCATTGGTGCCGAAGGCTCGCTCGGAATCATCACCGGTGCGGTCATCAAAATGTTTCCCAAGCCGCGCTCACGTCATACGGCTTTCATTGCGCTGAAGGACCTCGACTCCGTGCTTGAGGTTCTTGGTCGCGCCCGCGCCGCAAGCGCAGACACGGTGTCTGGTTTTGAGCTGATCCCGCGGATCGCGATCGAGATTTCCGTGCGTCACATCGACGGCGCCATCGATTTCCTCGACGACCCCCATGACTGGTGCGCGCTGATCGAGTTTGAAAGCAGCGATGCCAATTCCAATCTTGGTGATGTCATGGAAACGTTTCTGGGCACGGCATTCGAGGACGGCCTGATCGTCGACGCGGTCATTGCTCAATCGGAAACTCAACGACAACAGATGTGGTTCCTTCGCGAAGCCATGGTGCTAGCCCAGAAGCCCGAAGGTGCGAGCATCAAGAACGATGTCTCGGTGCCGATCTCTTCCGTGCCCGAATTCATCCGGCAGGCGAATGCCGCCGTCACCCAGGCCTGTCCGGGGATCCGCCCGGTCGCGTTCGGCCATGTCGGCGACGGCAATGTGCACTACAATCTGACCCAGCCCAATGGTGCAGACGGTGCCGAATTCCTCGCCCGCTGGGACGAGATCTGCCACATCGTCCATGACGTCGTGGACAGCATGCGCGGCAGTTTCTCGGCTGAACATGGGATCGGAAAAATCAAGGTCGCAGAACTGGCCGCCCACAAGGCCGGGGTCGAAATCGACATGATGCGAGGCATCAAAGCAATGCTCGACCCCAAGGGATTGATGAACCCGGGCAAGGTTCTTTAGGAATCACTGATCCCGGATTAGGAGAGTTAAATGTCGGACTACAACGCCCCTGTGCAGGACATGCAGTTCATTCTGGAGAATCTCTGCGACATGGACGGTCTGCGGGAACTGCCGGTCTTCAGCGAAACCACCGAAGATCTGGTCGAGGCTATTCTCACCGAATCTGCGCGTTTCACCCGTGATGTGGTGGGGCCGCTGAACCAGACCGGGGATCAGCAAGGGTCCACCTTGAAGGACGGCGTGGTGACAACGCCCGACGGGTTCAAGGAAGCCTATGCGAGCTTTGTCGAGGGCGGCTGGAACGGCACGCCGTTCGAACCTGAGCACGGCGGCATGGGGCTGCCCTGGACGATCACCACGTCACTGCAGGAAATGTGGCAATCGGCCAATCTCTCCTGGTCGCTTTGCCCGCTGCTCACCATCGGTGCGATCGAATCCGTGATCGCCCACGGCACGGACGCACTAAAAGACAAGTTCCTCGCCAAGCTGGTCTCCGGTGAGTGGACTGGGACCATGAACCTGACCGAGCCTCAGGCCGGGACCGATCTCAGCCTGCTGAAGTCCCGCGCCGAGCGCGAAGGTGACCAGTATCGCATCAAGGGCACAAAGATATTCATCACCTTCGGCGAACAAGACTTCACCGACAACATCATTCACCTGGTGCTCGCCCGCCTGCCCGATGCACCTCCCGGCGTGAAAGGGATCAGCCTGTTCCTCGTCCCGAAATTCCTGGTCAACGACGACGGTTCTCTCGGCGAGCGTAACGACGCCTACGCCATCGGCCTTGAACATAAACTGGGCATCCATGCCAGCCCCACCTGCGTCATGTCCTATGGCGAGAACAGCCATGGGGCAGTCGGTTACCTGATCGGCGAAGAACATGACGGCCTGCGCTGCATGTTCACCATGATGAACAACGCCCGTCTCAATGTCGGCCTGCAGGGAGTGGCCGTGGCCGAACGCGCCTACCAACATGCGGTCGCCTATGCCCGTGAGCGGGTACAGTCGGCCCCGGTCGAGGGTGGCGGTGAATCCGTCACC
>Ga0181560_10001803_pt1 | contig 19967 bp, 18 predicted proteins | sample 011ome_20_FD_133751 | JGI IMG/M metagenome (GOLD analysis project Ga0181560, IMG submission 133751) | Coastal salt marsh microbial communities from the Groves Creek Marsh, Skidaway Island, Georgia - 011509CT metaG (megahit assembly) | ecosystem: Environmental > Aquatic > Marine > Intertidal...
ACTGATCACTCATATCCTCTCGCTACACTGTCGCGGGATGGAGCAGCCAGGTAGCTCGTCAGGCTCATAACCTGAAGGTCGTAGGTTCAAATCCTACTCCCGCAACCAAACTAAATCAACCAAATTCAATTACTTAATAACGTAATGGCTTAACGTCTCATCAAGCACCCCGGAAATATTGCCGCGTTCGTTGCTACGTTAGAATACTGTAAATCATCCCCTTGGTTCGAATCCTCTTTGCTCCCGCCAGTGTGTTCAGACCGGCTTAGCGCAGCGAAAACCCGAATGCGATGTGGAGGTGTCGATTGGCTGCGGCCAATGAGCTGCCGGTCTGTAGCGGCGGCAATAGGTTTCGGCGCACAGGTGTGACCCGCCCTTTAAAACCTTGCGACCGATCGCAATATATCATCTTCACCATATCGTTTCCGAGCCATAACCATCCTCCTCAAAATAACAGAGATTAGCAAAAATTATGGATCAGTTTTAGGGGGCAAGGTCACCCTAAAAAATCCCCAATAAGAATTTCAAAGTTGCATGTCTCACGCACGCGTAGCTGTGACATTGCCCACATGAAATATAGAAAAGCCTTATTGGATTAGGGGCGCTAACTCATTTCAATTGAAAACAAAGCCAATCATTTTTATCGCGATAGTTGAGAAAATTATCTCAGAATGGAATGTCGCCATTGTCAAATCTACTCAGTTCGTTCTGTATGCCGAAATCTTCGCCACCGAATGTATTGATGGTCATGAAATCACTCAGCTCACCACTGAGCAGGGCAAAACTGCTTACGTTGTGTATGGTGAGTTCGCTTGTTCAGAGGATGGACATCTTTGGTGTGGTACGGGTGGGTGTCCGTTTGATATTGTGATTAAAGGTCGCAGGTATAGTCACAGGCAAATCATGCGATTGCTTGATGAGCCGCCAGATTTTATTTCAGTTGATGGTGACGGCTCACTAGCATATGGGCTTCGTGGTGCTGAGTTTATCTGGTCGACAAACGACTAATTGATCAGCAGGTAAAATCCTAGGTGGAATTCGGAAATTAACTCCAAAAAATTGAGTTATATCCGCACTAAAAGAGATGTTTCATTGCGAAAATTTAACAATTTATCGTAAAAGCAATCGACAGTTTTTTCTTCATAAAAGTCTCTTGCTTTGACCCACCAATTATCAACCGGTTCAGCTCCAAAGCAGGGATACCAGAATTGGGCGCTTGTTTCACAGATGACAAGATGTAAAGTCTGCGAACGTCACAGTTCAACAAGTCTGAGAACCGTTTCAACGTTGAACGCTAGCCGTTCATCTAGCCTACTTTGTTCCATAAAATCACGTTCATATAGAATTGAACCCGTAAATCGATTCGTGAGATAATAGTATCCGATGGCAGCGATCGTTATATTCAATTGCACTGGGTCGATGCTGTCTCTAAAAGATCCGTTTTTAACGCCACGCTCTAGAATTCTACCGACTAAATTTACATATTTGCGGCTAATCTCTGTTACGCTTTCAGACCCTTCAATATGGCGGCCTTTGTGGAGGTTTGCACTGTTGACAAGGGTTAGAAATTCGGGGTTATCCAAATAGTAACGCCATGTGAATGTTACCAGTTTTACAAGCGCATCTTTCGGGGAAAGGTGATCTAATTCAAGTGCTTGCTCGGCAGTACGAATATCCACATAGGCATCAATTAATACAGTTCGAAAGAGGTCATCTTTGTTGCCAAAATAGTGGTAAATCATGCGTTTGTTTGCATCCGCACGCTCGGCAATGATATCCACGCGCGCACCGCCCAATCCGTTTTCGGCAAACTCTTGTTTTGCGGCTTCTAGAATTCGCGATTTAGTTGCCTCTGCATCGCGTGATTTTTTCTTTGTTTCTTTTTTCACTGCTTACTGACCAAGTTGACGATTCCTGAATGCTTAATAACGCTATTTGATGGCAAACGTCAAAACTCATCGAACTTTATAACATACAGGCTTGACAAAAGGCTCCTTAAATAAGTAACTAACTAGTGCGTTACGTGAAAACTCGAGCGAATCTTATCTGTCGAAAGACCAAAGAGTAAGGGTTTAATGTAGCCATAGTGAAACAGGGAGTAAGCTATGTCTTTTATTAAGAACTTTGTAGAGCAGGAGACGATGAAACGTCGTCAATTCCTTCTCTCGGGTATTGCTGGCGTTGGCACTGTAGCCGCTGCTGGCATTTTGCCCACGCGTCTGCTGGCTGCAGATGATCCGACGATTGCATGGAGCTACAGAAACCGAACCAACCCATATTGGAACGCAATTGTTTCAGGTGGCACACGCTTTGTCGAAAGCTTAGGAAAATCTGGCGATGAATTGGTACACTTGTTGAACGAAGGTTCGTCAGAAAAGTCACTCGCAGATGTAAAAGCGCTTTTGTCCAAGACTGGTGGAAAATTGGCTTTGGGGATCGATGCAAATGATGCGCCAAACGCGCGTCCTGTGGTCGAAGCTTGCGCTGCTGCTGGCGGTCATTTGGTTACGATTTGGAACAAAACCGACGATCTTCATCCATGGGATTTTGGCGACAACTATGTTGCACATATCTCATGGTCTGATGTTGCGCCTGCGACGACAGTTGCCAACATTTTGATTGACGCAATGGGTGGATCTGGTGGCATCGTTGGTTTGGGCGGTATTCCGTCAAACAACCCAGCTATTGAACGTCGCCAAGGCTTGGATGCGGCAATGGCTGCAAACGGGAACACCGTTTTGTTGGATTATCAAGCCGCTGATTGGGACACACAAAAAGCCGCAGAAATCATGTCATCGTATTTGACACGCTTTGGTAATGAAATCAAAGGGGTATTCTGTGCAAATGACACAATGGCGTTCGGCGCGATCGAAGCGCTGCGCGCTGAAGGTTTAGCAGGACAAATTCCAGTGGTTGGATATGATGGTACGGCACAAGCCGCCGAGTATATCCGGTCAGGCGAAATGGAAGGAACAGTTTACACTGATCCACCATGGGCTGGTGGCATTGCATGTTCGCTTGCATATCATGCAGCTATAGGAGCGTTTAAACCGTCAGACGAGCCAAAGGGACACCGCGAATTTTTCGGCCCAGCGTTGGTTGTGTCAAAATCTGATGTGGATGCGTTTATCGCAGCACATATCGAAGGCACGCCAGATGTGGACTGGAAAGATTTTTGGGGTCCAACCACACCAGCGGCTTAAAACATCCTGAACAACAGACCGCCTCGCTCAGTGCTGAGGCGGCCTTGACGCGCAAATCATTCTGCGCACATCTTTTTCAAGATTAGCGTAATCGAGGGAGGCGCACGTGAGCCGTCTGTTGATCAAAGATGCCCTTTTGAAATGGGCTCCGTTTCTGGTCCTTTTGGTCCTACTTTTGGTGTTTCCGATATTTGAAATGGTCAATGACTGGTCTGACGGGAAAAATCATTTGTACTTGATTGACAGTAATTTTCTGTCCGTTCGAAATTTTGCAAGAATAACGATTTCTGCGGCCCCCGCTTTGATGGTGGCGGTTGGTGTTACGTTCATCATTATCATGGGCTCAATTGATCTGTCTATGGAAGGAACGGTTAGTGTTACTGCTGTTGCATTCGCTTATGCTTTTTTGGCGCTAGGGGGCATGCTTAATTCAATTGCATGGCTGGCTATACCCCTTGCGCTGGTGATTGGGGCAGCGATTGGGCTGTTGAATGGATTTGTCCATGTGAAACTGAAAATTCCGTCCTTTATGGCATCTCTTGCGATGGGCTTTGTAGGAACAGGTTTTGCCCTGTTGTTGACAGGCGGCGAACGGGTCCGTGTTGATGATCCACTGTTCAGATCTTTACTGACCGAGCGGTGGCTAGGGTTTCCCATTATGATTTACGTAGCTGGCATTTTCCTAATTCTAATGTGGTTTTTACAAACGCGCACAAAGCTTGGTCGCAATTTCTATGCCGTCGGAGGAGGCGAGGAATTGGCCGCTTCAAGCGGTTTGAACGTGGCCAAGGTTCGAATACTAGGCTTTATGCTTGCCGGGATCTGTTATGGTATGGGGGGATTGTTGGCCGTTGCCAAGATCGGGATCGCGGAAACAGTCACCGGCGCAAATTTCATGTTCATCTCAATAACCGCCGTTGTCGTGGGTGGTACGGCCCTATGGGGTGGGATCGGAGGTGTTCTTAATACTTTGGTTGGCGTCCTAATCGTCTTTGTCATTAATAATGGTATGGTCGTGATTGGATTACCAAGCTACATCCAGACCGCCATATTGGGGATTTTGGTGATCTTGGCCGTTGTTTTATCAACGGATCGTAAATCGATCAGCTTTGTCAAATAGGTGGCCACGGTGTATCAACTTAGAAAAATCGACAAAAAATTTCCCGGGGTTCATGCACTTAAATCAATTGATTTTGAAGTGAACCGTGGAGAAATTGTAGGGTTGGTTGGCGAAAATGGTGCTGGCAAATCAACCTTGATGAAGGTGATTTACGGCGCCTATCAACCCGATGGTGGATCAATCACACTGGATGGAAAAACCGTCAAGTTTCAAAACCCGCGTCAAGCCATGGACCATGGAATTGGTATGGTGTTCCAAGAGCAATCCTTGATCACGAACCTGACGGTCATGGAAAATATTTTCTTAGGCTTTGAACAGCAATTCGTAAAATTTGGCGTTATTGATTGGAAATCAATGGCTAAAGCGGCGCGGCGGCAATTGAACAAAGTTAAGCTGGATATTGATCCCGACACGATAACGGCCAAGTTAAGTTTTGCGCAGCGCCAATTGGTTGAGTTGGCAAAAGTTCTGACATTAGAAGAGCGCGTACAAGGTGATCTGATAATCTTATTGGACGAACCAACATCAGTTTTGGCCCGTGAAGAGGTTGAAATGCTTTTTTCTCTGGTCCGTGAATTAACATCGCGCGCAAGTTTTATCTTTGTAAGTCATAGAATGGACGAAGTCCTTGAGCTGTCGGATCGGATTTACGTGATGAAAGACGGCGAAGTGGTTGATGTCGTAAACCATGAAAACGCCCAAGTGGATGCCATCCAACATAAAATGGTGGGGCGGGACGTTGACAAGGAATATTACCGCGAACACCGCCAAAAGCCATTTGATAAAAATAAAGTCTTGGTCAGTGTGTCCAAAATTGACCTGGCCAACCGATATTCGAGCATAAGTTTTGATTTGCACGCCGGAGAAGTCCTGTGCCTGGTTGGAACAGAAGGCTCAGGTCGAGAAGCCATTTTGCGGACCATTTTTGGGATCGTTCGCCCCGATAGTGGAACAATTTCGATAAAGGGAAAGCCTGTTACAAGTTTCAGTCCGCAAAATGCTGTTGCTAACGGGATTGGGTATTTGCCGCGCGAACGCAAGGTAGAAGGCATTGTCAACGGCATGAATGTTTACGAAAACATGACATTGTCCCAGATGAAAAAGTATTCTCACTTTGGTGTGCTGAATGTTGCAAAAGAAAAGGCGCTTGCAGAAGCACAAATCAAAAAACTATCGATCAAGACCCCCGATGTTTACAAAGATTGCGGCGGTCTATCAGGGGGCAATCAGCAAAAAGTAGTCCTCGCAAAGTGGCAATCTGCAGGCTCGGATATTTTGCTAATGGACCACCCAACGCGCGGGTTGGACATCGGTGCAAAAGAAGATGTGTATGACATGATACGTGCCATGTCCGATGAAGGCGTTGGTATTATTTTAGTAGCGGATACATTGGAAGAAGCTATCGGGTTGTCCCATAATATCATTGTTTTGAAAGACGGAAAAATCCAAAAACGGTTTACAGGGACCCCAGGCGCCAAGCCGGGTTTGTTTGACCTGTTACATTATATGATCTGAGGCAGGCCAATGAATATTGAAAAACTTAAACCACATTTTCCTTGGTTAACGCTTGTTTTGTTGATCACACTTGTCGGAATTGCAAACCCGTCTTTTCTTGATCCAGCCAGCTTGATGGTCTTGGCCGCGGATGTTGTGCCGTTGTTTATTATGGCTTTGGGAATGACCTTTGTCATTTATATCGGGGGCATCGATTTAAGCATGCAGCAACTTGCCAATTTGGTGACTGTTGTTGCCACCGTCTATTTGATGTCGTTTGGCATTTGGGTGTCGCTGATTTGTATTGTCGTCGGTGCAGTGTTTGGCGCCGTATCAGGATACGTGACAACACGCCTGTATGTACCGTCGTTTGTTTCGACACTTGCCTTGGGATTTGTTGCCTTGTCGGGTGCTAAATGGCTGTCTGGGCAACGCGCGTTGAATATGAATGCAGAACAACGTGATGCCAGTTTCGGCTGGGTTTTTGAAACATCATTTGGCATTCCAAACGAATTGTGGATTGCATGTGCTCTATTGGCGATTGGTTGGTTTTTACAATCAAGAACAACATTTGGCAGATCACTCAAAGCGGTTGGTGCCGGTGAAATGGCGGCGGTCGCTTCCGGGCTTAATGTTGATCGCGTGAAAATATTAGCCTTTGCGCTTTGTGGTGCGCTTGCTGCGATTTCTGGGCTGTTGTTTTCGGTCAAATTGTCTGGAGGAGATGCAAATTTAGCCAATGGATTTTTGCTGCTGGCGATAGTTGCGGTTCTTGTTGGTGGTACACCCTTAACAGGCGGAGTTGGCGGTGTCCTAAATACCGCAGTGGGGACATTGATCGTCATGGTGATCAGGGCGGCGATGGTCTACCTCGAGGTTGACGCGACACAGCAGCAAATGGTCTTTGGGATAGTTTTAATCATCGCAATTGCCATGACTATTGATCGGTCCAAATTGAAAATTGTGAAATAGTGGAGGCAACGATGATACATACATCAGCAAAGCTTTCTCTGCCTGCTAGGCCGCGTGAGTTTGGATATTTTATGAACGGCAAATGGATTATGGCGGGTGCGCGTGAAGTTTTTGAACGCGTTTCACCTGGGCATGATGTTCCTGTCACACGCATTCCAAAATGCACAAAACAAGATTTGGATGAGGCCGTCAGAGTTGCAAGGGATGCATTCCAAGATGGGCGATGGTCGCGATCAGCTGGTGGCGATAGGGCTGCTGTCCTGCTGCGGACGGCCGAGCGTATTCGGGCACGTGCAGAAGAGATTGCGTATTGGGAAACGCTTGAAAATGGAAAACCTATTTCCCAGTCGCGGGGCGAAGTGGCGGGCTGCGCGGGTATGTTTGAATATGCCGCAGGCGTGGCGCGCACCCTGCATGGGGATGCCTATAATAATCTAGGTGATAAACTATTCGGCCTAGTCACACGCGAACCCATTGGCGTCGTAGGGGTGATTACGCCTTGGAATTTTCCTTTTTTGATATTGTGTGAGCGAATTCCATATATTTTGGCGGCAGGCTGTACTGTTGTTGTCAAACCCTCCGAGGTGACATCGGCAACTTCTTTGATCTTGGCGGAATGCCTCTCTGAGGCTGGCTTGCCAGTTGGGGTGATGAATGTCATTACAGGTTCAGGCTCGACCATAGGCCAAGCGATGCTAGATCATCCAGATATTGATATGCTTTCATTTACCGGTTCAACCGCAGTGGGTCAGCGGTGCGTTGCTGCGGCAGCCAAGAATTTTAAAAAGCTCGGACTTGAGCTGGGCGGGAAAAATCCTCAGATCGTTTTTGCAGATGCTGATCTAGAGGACGCGGCAGATGGAGTGGCGTTTGGCATCGCGTTTAACACGGGACAATGTTGTGTTTCAGGATCACGTTTGATTGTTGAACGCTCAATTTCTGAAAGGTTTACGGGTCTTCTAAAAGAGAAATTCAGCAAAATTGTGGTCGGTGACCCGCTGGATCCCGCGACACAAGTCGGTGCGATTACAACAGATGCGCAAAATACGACCATTTTGTCGTATATTGAGCAGGGCAAGCGAGACGGTGCAGAGCTGATATGTGGTGGGTCAAAATTGGATCTGGGACATGGACAGTATATTTTGCCGACTGTTTTTGGAAATGTCACATCTGAAATGTCGATTGCCCGAGACGAAATCTTTGGGCCTGTTTTGACGATTATGCCTTTTGACACCATAGAAGAGGCAATTGAGATCGCGAATGACACGGTTTATGGGCTTGCAGCCTCTGTCTGGAGTAAAGACATTGATAAAGCCCTGAACATAACGCGCCGTGTCCAAGCAGGTCGGTTTTGGGTGAACACCACATTGGCTGGGGGCCCCGAGTTACCTATTGGTGGGTTCAAACAATCTGGTTGGGGTCGCGAAGCGGGTATTTACGGCGTAGAAGAGTATACTCAGCTTAAGTCCGTTCATATAGAGTTTGGTAAACGAGAGCACTGGATCAAGTAATGGCGCATTTGGGGTATGATTATGTTATCATCGGCGGGGGGTCATCAGGCTGTGTTTTGGCAAATCGGCTGAGCGAAAACCCTGATATCAAAGTTGCTCTTTTAGAGGCGGGCGGCAAGGACAATCATCCCTATATTCACATGCCGGTAGGGTTTTCGAAATTGACCGCCGGTCCCAGAACATGGGGATTTAACACGGTTCCACAACAGTATGCGAACAACCGTGAAATCCCATATGCCCAAGGCCGCGTGTTAGGTGGGGGATCATCGATAAATGCCGAAATTTTCACGCGTGGCCATCCCGCAGACTATGACCGTTGGGCCAATCAAGAGGGTGCCGAGGGTTGGGCGTTCAAGGACATTCAAAAGTATTTCATAAGATCCGAAGGAAACTCTGTTCTATCAGGAGAGTGGCACGGAACCGAAGGACCCTTGGGCGTTTCCAATTTACAAGATCTTCAACCCATGACACGCGCTTTTGTGCGCTCGTGTCAAGAAATGGGATTGCCCTATAATCCAGATTTCAATGGTCCGACTCAACAAGGTTGTGGTGCATATCAATTAACGGTGCGCAATGCCCGCCGGTGTTCTGCGGCTGTCGGATATCTTAGGCCTGCGATGTCGCGGCCGAATTTGACAGTGATCACAGGGGTATTGGTCACACGTATCGTCTTTGAGGGATTGCGTGCCGTTGGTGTGGAATGTGTAAACAAAGGGCAAAAACAAGTTATACGCGCATCCTCTGAGGTTTTGTTGACAGCCGGTGCCATTGGATCCCCAAAAATGATGATGCTGTCGGGTGTTGGTCCCGCTGCCCATTTAAAGCAGCATAATATATCTGTTGTTCATGATTTACCGGGGGTCGGGCAGAACTTACACGATCATTACGGCATTGATATTGTTGCCGAATTGAACGGGCATTATTCCTTGGATAAATACAACAAGCCACATTGGATGGCTTGGGCCGGGCTACAATATTTGTTGTTTAAATCAGGTCCAGTGGCATCAAATGTAGTCGAGGGGGGTGCATTTTGGTATTCTGATAAATCCAAAGACATCCCAGATTTACAGTTCCATTTCCTAGCAGGTGCAGGAGCAGAAGAAGGCGTCCCAAGTGTTCCGCAGGGGTCATCTGGAATAACACTTAATTCATATACTTTGCGGCCCAAGGCGCGGGGCACTGTTAAATTGCGGTCAGCAAATCCAATGGATTCCCCTTTGGTCGATCCGAATTATTTGGGGCATCCAGATGATTTACGGACGTCGGCCGAGGGTGTTAAATTGTCGATAGAAATGTTCAATCAGCCAAGTTTGCAAAAATATATTCGTCAAATTCGGTTCCCCGATAGTTCTGTAAAAACACAAAAAGATTTTGAAGATTATGCACGCCAGTATGGACGAACATCATATCATCCGACCTGTACGTGTAAAATGGGAACGGACGATATGTCGGTTGTGGATCCAACACTAAGGGTTCATGGCCTGCAAGGTCTTCGCATTTGTGATAGTTCAATCATGCCAAGTTTGGTTGGGTCAAACACAAACGCGCCAACCATCATGATCGGAGAAAAGGCCTCTGATCTAATCCGCGGAAATTACTGAATCCTCCCCGAAAGAGGGCGGCAGATTTTGCCGCCCTCTTTTAATCCCACTCTGGTGCCCAAGGTGCTTTCGCGGATGTTACAACCCTGTAATTGATTTTTGAAAGCTCATCTATTCTTGCCATATCTGGTGTGGAAATAATGAAATCCATGACGTCAAAATTTTGCCTTATATTTTCAAGTTTTGTTGACATTGTATTCGCAATCACACCTTTTTGTAAAATCCATCGTAACACGATTTGTCCGGGATGTTTTGAATATTTCGTAGCCAGCTCATTGAATAACGCATACTTAAAGACTTCTCCACGTGCGATTGAGGAATACGCAAATAACGCGATCCCTGTTTCCGCCGAAGTGTTCAGCAACATTTGTTGATTAAGTAGAGGGTGAAATTCAATCTGATTGGCGGCAATAGGTCCGTCCACAATGTCGCGTGCGCGTCGCATCATTTTTGCGTTGAAATTTGATATCCCAATTTCTTGTGTCAGCCCGCGTTCACGCGCAGCTTGTAAAAATTCCAACGGTTGATCGATCTGTCCATTACTCGGCGGCCAATGCAGAAATAAAACATCAATTGTATCAAGTTTAAGACGGTTTACGCTTTCCTCTACCGAGGCCAAAAATGTGTCCTGATTGGTATAATTATCTGGATGGACTTTCGTAATCACACAAAATTCGTTTCTTGGCAGTCCAGACTGCGACAGCGCCGTTCCTACGTCAGCTTCGTTGCCATACATTTGTGCGGTATCAAAGGCGCGATACCCGACTTGAATCGCGTCAGTAATGGCTTGGATCGCTGTGTTTCCAGTTAAGGGGAACGTTCCAAAAACGCGCTGATTGTTGTTTAGAAAGAGTTTACTCATCCTGGTTCTCATTTTTGTTCATCGGTGGGGCGCTGCAAAAATTGCAGACGCAATTTTTACAATGTTCGTAGCACTTGATTTAGCTTACATCATATGCAAGAAAATAACTAGATAGTTACTTAAGAATCTGGAGACATATGATGTCAAAAGTAAAGACCGCAGAAGATGCTGTTCGTTTAATCCAAGACAAAGCGGTGATAGCGGTAAATTCATCTAGTGGTTTGTGTTGTCCAGATGCTGTTTTACAAGCAATTGGTGAGCGGTTTGACCATGAGGGCCACCCGCGCGACATTACGTCTGTGCATCCGATTGCTGCAGGTGACATGTTTGGGAGCAAAGGGACCGATCATTTTGCCAAGCCAGGCTTGTTGGCCAAGATTATTGGGGGTTCCTATATCTCGGGTCCAAGCAAGGCAGATCCTCCCCAAATCTGGAAAATGATTACCGCGAACCAAGTGGCGGCCTATAACGTGCCATCAGGGATAATTTTTGATATGCTTCGTGAAGGGGCGGCCAAACGACCTGGTGTTTTGACAAAAGTGGGTATGGATACATTTGTCGACCCTTTGTTAGAAGGCTGTGCAATGAACAACGCAGCACGTGCCACGCCAATCGTTAGCCGAAAAGAGTTCGATGGGGATACGTGGTTACATTTCCCTGCGATTGTACCAAATGTTGCCATTATTCGGGCAACAACAGCGGACGAGCGGGGTAATCTCAGTTTCGAACAAGAAGGTGCCTATTTAGGCGCAATGGAAATGGCACTTGCTGCCAAAAACAATGGTGGACTGGTCATTGCACAGGTGCGGCGTGTTGCCAAAGCAGGATCAATTCGGCCACATGATGTTCGCGTTCCTGGAATATTGGTCGACGTGATTGTCGAAGCCCCCGACATGTTGCAAACAACTGCTACACCTTATGACCCGGCAATTTCCGGTGAATTAATCCGCCCCCTCGACAGCTTTCGGCCAACAGAATTTGGCATCGGAAAAGTGATCGCACGGCGTGTTGCGCAGGAATTGAAATCTGGGTGGGCCGTAAATATTGGGTTTGGTATTTCAGCAAATGTTCCCCGCATTTTATTGGAAGAGGGCCTGCATGGGCAAACAACATGGGTGATTGAACAAGGCGCAGTGGGTGGGATCCCATTGCTAGATTTCAAATTTGGCTGCTCTGCGAATGCAGAGGCATTTGTCGCCTCACCACACCAGTTTTCGTATTTTCAAGCAGGGGGGTTTGATGCATCGCTTCTTTCGTTCCTAGAAATTGATAAAAACGGGTCTGTGAATGTATCGCGTTTGTCAGCGACACCACATAGGACGGCAGGTGCTGGTGGATTTGTTGACATTACATCGCGGGCTAAAAAAATTGTATTTTCTGGCAATTTTAATGCAGGGGCAAAAATGTCGATCGAAAATGGCAAGCTCGCGATTCACCAAGAAGGCACAGTCGCCAAATTTGTCGAGGCCGTTGACCAAGTTTCATTTTCAGGCAGACGCGCAATCGAACAGGGTCAGGATGTAACTTATGTGACTGAACGTTGTGTGATCAAGTTAACTGCAAACGGGCTTGTTGTGACGGAAATCGCACCTGGTGTAGATGCTAAACGTGATATCGTCGCGCAAGCTGCGACACCATTGAAACTGTCTGATAATTTGCGCGTCATGGATCCGGCCTTGTTCCAAGAACGGCTTATGGGTTTAAAACTCGGGTTGCCAACGTGAGCGATAAGGCACCCATAATCTACACTGTTGAAGGATCAATTGCACGGATCGTTTTAAACCGCCCTGAAAAGCGCAATGCCATAAACATTGAGATGATTAACGCTCTTGCAAAGACTTGCAGTAGCATTGAGTGCAATTCAAGCATACGAGCCGTAATTTTATCCGCAAATGGCACGGCCTTTTGTGCGGGTGGGGATATAGATGAATGGTCAAGCTTTTCCGCGATTGAATTTGGCAAAAGCTGGTTAAACCGTGGAAACAGAGTGTTTGATTTGATTGCCCGATTGCCACAGCCCGTCATTGCCGTTCTTGACGGTCACGTGATGGGGGGTGGGCTGGAACTGGCTGCTTGTGCAGATTTTCGAATTGCCGAAGAGGATATTAAAATTGGTCTACCTGAAACCAGTTTGGGCATTATTCCAGGGTGGTCAGGAACGCAACGGACAGTGCGTAGATTTGGTGTCCAAATTGTAAAGCGAATGGCACTTTTTGGTGAAATTTTATCAGCGCAACACGCGTTAGACGCCGGAATATTGGATTACGTGGTCCCCACCAATACAGCTATGGATGCGGCATATGACATGGCGCAGAAAATAGTAATGCGGTCACCGCATGCGACCGCGATTACAAAAATAATGATTAACATTGCTGAGGGCGAGGAGACCGGCAATGCATTGGATGCGCTCGCTGGTGCTGTGGCATTTGGATTAGGCGACTTAGAGGAAGGTCTGACTGCTTTTCAAGAAAAAAGAAAACCGCAGTTTTGACGGGAGATGATTTTTTATCGTACTTTTGCCAATTTCCAAAAGTGTAAAGATCTAGGCTTGGGCATAAAATTTCCGCATCGTTTTTGATATTATTTTGATTTTTAGCGATATACCATAAGGGTGTTGGATCCACATTGCACCAAAATATTGTTTTGATTAAAGACTGAGAATTCGAGCAATAATATACCGGTTTTTGGGTTTTTTGTCGGGCGTTTTTCAATTATTTGTAACGTTGCCCTTATTTGATCGCCGGCCAAGACCGGTTTTATAAATTTCCAACTCCATCCCAAAGATGCCAATGCCTGGAATTGTGCGTCTGCTTGATTTTTCAACCCATCAACCAATCCAAGGACCAAAAGGCCATGCGCGACCTGACCTGAAAATCCGTGTTGTTGCGCTGCATCCGTGTCCATATGAATTTCAAATTTGTCGCCGGTTAGATTGGCAAAGTCTTTGATCATTTGCGCGGAGACATTCAATGATCCGATATCAATGATATCGCCAATTTTGACATCCTCAAATTGGTACCTGCCAGGCAAAAGCATCAATTGGGAACCGGTGCATCTTCGCGTAACAGGCCGCGTGATTTTAAATCTTGCCAAAATTCCTTTGGAATGGGGTGCGAAAACCAAGCAAGATTTTTTTCAAGCTGTTCAACCGTACGCGTGCCTGCAATAAATGACGGGATTGCGGGGTGGGCAACAACAAATTGTAGCGCGGCGGCTGGCAAGGGAACGTTGTAGTCGGCACATATTTTTTCAATGCGTTTGACACGGTCCATAACGTCCTGTGGGGCGGGGGCATAGTTATATTTGGCCCCCTCCACCGCGCCAGTTGCAAGAATACCAGAGTTAAATCCGCCTCCGACAACAACGGCTGCGCCACGTGCTTGGCATAAAGGTAAAAAGCTATTTAGGGCCTCTTGTTCCAATAAGGTATAGCGTCCCGCCAGTAAGAAACAGTCAAAGTCTCGCTGCTCTAGCGCATCTTGGCATACTTGCCATTCGTTAACGCCCACGCCTATGGCTTTTACAATGCCTTGTGATCTTAGGCTTTCCAGGGCTTTCCAACATCCATCCATTGCAGTTTTGAAAACTTGGGGCTGATCATCGCCCCTGGTAAATCGGTCAATATCATGAATAAAAACAATATCTAAGTGCTCTAGGCCCATACGCTGAAGAGAATCTTCAAATGAACGCATGGTTCCGTCATAAGAATAATCAAATTCGCTTCTAAAGCGCCCTGCATTCACCCAAGGGGCGTAATTGATGCTATCTTTGGGGGCAGGGTAAAGAACGCGGCCAACTTTGGACGACAGAATATATTCGTTGCGCTCTTTCCAGCGCAGCGAATGACCAGTCCGTAATTCTGACAATCCGTGCCCATACATTGGGGCGGTGTCATAATATCTTATTCCGGCATCCCACGCGCATTGAAACATGTCATCAGAGGTCTTTTCTTCAATTTCGCGAAAGATATTGCCAACAGGTGCAGTGCCAAAACCGAAAGCTGTAACTTCTAGGTCGACGCGTCCAAATTTTCGTTTTTCGAAGGGTTGCATGAGTACCACCAATAAGTAACTATACGGTTACATTAGCAGGCTTTGAACATGAGAACAAGCAAAGGAGATAAAATTGTATATAACAAAAACATCAATCGATATGACGGTTGCAAAGACATTAACCGAATATGCTGTCGCACATGCACGGGAAAATGGTTGGAACATAACTGTCGCTGTCTGTGACGCCGATGGGGTTTTACAGTCGTTTTGGAAAACAGATGGGGTCATTAACCCAGCTGTCGAATTCGCCATTGATAAAGCCTATACTGCCGCGACTTTGCGCAAAGCTACATCAGATTTTGGCGAGCGCATGGCCAGCTCGGCAGGATTGTCCTTGGGGTTGGCGTCACGCAAACGGCTGACGACTTGGGCCGGAGGCGTGCCCATTTTTTATCAAGGAAAGTGTGTGGGCGGAATTGGTGTATCTGGCGCCAAAGATCATGAAGACGTTGCCTGTGCGCATTTTGCCGTGGCCCAAGTCGGACTTGATATAGCTACTTGACGGCACAATTCTTTGGACATAAAAGTAACTAAACGGTTACTAATGGGTGCTTGATGCGTTTGAATGAAACACAGGTGCAAGTGCGCGACATGGCGCGCCAGTTTGCGAATGATGTCATTCGGCCAATGGCTGAACAACTTGATCGGGACGAAAGTTTTCCGCGAGACTTGTATCTTCAGATGGGCGAACTTGGCCTTTTTGGGATCGGCGTGCCCGAAGACATGGGCGGACCAGGCTTTGATACCTTGACCTATGCCTTGGTTATGGAGGAGTTAAGCCGTGGATATGCGTCTGTCGCCGATCAATGTGGATTGATCGAATTGATATCAACTCTTTTGGTTCGTCACGGCACAACTGAGCAACGTGATGTGTATCTTTCTGAAATTATGAGCGCCAAAAAATTGGTAGCATATTGTATAACCGAACCAGAGGCAGGAACCGATGTTTCGGGTATCCGGACCGAGGCAGTGCGCGACGGTGATGGATGGATTTTGAACGGTGGCAAAATCTGGATCCATAATGCACCAGTTGCGGATTATGGGTTTGTTTTGGCGAAGACCGATAAAACCGCAGGTCATCGTGGAATGTCGATTTTCATTGTTGATTTACATGGTACAGGCGTCACCCGAGGGCCAAAAGAACATAAAATGGGCCAACGCGCTAGCCAAGTTGGGGCATTGAATTTTGACAACGTAAAGCTGCCCGACACTGCCTTGCTTGGGCAAGAGGGTCGTGGATTTCATATGATGATGAGCGTGCTGGACAAGGGGCGCGTCGGCATTGCCTCTTTGGCTGTGGGCATCGCGCAGGCTGGTCTAGAGGCGGCTGTCGATTATTCCAAAGAGCGCAAGCAATTCAAACAAGCCATTAGTGAATTTCAAGGAGTGCAGTGGTTGTTGGCGGATATGGCCAAAGATATTGAAGCGGCGCGTTTATTGGTGCGATCGGCTGCGATTAAGATTGATGATGGCGAAGACGCAACAATGGCCTGTTCAATGGCAAAATGTTTTGCAGGTGACATGGCCGTCGCAAGAAGCGCCGACGCCGTCCAAGTGTTTGGTGGCAGCGGTTACATCCGTGGTTTCGAAGTTGAACGGTTGTATCGTGATGCCAAAATTTGCCAGATTTACGAAGGAACCAATCAAATTCAGCGCATGATAATTGCGCGCGAACTGTTGAAAAAAGGGGCATTGGCATGACGGGTCAGGTGGCGTTAATCACGGGGTCAAGTCGTGGAATTGGGTTGGGTGCAGCCATTGAATTGGCAAAGTCTGGGTTCGCGATTGCCCTGAACGGTCCGTCAATGGATGATGAACTTAGGCATGCCAAAAAGGTGATTTCGGATTTAGGCGTACCCGTGGTTGCCGTGCCCTTTGATGTTACAAATATCGCCGCGCATGATACGCATTTAGCAGCGATTGAGGAAAAACTTGGGCCCTTAACGACGTTGGTCAACAACGCAGGCGTCGGGGTCATGCAGCGTGGTGATGTGTTGGACGTCACAGAAGAAAGTTATGATCGCTGCCTTGCTGTAAACACCAAAGCGATGTTTTTCCTAAGTCAGGCATTTTCAAAACGATTGCTACAAGGAAACCGTGACGATCGATTGTTCCATTCGATCGTTAATGTCACCTCGTCCAACGCAGTTGCGGTTGCCGTACCGCGTGCCGAATATTGCGCGTCAAAGGCCGCTGCTGCCATGATTTCCAAAACCTTTGCAGTGCGTTTGGGACAAGAAAACATCCATGTCTATGATGTTCAACCCGGTTTGATTGAAACAGATATGACAGCTGCTGTTATCGATGTTTACGCACAACGTGCCAAAGATGGATTAACTGTGTTGCCGCGCGTCGGTACCCCGCAGGACATGGGGCAAATTATTGCTGCGCTGGCCTCGGGACGACTTCCATATACCACTGGCCAAGTCATTTCGGCAGACGCTGGTTTGTTGATCCCCCGTTACTAAGGACACGAGCATGCAAATTTTTTTGCCAAACGCCAAAGGACATTTAGAAAAATACAATTTGGTGGGAACGCCAATCCCTAATACCAAAATGCAACGCGATCCGTGCCGCGTTGTCTTTTCTGCTGCGCATGTCGTTGCGGATCCATTTAGTGCCAACGATCCTTATGGCCTGGCATCCGTTGATTGGGACGCAACAATGAAATTCAGACACCATTTGGCCGATCTGGGATTGGGCATCGCCGAAGCGATGGACACAGCTCAACGTGGGATGGGTTTGGATTGGACCGGCGCGCTTGAGTTGATAAAACGCACAAAGTCCGAATTACCAGACGCCATGGTGGCCAACGGTGTCGGAACAGATCACTTGGATCTGGCCACAGTCTCAAAACTTGAGGATGTTGTTGTGGCTTATCGCCAACAACTCGAGGCGGTGCAAAAAATAGGTGCGCGGGTCATATTGATGGCCAGCCGTGCCCTGGCAAAGGTTGCACAATCTAGGGATGACTATATCGCTGTGTATGGAAAAATTCTGTCCGAGTGCGATCATCCCGTTATATTGCATTGGCTTGGTGACATGTTTGATCCTGCTCTCTCGGGATATTGGGGCGGCAATGATTTTGACGATGCTTTGGAAACAGTTCTCACAATTATCAATTCACATCAAACCAAAGTGGACGGAATTAAAATTTCACTTTTGGACAAAGACAAAGAAATCCTGATGCGCAGACGTCTGCCCGCAGGGGTTAAGATGTATACTGGCGACGATTTCAATTACCCAGAACTTATTGAGGGTGATGACAAGGGATTTTCCCATGCCCTACTTGGTATTTTTGACCCGCTTGCCGCAGCTGCTGCGCATGCTGTGAATAAACTGGGATCGGGTGACGTGGTGTCGTTTCGCCAGACACTTGACCCCACTGTGCCCCTGGCACGTCGCATTTTTCGGTCGCCGACCCAACATTATAAAACGGGCGTCGTATTTTTGGCGTGGTTGAACGGGTTTCAGGACCATTTTATCATGCTCAACGGAGCGCAGGCTGCGCGGCCATTACCTGATTTTGTTGAAATCTTTAAAATGGCAGATGAGTGTGGTGTTTTGCAAAATCCTGACTACGCAATCAAACAGATGCTAAAGTTGTTGGCATTTTATGGGGTAAACTAGTGCGTGATTTCACAAACGATCATTCGGCTTTGGCATTAAACACTGCAACACTTGGCCATAATTTGGATGGTTACGGGGCAGGCTGGTCCGCCGAACAAGTGATTGATGCATGCGCCGCCCGTGGGTATGGAGGTATCACATTTTGGTGCCGCGAGCTTGGCAATCGCGCGCAAAGTATTGGCGAGCGCGTTCGCACATCAGGAATGCAAGTCGCAGGTCTGTGCCGAACACCTTATTTTACGGGGTCGCAAGCGGGTACAGATGATGAAATTCGCTTCAGTATTGAGATGGCCGCCCAACTTGGATCTCGCGTTTTAACAATTGTGACAGGTGGAACCGATCCTCAGACCAAGGGAACATTAGAAAGCCAAAAAAGACTGTCCGACAGATTAAGCCGCGCAGCCGAATGGGCGGGCGAAGTTGATGTATCGCTGGCGCTTGAGCCATTAAACCCAATGTTTGGCGGCAATAGAACATGCATTATGACGGTGGCTGATGCATTGAATGTTTGCGATATGGTGGATAGCGCGTATCTTGGCATTGCTGTTGATGTTTATCATGTGTGGTGGGACAACACTTTGCATGAAAGCCTTGGCAAAGCTCGGCATAAGATTTTGGGCTATCATCTATGTGATTGGCTCGAAGATACCCATGACATGTTACTCGATCGTGGTATGATGGGCGATGGTGTTGCGGATTTAAAGGCGATCCGTAAATCTGTCGAAATGGCGGGCTATGCTGGGTTGTGTGAAGTTGAAATTTTTTCTGCGCACAATTGGTGGCAAAAACCCGTTGATTACGTATTGGATGAAGTTTTGCGTCGATTTAGGCAATTCGCCTGATACCCAAGGCTTTCCCAAAATCATCAGCCCGATTGACCTTTTGGCGTCTCGTCTGAGGGATAAAACCCTAGGCGGTTATGGTGGTCGCAAAATAATTGAATGCGCTCTGTGTTTTTGAATAAACTTATCTACTTTATGGCCATATGGTAAAGTTTGATTCCGTCTTTCAGACAATAAGCAAGAGATAGCGTCCCCCCGAGGCGGCACTGTCAGATTAAACCGCCTTGCCTGTTGTCGATAGGGAACGTAGGTTTTAAGCCATGCCTAATCCGTTATCTTCCCGTTATTTCAAAACCAGCCCTGAGATCATCCAACTCGCAGTTATGCTGTATTTGAGGTTTCCGCTATCACTGAGGAATGTTGAAGACCTTCTGCATGAACGAGGCGTCGATGTAAGCAATGAATTCGTTAGCTACTAGTTGTATAGATTGCACACCAATGTAATTGGTGAGCTGAATTAGTCTAACAATTTCTCAAAAACCTAAATTGCCTTTTGCAATGTTGGTGTTTGAGTAAATACTGCTCCCGAAACCAATACAATGTATTGAATACAAAGGCTTAGGGCGCCCCTCCGGCGCCTTTGTTGTTTCCGCATATCAAAAATTGCCGCGTTCATTGCTGCATTCCAATGTCTCTTGGTGGGCGAATGTGACACGTTCCATTCCTCCGAGTGGGGGTTA
>Ga0181560_10001804_pt1 | contig 19966 bp, 28 predicted proteins | sample 011ome_20_FD_133751 | JGI IMG/M metagenome (GOLD analysis project Ga0181560, IMG submission 133751) | Coastal salt marsh microbial communities from the Groves Creek Marsh, Skidaway Island, Georgia - 011509CT metaG (megahit assembly) | ecosystem: Environmental > Aquatic > Marine > Intertidal...
TAGTGGTGGATACGAGCACGTGGGTATATACGCGAATCGTCCAGGAACGATTTACTATGATACACATAGGTTCTTGTATATCATTTATGTTAAGGTGAGACAACCACAAAATGCTAAGGAGCGAGCTATTAAAAATTTCATCGAAGAACTCATACCCAACAAGGAGTTCCTCGCGTTTAACGGTAAGTATACCGTAGAGGGATGTCTGAAGATGCCTGGTTTTCGAAAGGATATAAACGCCGGCACCCTCCGGCAAAATCTTCCCACATTCAAGACTATTTTGACGCACCCATTCTTAACTGGTGAGGAGAAACCAAATAGACCAAAGACTCTCAACGAGGCTCTCAAAATGATCATCCCCAAGGCTAAGACTCCCGTCAAGGCTAAGACTCCCGTCAAAGCTAAGACCAAGACCCCTAGTCCCAAACTCTCAACTGCGGAAAGGAAGAAGAAGATGAACAGTGCAATTAAGAGGGCTGCGGCTGTACTCGCCGCTAACAAGAATAAACCCAAAGCCAAACCTCCTCAAAGAAGGCCCGGTGCTGCACGCCCAGTCACCGAGATTAAGACGGCCACTCCAACTCCCAAGGCTAATACACCACCTTACGGGGTGATGTCTCCTTCGAATCTGATGAATCTCGCTAGAAAGATCGAGAGTGGAAGGAAAAAGGCTGCGAACAAGCTGAACGCCAAACTCAAGGAAATCAATGCCATGAAGGGTAAGACACCCACACCCGTTCGTCTCAAACAACCGTACACTTTCACCGATATAAAGGGTAAGAAGCGTGAATTTGTCAGAAAGTTTGCGTATGACAGGGCTTTGGCTAAGAACAAGGCTGAGAGGGAGAAGGCAAACGAGGCTAACCCAAAGAAGTACACTTTCATTGACGTAAATCGTAAGAAGCGTGAGTATGTGAGAAAGGGTGCATACGAAAAGGCTTTGGCTAAGAATAAGGCTGAGAGGGAAAGGAGGGCACAGCCAACGTGGTCGGATAGGGCTCGAATGAAGAGGGCAGATCGCGGTCAACCTTTTAACATGAAGACACCTCAAAACGTAAGGAACGCCATAAAGGCTGGTAAGAATATGAAATTTGTTCAGGGTCGTTTCAAGACGGTCACACCAAAAGCTAAGACTTTTGTAAACAAGTTTGTAAATGCATTAGATAAAGATGAACTCAACGCACTCAAAAAGAAAGTTTGTCAACCTTAAAAATCCTCTTAGTACCCTCGTCAACTTCAGAGAGTATCTTAAACTTTGGAGTCTTGATGAGTTTCTCACCATTCTTAGTGACGAATGATTTCATCCGTTCAACTTCACCACGGGGCATCTTCCTGGTGTACTTGAGCGCGACCTTTTTGTTTCCGATGTTGAATACAGTCGATGACATTTTAATATTTAGCTATAATAAAATGCAACGTTCGACTATTCTCGTGGCACTGGCTATCGGTGTCGCTCTTTTTCTACTCTACAAGAACACCTCCTCCACCTCCGGGAAATGGACTGTTTACGGAACCATGGGTTGCGGATGGACTCGTAAGCAGTTAGATTACATGAAGAAGACGGGTACGCCTCACACCTTTGTCGATTGTGATAAGGGTGGGTGTGGCGGAATGGGTGCTTTCCCCACCCTCAAGAGTCCCAATGGTAAGAAGGTCGTTGGATACACCGAGGTATAAGAATTTATTACTCATACGATGACTGTTTCAACGTATCAATAATGAATTATTGATGACCTGGTGAATAACTATTTAGATACCACGGACGACCTGGAGAGAGATGGAAAGGATGAACGCGTCCAGAAGGGTGGAGATGGGCTTGAGGACGGAGATGTGCTTGGAAAGAGAGCGGTTCCAAACGAGACGAAGGATGAAGGTGCTGATGAGAATGTTGAGCACGAAGATGAGAATCTCGGTGATCATCTCGGAGCGAGACTTGGACTTGGTAACCTCTTGAAGCATTTTATTACATACGGATATTTTTTTCTAGATACATTACAAATGAGACCCCTCCCCCTGAGTGGTTCAGAAAATAGGTTCACAAACAGGCGATGGGGAACTCCGAAGGGGATCGGGAACAACAACTGTTACGCCTATGCTGTGGGAGATTACGAATCGTACCGGTGGCAAAAGTCCATCCCAGGTGATCGTTCCGGTCTCTCCAATGGTCACCACACGTATACACACTGTAAGGGACTTCCCGGACGCGTTATTTCGGACAACCCAAAGAAGGTCTATAGGGCGAACGCCACTGATAAGTGTAAAAAGGGGTACTTCAAGGTCATGATGTTCGTTTCTCCTGGGAGACCGATGAACTACATTCGCCAGGGAGATTTCCACTTTTACAAACAACACGGTGTAGTCGAGTATAAGATCAAGCCTGGGGATACGATCGCTCGGGTTGCCAAATTTTTCAAGGTACCAGAGTCACGGATAAAGAGGGCTGGTCAGTTTAAGGTCGGTAAGCGTATTATTTTCAAGGCTAACGTTTTCAGTCACAAGCGGGGCTGGGCGACAGGTCCACTTCTCACTGATGCTAAAGGTAAAGCCATCACTGACCCTCGTAAAGCGTCGAGGGATTATCCAGGTCTCAACTACGAAAAGTACTGTTCATCCTTCTGCGTCAAGGATCGTGGGATCAAAGTCGGTAAGACTCACCCCAAGGTCCGCAAGAATACTATCTAGATCTGGTGTATCTTCTACGTCAAAGGTAATATCAAAGGTGTCGAGTACCTGGAACACAGATTCCTCGTTTAAAGTGACCGAGTTCGCAACCGCCGTATAATTGTTTCGTATCGTGACGATAATGTTAAACTGGGATACATCGAAAACTTTCCTACACGTTGGGCACGTATTCTTACCTTGATTCTTCCATTCCTGTAGACAGTGGGAATGAAACATATGTCCACATCGAAGTGCGGGATTGACCCTCGTACACCTGACTTCATTTAGACATATGGCACATGTCGACATTCTACAAGAAGGTTTTAAGTTTTTTTCATGGATTTTTCTCACCTAGTAAATATCGGGAACCTTGAGAAGAGGGTTGTCACAGGTGTTGCAGTTACCCTTACCTTGCTCCTTCTCTTGGATCTTAGTGAAGAGCTGGGGACCCTGCTTCTGGAGAAGCTGACGGTACGAATAGTTGTCCTCGAAAGAGATGCCATTCTGCTTCATGACATAGTTGTTAAAGAGCTGGGCTGAGGTGTTTACGGTAAAGCACCTCCCATCGGCCATACCAAGTCGCTGGGACATTTTGTTACTATAACATTAGAATTTAATTTGCCTGTTCGTGATGGTTCTCATCCAAGATTGAAAACCTTTACCCTTGAGAAGTTTGACAAAGGGGTCACACTTGTATCCCAAAAATGTATCGAACACATCAGTGTCCTCTGTCGGAGACACGCGAATTTCGGGGTTCTCGTTGATGTGTTGGTTAATGATGTTGTAGGCAAAGGCAATCTCCTTGAGGGTCTCGGCTCCGGTGATGATGATTTTTCCTGTGGAGAAGATGCTACAGGTGATTTCTTTCATATCTTCGGAGGGTTTGAACTTGATTTTGACTGCGGAGTATCGGTCTGGTTCGAAAGACACTTTGAAAATGTCGTTGTACTGCTCGAACCAATCGGCGACCTTCATGAGGTTGATGTTGTAGTTGAGGCTGAAGTTGGAGTTGATCATGACCACACGGAACGAATCGATGGGAACGTTCACCTTCAAACCCAAAAAGGTTTTGAAAATGTGGACCAATTGCGTGATGATGCGTTTACAGTCGAAAAGGTCACAGCACCCGGCGACTTGAATGCTTCCGTTGGGAAACACTTTCACGGATTTGGTGCTGTACGTGTCGTTGTAGGTGAGCGTGACCTGGTTGTAAAAGGTCGTAGGCTTGAGTTTCCATTCGAAACCGTCGGTTTGCGTACCGGAACGACGCATTTTATACGAACCGATTTGCTCGAATAAAGCTCGAAGTCGCTTTATATCGATGTCTTGGATAAAGCTCGAAACCATGGTGATGGTCGTAATTTTGACCCACGAAGGTCGGGTCTCATCGGGAAGAACCTTTCGTATCTCATCGAGAGTCAAGAGATACGAAAAGCTATTGTTAGCAATCACAGAATACATTTTTGAACATAAAAAGTATTTTAAAGAAGCTCGACTTAGGTGTTCGTTTAAGGAATTTGGTACTTGAAGCTAACCGGAGCTGGAGTATTTTCGTCGGCCCTACCCTTCGAGGTCGTCAATACTTCTTTACCGTTTTCCTTAATCGTCCATCCCGGGACGTACTTAGGCCTGAAATAATCAATTTTGAACTTCTTGACCTTGGTGGAAGTGGTCACCGTAAATACCTTTGTACCAACCTCAGCCTGACCCGCTTTCCACGCGGACCACGATACATCTTTATACTCTCCATCCGCGGGTTCGGGATCGATCATACCGTAGTTATCACCTTCACATTCATACCCCCCTTCCTTACTGTTGCACTTAGCCCACTCGGGTTCTTCATGAATCGTGAGTTGCTCTGGTGTAACTCGAACATCATCAGCTTCGATATCGGTGATGTGAATGTTAAAATCCTTGGTGCGATACGGTTGTTCCGCGACGATGAAATCGTACACGTACTCAGTGGGCTGGATAGGGGTGGAGGTCGTGGATTCTTCTGGGGTTTCGCTCCCACCCATAGCACCGGCTAATAGACTGGAGGAAATGCAACACATACTGAGAAGACCGACACCTGCTAACATAGGTACCGCGTTGGCCATTTTCTTTATAATACTTAGAGATAAAAGTTTAGATAAAGATAATGACATCGTTCATAAAGTCTGCCAAGCATGTCATAGATGTTGAATCTGATCTTTCATACGTTGAGATAGTCTACGACAGATACATGAGGGGTAAGGGATACTCCACTTTTACGGATTACATAAACACCGAACCCCTCGCGGACTGGGTATCTCTAGATTCGGCCACCAATTCTATCCCGTACGACAAGTTTCTCGACACCATGGTCAAGAGTACGTTCGAGGTCCAACAGCGCATGGCGGAGCTTCTACTCGAGAGGATACTCAGTCTTAAGCAAAGTAACCGTGTTTACGTTCGCATCGTACACGGCATAAAAATTCTCGACCCAACATTCCAACCACCTCGAGTAAATATGGAGAGTGCTTGGCAGATGGACTTTATTCGAAAGTTCTGCAAAAAGGTTGTACCGAATATCATTCAGGAATGTACACAGGTATCCCGACTCAGGTACTTCTCTAACGTCTTAAAATTAATAGAACTAGGACAATAATAAGAGCGATGAGTATCCAACGCCAAGGGATCTTCCGGTTGGAAACCCCAATCTTTACCTTATTCTTAGGCTTTCCACACGAGAGACCGTAATCAATGTTGCGGCGTGGGTGGATCGTCTTATCTAACTTACACGGAGTCCTCTCATCCTCACAAAGAGCTAAATCACAGAATACACTTTTCGTGGGTTCGGGAATACCCTTGCTCGGAGGAATTTCCTGAAAATCCTGAAAATCACCCGTCTGTCTCACACCTCCTGGAAGGGAAAAATCGTGTAGGACAAAGGGGTTGATGTCATCAATAGCAGCCGCATCATTGAGCATAAACGTACTCATCTTGATATTACTTCAGATTATATTTTTTATCGGCCATCTTAGACCTATGTTCCTCCCACATCTTGTCCAGATCGACGTTTAACATGTGCGCGAGCTGAAAGAGATAACTGAATACATCACCCATTTCCATCATGACGTCTGTACCTCTCTCCTTTTTCAGGTTCGTCTTCTTATAGGTTTTCTTGTACTGCCGGATGGCCGACGCGAGCTCTCCAACCTCTTCGGTCAGGAGAAGCCACACGGTATCTATGGCTGCACGATCCCATCCCTTCAACTTACATACTCGTTCCGTCTCAGCCTTGTAATAGTTTAAACTCATACTTATTGAGTAAACGTATTCAAACTTTAATAGTCTTAATTCAGGCCAATCTTATCATTGTACTCGATCTTGTTTCCGGTGGTACTGGTGTTTATAGGCCTATCCATAGGAGTGCTGATGGTATCGATATCCTTGGCATAGGCGATATATTGAGACACACCAGTCTGTATTTGGGTAAGGGCGGTCTCGATGACTCGGGTGTTCATAGCCTTTACCTGTTCGTTCACGTTGGTGTGATGATCGCCAGAGTTGTTGATGAAGACGACACGCATGATACCGTAGAGGTCATCAGGGTTTTGATAATCGATGGCGATGCCAGTCTTATTCTTGAAGGCCTGACGAATACCCCTCTGAAGGAGATTCTTGTTGAACTCGGAAAAAAACAGAGTGTTCAGTGGAGTCTCACACTGCTTGAGGGAATTGAGGTGGAGGTTATCACACATTTAATATAGTCGCCGAAAAAAATTGTGTGTAGATATTAAATGTTAAACATGGCTGACTTCAACGAGGCCTATGATACGAAAATCAAGAATGTCGAACCGATCCCATGCGAGGCCCCAGAATGCTTCGTCGGTTCTTACCCCCCTGTGGCCAAGCCCGGGAAGGAGGGTCCTTTTTTCGTCAACACGCATCTCATGCACCCCACACGGAAGTTTGAGACCGTTGGAACCGTTTCTGTGCGAAGCAAGGATCTCAAGTGTGACAAGTAAGTTAAAAATAAAAATTGAACAAATTGTATATGAGGGTTGTTAAACGCTCAGGTCGTGTTGAGGATATGCGCTTCGATAACGTCACCAACAGGATCAAGAATTTAACGTATGGACTTTCCGAAAATTGTGATTCTTCCAAGGTTGCTCAACAGGTTTTTTCTTCGATGTACGATAACATCACCACTCAAGAGATTGACATTTTGTCGGCGGAGATTTGTATCGGTATGATTACTTCAGACCCCGATTACGAGATTCTCGCTACTCGAATTGTGGCGAGTAACATTCATAAGATTTGCCCAAACAACTTTCATTTAGCTATGCGAAAGCTTCAAAAGGCTGGTGTCATCACCGATGAAGTGGTTGAAGTTGCACAGCAGGTCAAGGATCACATCAAGACGGATCGCGACTTCGATTTTGGATATTTCGGTCTCAAAACCCTGGAGAAAAGTTACCTTCAACGGGTAAACGGAAAGCTCATCGAAACACCTCAGTACATGTTTATGCGCGTCGCCATAGGCATTCATGGTAAGGACGTCCCAGCCGTTCTCGAAACCTACGACAAAATGTCCCAAGGCTATTTCATTCACGCGACACCGACCCTATTTAATGCGGGTACCCCAAGACCTCAGATGTCCTCTTGTTTCCTCATCGCTGGTAAAGAGGATTCCATCGATGGCATCTACGGAACTTTGACGGAGTGTGCCCAGATTTCCAAATGGGCCGGTGGGATTGGGTTACATATTCATAATATTCGAGCAAACAAGTCTCGTATCCGAGGAACGAACGGTCAATCGGATGGTATCATCCCGATGCTGAGGGTCTTCAACGCGACGGCTCGATACGTGAACCAGGCTGGTCGACGTAAGGGGTCGATTGCGGTCTACCTCGAGCCATGGCACGCAGATATCATGGACTTTTTGGAGTTGCGTCTCAACCAAGGCGACGAGGAAGCACGCTGCAGGGATCTTTTCTCAGCGATGTGGATTCCAGACCTGTTCATGAAGCGAGTCGAAGAGGGTGGGAACTGGTCCCTGTTTTGTCCGGACAAGGCGAAGGGTCTCTCCGACGTCTATGGGAAGGAATTTGAAGAGTTGTACACCAAGTACGAAGAGGAGGGTCTCGCCAACGCGACCGTTCCGGCGACTGACGTTTGGAAGGCTATCCTGAAGTCTCAAACTGAGACTGGAACTCCATACATGCTTTACAAGGATGCATGCAACGAGAAGAGTAACCAAAAGAATTTGGGTGTGATTAAGAGTTCTAACTTGTGTACGGAGATTTTGGAGTACACCGACAAGGACGAGACATCTGTGTGTAACCTGGCGTCCATCGCTCTCCCCAAGTATGTGAATAGGGAGACAAAGACTTTTGATTTCGAGAAGCTTCACGGAGTCACTAAGACCGTGACAAAGAACCTCAACCGCGTCATCGATCGCAACTTCTACCCTGTCGAGACGGCGCGTCGCTCCAACATGAAGCACAGACCTATTGGTCTCGGAGTTCAGGGTCTCGCGGACGTGTTTATTCTTTGTGGTCTCCCCTTCGATTGTGAGGATTCGCGTACGCTCAACGCACACATCTTTGAGACTATGTACCACGCAGCTCTTGAGGCATCGTCCGAGCTCGCCGAAGTTGATGGTTCGTACGAGAGTTTCGAGGGTTCTCCAGCCTCTCAAGGTATCCTTCAACCGGATATGTGGGAAGGGGACACGAAGTTCAGTGGACGGTACGATTGGGATGCAATGCGTGAGCGCGTGAAGACGAAGGGCCTCCGTAACTCTCTTCTGATGGCACCCATGCCGACGGCTTCTACGGCGCAGATTCTAGGTAATAACGAGTGCTTCGAACCCTACACGACCAACATTTACCTGAGACGTACACTCGCGGGTGAATTTGTCGTGGTCAACAAGCATCTCGTCGAAGACCTGAAACGTGTGGGCTTATGGTCTAAGGAGATGAAGGATCTCATGGTGAAAGCGGGTGGGTCTATCCAAAACATCGTGGATATCCCTGATGATATCAAGAAGCTATACAAGACCGTGTGGGAAATTAGTCAGAAATGGATCATCCAGATGGCGGCAGACCGCGGGAGGTTCATCGACCAGAGTCAGTCCATGAATCTGTTCATGGAGAGCCCCACAATGTCCAAGCTCTCCTCGATGCACATGTACGCTTGGAAGTCTGGCCTCAAGACGGGTATGTATTATTTGAGATCTAAGGCGAAAGCTCGTCCAATCCAGTTCAGTCTTGAACCAGAGTGCGTGGCATGCTCAGCTTAAAGTTTTGAATCTAAAAGCTAATTAGAAGTCATGGACAAAGCTATCGAAAACGTTCAGATAAACGAATATAATAACAGAAAAATTGTCATCACTACAAAACAGGGCACTCCGTTCCGTGTCCAATTCCCTCGTATGTACATGCCTTTCGGGGTATCCGGTTTCACACCCGAAATTGGCCCCACGAAGTACAACATCGATTTTGCCATCAAAGGGTACGACGAGGAGGACAGTTACATGAAAAAGTTTTACGAATCTGTTCGTAAGCTCGAAGGTTTAATCATCGATGAAGTCGTAAAGCAGAGTGAAACTATCTTCGGTGCACCCATGACGAAAGAGGAGCTTCTTCCTATGTTCAACTCGAACGTCAAAGAAGCTACCGACAGGGAGCCGAAGTTTAGGATCAAGGTTGACACGACTATGGACGAACAAATCAAGGCGAACGTCTTTGACGCAGACAAAAATCCTCTACGGGATGGGGCGACTAACGGTCTCTATGCAAGAAATAGTGGACATGCTATCGCTGAGCTTAACAGTGTCTACTTCTTGAACAGAAAGTTCGGTTGTACTTGGAAATTACATCAACTAATCGTATACGAGCCACAAAATTTAAAAGGATTTCAATTTAAGCTTTAGACTTACTCATCAGTAAAATACTATAAATAGCCTGAGCCTCCTTAAGCAGTTTACCCTGAACCTTGGTATACTTCTTTGGGTCCAGACCTAGCTTAATCTTAGCTATCTTAACAGATTCTGACCATTGAGCGAGTGTCATCTCTTACTTACTATCCTTGATTATTTTTTTGTAGGACTTGCTACCCTTCTTGGGAACGAGGCAGAAAGAAGCCTTCTTCTCCGCCTTCTCCCTCGCCGCATCGATGAAGGCCATGAACTTGGGGTTGCTCTTGAGGGCCTTCTTGGACGCCTTGCTCGCAGCCTTGGAGACGATACGACCATCCTTCATCATAAGATCCTTCTTCGCAAGACCACCGGAGGTCTTGTCAGCGGTGCCATGGAAAACTTCAGCGCGGGAACCAACAGTCATTTATATTAAGCGCGGAAAATTTTCTTGATATCGAGGATCGAAATTTTGGCAGACGTCCTGTTCACAGGGATTTGTGTCTTGACTCGTTCATCGTTGAGCACTTCCGAACACACCAAAGATTTATGACCTTGAAGCGCCATCATTTCTTCCTCCACACTGATGAAGCGGTTACACTCCTTATAGACCAATTTTTTCACATGGACGGCTTGGGTTTGACCGGTACGATGACTCCGACCGATGGCTTGGAGTTCTGTCGCGGGGTTCCAAGCGGGTGCCGTGATATACACACGCGTCGCCTCTTGAAGGTTGAGACCTTGACCACCACTCTTGATCTGGATGATGAAGACTGCACCACCCTCAACCCTCTTGAACCCTTCAATTTGTCGAACTCTCTCGTCCCTCGAGACAGACCCGTCGATTCTGAACACGGGGCAGTCGAGTTGAGACTGAATGTAATTCATCTCACCCCTGAACTGACAAAAGATCAGAGACTTCTCAGTTGGATGCTCTTTCAGTAGTCTGAACAGGGTTTCCATCTTATTGGATCGACCCTTCCACTTTTCTGGCTTCGTCTCGTTTTGAGCGGCAACCCCGTTCAGGTACATTTGTGGCCAGATCATACACTGTCTCGCTCGCAACAGACACTCCAAGATGACCATGTTTTTAGAGTTGAGACTCTGGGCGTGTCTGAATGCCTCCTGGATGATACCCTGTGCTTCCAGGAATACACACTCGTAAAGTGCCTTCTCTTCTGGAAACATGTCCAACTCCACATTCTCGAAATGACATGGAGGAAGTGTGAGACGGTCATTGATCTTGGCGAGATCTTCCTTGGTCCTTCGAAGAATATAGATGTCCTTAATTTCCTTGGTTCGGCCTTGGACAAAGTTCTTGGGAACACCCAAAAAAGTGCACAGGTTCACAAAGTCATTCATCGAATTGAAGACGGGTGTACCGGTCACCAACCACTTGATATCCGTCCTGAGTTCGCACACACTCTTGAACGTCTTGCTCTGTTTGTTCCTGATTTCATGAGCCTCGTCAAGAATGACACGATCCCACGATACATGGTGAAGTGGTGTCGTGTCAGACTTTCTGTCAGACAGAAGCGTGTATGGTGCGATGGTCACCTTCGCGTGTTTGTCGATAGTCCGATCGGGTCCATCATACACGTGTACGCTGAGCTGGGGTGCAAACTTGTTGAGCTCGTCACGCCATTGTGTGATAATGGATTTGGGTACGACGATGAGTGTGCGATCTCGTGGATTCCCGAGCATCACGGAAATCAACTGTACGGTCTTACCCAGACCCATTTCGTCACTAAGAAATCCTCCTTTTGGTCCGGAGGTCTGTGCTTCCATTCCGAGCATCCATCGCACACCGTCTCTTTGGTAGGGTACGAAGAGACGGCCTTTGAGGCTGGCCGTAGCCAGTGCATACTGTTCGTTAATCATCCTCGTAAGGATCTTCGTCTGAGAGTGCTTGAATCTCGCACTTGACCGGTTCCTTTTCCTTTTTCTTTCGAGTTTTCTTCAACTTAGGTTTCGGAAGTTCGTCTATGTGTTCCCTAAAGTAGAGAACCTTGTCCCAAAATTCCTTCATGATTGGGAGGTACGTTTTCCACCACTCGGGGTCGCGCTTTACGTTAACTACATCGAATTCTTCTGGCAGTGGCCAATTAGTCTCCGCGGGCTTGTATTGGATAAAATCTGCTTCATCTAGGTCTAAAATCTCCATACACAGTTGAAGCTGTGGCATGTAATGACCGGGTACTTCCCCGGGGATAATCTTTCGCTGAGGAGGACACTTAATCTCTACCAATTTACCACTCTCACTCACACCATCCGGGCTTCCACCGAGCCAATTATGTACCGGATGGGGAACGAGACCAATCTCGTGAACAACCTCACCGTGACGCTGTTCGTAGAGGATGCGGGCTTCGTCCTCGTATTTCTCACCGTGTTTCGTTGCCGCGTTACCGGTGAATTTTTCACCGAGACCACATTTCTTAAGGAGTAGATCATCAGGGGTTTGGTAAGGATTTTTACCTATAGCTGTCGCCGCGTCGGACGCTGTGAGCATTTTTCCACGAAGGGCGAGCCATTCTTCCGATTTCTGAGCCGCGTATTCCCTTTCAATTAACGCCTTAACATTAGGGTGCATAATAACTTAACTAAAGTTGTATCTTTTAAGTTCATCTAGAACCTGAAAATACATCTGGGCCGCATTTTGCTCGGCTTGTTTCTTGCTTTTAGCGACCCCTCTCGAGCGAAACATATTCTCGATGTAGATGTCTATGTAGAAGAGACCTTCGTGATGAGAAACGACGCGGTACTCCGGGAGAGCCCACCCGTTCACTTGGCAATGACGCATGAGATGGTCTTTGTAGTTGTCATCAATCATGATCGAATTAATATCGACGAGTTTCGAATCTTGGTAAATTCTCAAGATGAATTCCTTCGCGTGAATGAGACCAATATCCATGTAGATCGCACCAATCAGGGCTTCGAACACATCCTCCAAAATCTTAGTGTTATTGTTCCAGCCGTTTCGCATACCCTTCTCGTCCATGATGACAAGTTCATTAAGACCCAACCCCGCAGCAATTTTAGCGAGTGTTTCACCTCGAACCAGTTTGGTTCGAGCCTTCGTGAGAAAACCTTCTTGACGACTTTCGAAACGGTCAAATAGGAATTTAGTGATGACGAACCCTAGTACAGAGTCACCAATAAATTCAAGGGTCTCGAATGATTCCGTGAATTGTTCATACTCCTTTAGAGCAGATTTATGAGTAAAAGCCTTTTGGTACAAATCAAGGTTTTTGATCTTTGTACCAACAAGTTGTTCAGCCTTTTCTTTGGTAAGGAAGTTGACCATGTTGTTATTTAATGTACGTTTTTATTTTTTAAGCCTTCTCCTCCTCCTTCTTGACGTAGTGAGGAGAGAGGTACTTCTGGAGGTTAAGGTAGGTTACCTGAACGTCCGCGGGGGGAGCGAGGAGATCGCGGAGCTTGTCGTCGAGGATAATCTGGCGACCGTTCTCGGGGTGCTTAAGACCCTGCTCGGTGATGTACTTGTTGATAAACTTGGTAACCTCGGAGCGAGAGATGAGCTCGCCTTCGGGAAGTCCAAGAAACTCGCGCAACTTAGGTGTCACATCCTGCTTACGGTTGAATCCGTTGTTCTCGGCGCGCTTCTTCGCCTTCTCACCGTTGGGATCCTCCTGGGTGTTCTTAATCTTACGGATGAGCTTGGTGAGAGTCTTTACGTCGTTGCGGAGAGCGGCAAGTTCGGTCTGAATGGTTTCAAGAGACATTATATCTTTCTTACGGACCTAATCTTTAAGTCGATGTAAAGTAGACCAAAAAGAACCGTGATTAGCACGAGTATTAAAACGGATATTCCAACCTGATCAAACTTCTCCACCACCTCTACTTTCTTTGGGCGCTGTATGATTCTAAACGGTTGGCGACTACCGTCATCAGGACACCCCCCGAAGCAGCAGTCTTCTTGACACGGCTCCACGACAGGTCCACGACGCACCCCACAAAACTGTTTCTGTTCATCTTCGTAGGCATAACACCTACACTCGTCTATCAGACTACAGACCATATTATTATGTCACAATATAATAATGGATGAACAAATATATTCGAAATCCACCATCGAAAAATTTTTGAATGAAAATTTACTTTTCAATGATGGTAAACTGAAAAAATATTACGACCGAAATCTTCAGAGAGATCTTGGTAAGTTCAGGGCTCGTGTACACAACACACACAGCAAAAAGGATTTTGAAAAAATCATGTATGTTCTCGTGACCGATTCCATTCGAGACATAATCATAGAAACTATCGGTGAGATATCTGAACACATGAAAAATATGGGTGATGTCATCGTGAGTGGGGGAGAAGCCTTCAATCTCTACGTCGATTACAACGACCGAATCGTCACCAGTGATATAGACGCGAAATTTGTTCCTAGAATGTCCGTGAATCCACAATACTTTGGTAAACTTCAAGCCACAAAACTTATACTGTGGGACAAACTGGGAGAGATCGCCAAACGCTTGGGCCCCCGCGTAAAGCGACGACTCATAACCATGCGTAAGAAACATCCTAAGATATTCAAGTTTTTGGGTATCAATTTCAAACAGGGAGCCCCCGTCATCACACGTCGGTACACACTCATCAAGAAGAAAAAGACCGGTTCTACGAATCAACCGGCGAAAGGTGATGTGTTCATAGACGTGGAATTGTTTGCTCTGGACATGAATATTCGGTACTTTTCCCCCAAATCCGGTAAGATAGAGGATTTAAACATCGGTGGCATTCTCGACATACCCTTCATGCGCCCGAAGGAGTTTGGCTACGAGGTCGTTCTTTCTAGGCGTCGGGGTATCACGTATCGTAATTTGGACACCGGTAAACTCGTGACGAATAACAAGGTGTACATCGCGAGCAAGGAGTTTTTGATAGAAGATATCTATCTCATGCAGAAACTTAAACTTCGTCCAGAAAAGAAGGAAAAGGATCGCCAGAGACTCGTGAGGTTAGCCCGCCTCTTCGATAAACGCATCAAGATGACCGATTCCATGGAAGATGTGTTTAAACGTGTACGCGGTAAGATTATTCGAAAAGGTGCCCCAGCCACAAAGAAAAATGCACGCGTTTCCATGAACCAGGCTAAACGCATCGATCCTTACAAATACAAGAATTTTACGACGAAACCTTCAGACGATCGACTTTCTAAACAAATGGTTTATGGTTTCAAGAGTGCGGTCAAAAACACCAAGGTGAATGGATACGAAAAGTCGAGTGGTAACAAACGTTTCAACCTCGGCTCGCAGACGTGGAAGAATGTCACGAATAACTCCTACGTTAAGAATGAGTTTAATCTCAGACCGAAGAATTCTAAAAATTTACCAAAGAATTTCAACGTCTCGAACACTTTATACGGGTTCAAACCCAGGCGAAACATGTGGGTAGATAAGAACGTGTTAAATAAATCGGCTGCCATACCCTTTGTTGGGTTAAAGAAATAAGACACAACATAAACATAAATGATTTACAACGCTCCTGCTAAGGGTGAAGATGGCCTTTATTTCGTCAAGACTCTCAACGACACCAAGCGAAAGTGTCTCATTCAGCTCAACAACGTGAAGGTTGCTGACGTGTCAGGCGAAGTTGTTTTTGACCTCGCGTCCGAGGCGAACCTCAAGAAGATTGAGGATGTCGACACGGCCAACCTCGAGGCGGCGAACGAAAACTGTGAGTCGTGGTTTGGTAAGAAGCTCTCTGATACGGTCATCAAGGGTGCGTACACCCCCAGTGTAGTCAACGGTCAGCTCACAGGCGATCGTATCGAGGCGACCAAGGTGTTCGATGCACAGCAGGAGGTCGTCGACTTTGAGGTGGTGCAGACCGGTAAAATGTGCAATGTCATTCTCGAATTTGCCGGACTTTGGTTCGCCAAGAAGGCTTTCGGTTCTTCGTGGAATGTTGTCCAGGTCAAGGTGCACCCCGATCCAATTCTCGATGTATACCCAGACCAGTATGCATTTGTCGATGAGCAAGAAGAATAAAAAAATTTGTTAATAGTATATAAAAGATGTCGATGTTCAAGGGTCGTAGGCAAACCATCATGATGCTCGTGGCCATCGCTGTTCTCATTTTTCTTCTATTCAACATGAACTCCAAGTCTGGTTACGCGATCGTCGAGCGTGAGTACTCGGCGTTCGGTGCGGCCCCCTCCAACGGCCCCGCCGCTGCCCCAGCTGCCTCTGCTACTGCTTGTGGCATGAACAAGGGTACCGGACTTGCCTCCTCCCTCCTCCCCCGCGAGGTGGCTTCTGATGAGGACTTTGGTGAGTTCGCCCCAGAGGACATCCTCAAGGGGCAGAACTTCCTCGAGCCCCGTCAGCAGGTTGGCTTCCCCGAGACTGTCGGTGGCGCCCTCCGCAACGCCAACCAGCAGATCAGGGCTGATCCTCCTAACCCCAAGGACCCCTACGTTTGGAACAACTCTACCATTGTTCCCGACACCATGCAGCGTGGTTTGTGCGCTTAAAGATTAGACACTAGACCTGTTTAATAATGACTACCGTTTCTAACGAACTTTCTGAGAGCGTCTCCAAGCTCGTAGAACTTACAAAACAACTTTCTGAAGCGAAATCTGATATCAAAATCCTAAACCAGGAAGAGAAGCGGCTCAAAGAGGCGGTCAAGACACATATGGTTTCTCAGGGTATTGATACCATTAACCTCAGGAAGGGGAAGATTAGTATTCGTAAAACTGTCAGAAAGGGCAGTATGAACAAGGATGCGATCAAGGATGGTCTACTTGTGTTTTTCGCGGGTGATGAGGCCAAGGTCGAAGGCGCTTTAAACGCAATCAAGGATAACCTCAAGACGAAGGAGTCAACCTCACTCTCGTTAACCGGTATAAAAGATAAGCCCGAGAAAGAAGATAAGTAATTAACTATGGTCTGGAGCCAATACGTATACGAAGCGTCCACTGGATTCGAACACGATGCCAGTGATGACGATGATTTCATCGATGACACTCCTCTGAATATTGAAGACTGGGAAGTCGAATACTCAGATGAATTGCGATACATGTGGGACATGATTAACACACTCATGTATGACGCCCATATCAACCATACAGGGAAGTTTTGTGATTTCGTGGAATTCTGTTTTATGGAACACGATTCCTATCAGGAACGTGTCACTTGGGAACACCAAGAAGAAACTGGGTGGTACGAAGAGAGACTCGCTCACATTTGGAGAAATCTCAGGCGCTGCATCAACGAAAATGGTTTGCATGGATACATGATGCGTGGTGCAACATTTTACCACTTCGTAGACTTTGCTAAAAATTTTATGAGTATATATTAAATGCTTCCCCCAAATCTTACTGCTCAAAAAGTGGCTATACCTGCGGCTCTTTTTCTCGCGCTGAGCCCCGGTGTTGTTCTGACCACCGACGGCTCCAAGGTTTCTTTCGGAAACCGCAAAACCAGTCAGATGGCCATCTTCTTCCACGCGCTCGTCTTCTTCCTCGTATACAGCCTCATCGCCCGGGCTATGGGTCTTGTTCTCACCAGGAACGATCTCATCGTCAGCACCGCGCTCTTCCTCGCGTTGAGCCCTGGTCTTCTTCTCACCCTCCCCCCTGGATCCGGCGGCGTCCTCCGCTCCGGTCAGACCAGCCTGAACGCCGTTCTCGTGCACTCGATCGTATTCGCGCTCGTGTTTGCGCTTTTAAGGCGTCAATTTCCTCAATTCTACTAAGTAGGAGGATGAAGTACTTGGTACTGGGACCAGCTTCCATGGGTATCTATTCTCTCATAGGAGCGTTAAAGGCTCGAGAGACACAGCTCGCCGACGTTAAAGAGATATCAGGATCTTCCGCGGGTGCCATATTGGCTTTATTTTTAGCAGTTGGGATGTCTATTGACGAAATTTTCGAAACTTCACTCGAACTCAATATCCCCAATTTTGTTAAGATACGTATAGGCTCCTTTTTTAACAAATTTGGTTTTGTTGACATGGCTCCTATACGTAAAAAATTGGTTGAAATTTGTGGATCGGATCCCACATTTGAAGAGTTGGAGATGAAGATATACGTATCGGCGTTTTGTATGAATACATCCGAAACAGTCTATTTCTCAAAGGATACCCATCCGGACATGAAAGTCATAGACGCCGTGTGTATGAGTATGGCGGTACCGTTTATTTTTGCATGTGGCAAATACAATGGTAATACGTATGTAGATGGAGGGATGAAAGAGGAATTTCCACTTTCACCGTTTTATGATAAAAAGGCGCACGAGATTACGTGCATAAAAATTAAAATGAACCGAATGTATCAAGACGACATAGAAACACCAAAACAGTTTGTAGAGACACTCGTACGATCAGCTCTTTCAAATCGTGTCACGTACGACGCACCAATAGAGATAGTAGAAATCAATGTAGAAGATACGAACGTGTTTGATTTTGGTATGGATTATGAAGAAAAAATACGGTTATTCAACAAGGGGTATACTTTTTTATCAGCCTATTATAAATGAATGTGGATACATTCAGAGTAAGGCTGGCTGCACTACCTTTTCTTAGTAAGTCAGAAATCGAGTCTTACCAACAGAGGGTTCAACAGGGTAGAGTAGATCCCCAAACTCTTTATAGGGAAGCTTTGGCATTACACCAGGGTCGACGTTCGGAAGAGATAGGAAAAAAGAGGCGCGACCTCGAACGCCGTCTCGCGAACGTAAATCTTAACTACGACGACCTGTACCAACTTCTAGATACAGTAAACGACAAATCGAATTTGGATGAACTGTACGAGAGGGGGCAGAAAATTGCCGCGTACCGTAAGAAACAAGACGTAGGCACTCGTCGTGCGAGACTCACCAAGAGTCTCGAAGGTATCCAGATCAATCAAACTGATAAAAATGCTCTTCTCAAAAAGTTTGACGATGGAAAGAATACCATACGAACCCTCGTCGAAAATGCAAAGAAGCTCGAAAAGAAGAAGGCTTCCGAACGCATCTCGAAACAGAGGAAACTGCTCCGCGAGTCTATCAAGAACCTTGGTATCAGTCAAGTGAACCAGTCTAAAATTTTGAATAAATTCAAAACTGGTAAATTTGCCGTGAAGAATCTCATAGAAGAGGCCAAAAAGCTGAAAAAGGTTAAGGTCTTGAAAGGCATAGCCGGTAGGCGTGCGGAGCTCGTGGAGATTGCGACAAAATTGGGCGTCGCTCAAAACTTTGCGAAACAGATCAAAGCTGTCGACACGGGTGACAAAGCTGATGCACTCAAGAGTACGATAGAAAAGGCTGGTGAGAGACGCTTGATGGCCGAACTTTCCAACGAGAAGGATAAGCTCACCAACTTGGCAAAAGAGATTGGAATCTATGACTCATTCGCCGGTGCCATATCTGGTGCGAGTACTATGCAGGCACTTAACGTGGTCAAGTTGGACATAGTACAAGCGAGTAAGGTGGCCTTGTCTAAATTTTCCAACGAACAAAACGTTGGTTCTAATTTTTCACGGGCCATCAGCAACCTCAGGTTTTTGGACCGTTTAGTTCCCCTCAAAAAACGCATAGAAGAAGCGGGTATCAAAAAGAGTGAAAACAAGAAACGTGAGACAAATACCATCCTCGAACAGGACAAGGAAGGTTTCATAAACTTCGTGAGGAAAAGTACCCTTCCACCCAACAAGCAGACTGTATTTATCAATCGTATGCGTCTGAAAAATGTTAACATTCCCAAATTGCGTGAGAATGTGGTGACGATGGAGAAAACCCTCAAAAATACGAAACGTGATAAAGAACTCAATGAACTACTTGCCTATGTCAAAAATCTCAACCTCGACAAGTCAGATTTCATCACTCGTTTCAAGAATACGAACGTATCACTCGAGAATTTAAAGAAGGAAATTAACGCCGTGACTCGAAAACAGTTTAATCTCAAAGTGGCCAAGAACCGATTAGCGGAACGCGCAAAGCGAATTTCGTATGAGCTAAACATTTCGAACGTTAAAAATGCGAACAACGTCAAGATCGTGAACGAGCGTATCTCGAACGCATACAAAAAGAAGCTACAGAATAACAAGAAGGCGTTATCCAATTTTGCGTTACAGGCTAACATAGACATCTTGAATAACCTGTCGGCCATAAACGATCTGAATAAGCTCAATGCCGCCAAAAATGTAGTGAAGAAGCGTACGAAAGACAAGTTGCGTCAAATCGCCAAGTCCACGGGTATGAATCAGATCCTCGTTTCTAAGATAAACACAGTCAGCACGGCGGAAGATGTAAAAAATCTGACGAGGCAAATGAAGGGCTCGATAAACACACAGATCAAGAATTCGAAGGTTCAGTTACAAAAAGAAACGAACCGAGAAACCAAGCGTCGCAGAGAAAATGCTATGCGAGAAAAAGAACGAGTTTTGAAAAATCAAGAAGCCATGTACCAAAA
>Ga0181560_10001812_pt1 | contig 19922 bp, 4 predicted proteins | sample 011ome_20_FD_133751 | JGI IMG/M metagenome (GOLD analysis project Ga0181560, IMG submission 133751) | Coastal salt marsh microbial communities from the Groves Creek Marsh, Skidaway Island, Georgia - 011509CT metaG (megahit assembly) | ecosystem: Environmental > Aquatic > Marine > Intertidal zone...
ATGTAAAATGGCGTTTGTATAATATTTTATACACGCGCTGCACACCTTCACACACATCGCAGGGTCGCCCAAGCCAAAATCCGACGAAATTTGGGTCGTTCCGCGGGACGCGCCGCGCCGAGCTCGCCCAAATCGTCACCGCCCCGCCCGAAATGCCCATACGGCGATTCTTTTTTTGGTCTTCCCGCAATCGTGAAGAAGCAAAAATATATCCACGTTCCCTCGAATTCCCCGCCAATGGGCGCGCCGAACGCGTTCGTTCCCCGGGGGAAAGGAATGAATGAATCTGAGATCCCATCAAGGTGCTTTTGCTTGTCGCCCCAAGATGAATGAACAAGTGAGTCAGCAACCTCTCGGGAGCCTCGCGTGCGCGCAAAGAGTCGACGCGCGCGAGCGGAGCGAGGAGGTCACCGCGTCGCCCACGAGTGTTCGTGTTCGATCGCGCGAGGGCGTGAGGTGCGCGTGTGAGGGTTCGGCGCAAAGTCGCAGCGGGCCGAGGAACGAATAGTATCGGCACTGTCTCGGCACAGTCGGATGACGTGGGTGTCAATCGGGTTGTCCGCGACGCTCGCGACCGCGAGCGCGTCGCGCGCGGTGGAGCCGCGCGCCGCCGCGTGCTCGTGCGCGGGCGTGTGCCGTCTCGCGCGCCAGGCGGTGGTCCGGTCGCGGCGGAACGCCTCGGGCGTCGCCGCGCGCGCGGCCGCCGCGCCGACACCCGGAAACCGCTTACGTGTCCCTCGCGGAACAACCTCCGGTGGCGGGGCGGAATATTCCCGCGACGCCGAGCGTTCCGTCCGCGGCGCCGCGGCGGTTGTCGACGGCGGGGTGCGGCGCACCCGAGCCTCGAGACTCCGCGCCATCTCGGACACCTCGGACACCTCCGTGAAGAAGCCCTCCGTGAAGGCGGACGCGGCGCGCGGCGCGGACACCGCACTCCCCGCGCCTCCCTCCCCCGCGTCCGGTTCCGACGCGGCGGACGAAACCAACCAAAACCTCGTCGCCACCGCGTTCCCGCTCGTCGGGGTGGGCCTGCTGGTGGGCATCGGCGCTGTGTACAAGGAGGACATCACGGACTATCTGCGGTGGTTCGCGGGGTACGTCGAGGGGCTCGGGCCGAACGGGCCCGCGCTGTTCATGGCGCTGTACGTGCTGCTGGAGGTATTAGCGGTGCCGGCCATCCCGCTCACCATGTCCGCGGGCGCCATCTTCGGCCCGGCGCAGGGCACGGCGATCGTGAGCGTCTCTGCGACGATCGCGGCGACCGCGTCTTTCTTTATCGCACGGTACGCGCTGCGCGACCGCGTGCAGGCGATGGCGGACCAGTACCCCAAGTTTGCCGCCATCGATAGAGCCATCGGCGAGGACAGCTTCCGCGTCGTCGCGCTGCTCCGGCTGTCGCCGCTGCTGCCCTTCGCGCTCTCCAACTACCTGTACGGGCTCACCTCGGTGAAGGCCAAGCCGTACGTGCTGGCGAGCTGGCTCGGCATGCTCCCCGGGACCTTCGCGTACGTCAGCGCGGGGAGCGTGGGCAGGACCATGATGGAGGCGGGCGCGGGCGCGGGCGAGGCGGGCGGGGACTGGACCCATGCCGCGCAAATCGCGTGCGGGTTCGGGTTCGCGCTGCTCAGCGGCTCGTACGTCGCTAAGCTCGCGTCCGAGGCACTCAAAGATGTCGAGGAGGAGATGGACGCGATCGAGGCGCGCGAGCCGTGACGCCTGGTCTGACATTTCGCGCGAAAACGCGCCGGACGAGAACAGTCGTCTACGGAAAAAAAGGAGTAGACTACTACTACTCGCGTAATACGATTTCCTTTGTCCGTTACAATCATTGGGGGAGCAGCGCCGCGCCCTCCTCGGACGCCCGACGCGACCACCTCTGGATCCTAGCGGCGGTCACGGTCATGACCGCCGCGACCACCCCTCCCGCGAACCCGAACCCGACGAGCGCCACCGCGGCGCCTCGCCTCCCCGACGCCGAAAACGCCTTCGCCGCCGCCTGAAAGTCGGCGCCGAGCCCCGCGGCGCTCGTCGCCGAGTAGTACTTGGTGCGGAACGTCGAGCCGGGCACGCACGCGTCGGCGCCCGCGCTCTCGTCCATCACCGGGTACACGCTCTCGAAGTACATGCCGCACGTGCCGAAGCCCTCGCGGTCCAGCGTGTGCGCGCCGCGCTCGAGCTTGAAGTACCCGTTCTCGCCCCAGCCCTCGCCGAACGAGTTCTTGAGGATCCAGTACTTCATCGCGCGTCCGCCCACCATCTCCTCGCCCCAGCCGGTGACCACCACCGCGTGGTTGATGGCCATGATCTCCATCTCTGCGGTGTGCGGCGCGGGGCCGCAGTCCTTGCTGGAGATGATGCCGGACGCGTACAGCTGGAACACCTTGTTGGCGTTGATCCCGACGGCGACGGGGTGCCGCGAAACCGCCGCCATCAGCGCCGCCTCGCCGGCTTCGAAATCCAGCTCGCAGTACCCGAACACGCGGTCCATGAGCTGAAGGTTCACGGGGCAGTTCCCGTTGCTGCTGCCGAGGCCGCTCTCGATGGAATCCAGCTCGCGGCGCTCGTCCTCGGCGCCGAGCTCCGTCGCCTGGTAGATGCCCAGCGTGCCCTCCGCCTCGCCCAGCGCGCCGGCGGCGGCGCCGCCCGCCGCCGCAGAGTCCATCGCCGCCAAGCCGTTCCCCGCCGCCGCCGCCGCGCCGTGGAACGCCCGCGCGGTGGCCAGCCCCCCGTTCTCGTGGATCCACTCGTACGCGGTGAACATGTTGCCCGTGTTGCACCCGCTGTCGTAGCCATCGCAGTTAATAAGCTGCTCGGCGGAGAGCTCCACGTGCTTCTCGCGGCGCCCGGAGATCACCGCCTGCGCCTCGATGGTGTCCGTGGACGTGTACGCCCAGCAGGACGCGCACGAGGTCTTCTGCGGGTGGATCTTGCCCATCACCTGCGGCTGTTTAGACCAGTCGAACGCCGCGGGGTACTCACTCACGGGCACGTTCTCCTGCCCCAGCCGACCGGAGGGCGTGACGCCCGGGATGGAAAGCAACGCGCCACGACGATTCGCCCGCGCCGCCTTCTCGGCGCGCTTCTCTGCGAGCGTCCGTTTCCCCGCGTACTTCAGCACCGTCTCCTTGAACTCGGACGCGGAGTAGTCCGCGTACGGGGTCTGGCCCATCTTGAACGTCACGCCGGGCTGCGCGTTGTGCGCCTCGATGATGGCTTGGTTCTCGATGAAACTCAGCTCTCTGCGACGTCGTTCGTTCGCGCGTCGTTTGGAGAGCGAAGGTCAGCGTAAGGCGCGGGTTTCCTTTCAGGCTCTTCTGAAACGAGACAGCGTAAGGCGTGATGGTGGATGCGCGGTTCACCGAGAAAACTCTCAAAAAACCGCGGGTGTTTCGTCGCGAGGTGAAGTGCCGCGCGGGGTTCTCGGGGCGTGGCGCGCGCGTACCTTCGCATCGCCTCGAGGCACGGTTCGTCCGGTCCGAGGTTGGGGCAGTACGTGTGGTCCGCGCCCTTGTGTTTGGTGACGAACTCCTGGAACTCGGGGTGCGCGCCGAGGTTCGATCGCACCCCGCCGAGAGCGGCTTCTGGCCGCGCGGTGTCCACCTTGGCGCCCGGGGTGTCGAATCGGGGAAGCTCCTCCTTCGCGTCGCTCAGGCCGCCCTGGACGTGGTTCATCGACGCAATCGCGTTGTCCGCAGCCTCGGTATCGACGCCATCCTCCTGCGCCGACGCGCCCGAGAGCAGCAGCAGCGCGCCCGTCGCCGCGAGCGCGACTCGGCGCGCGAAACGCGGCGGGGAGGAAGTCGTCCGGCGCGACATCACCGTCGTGCGACGCGCGCGGGCTGACGCCACTAAAGTCTCGTCGGAAATGTCGCGACCTCCAACGTCGCCGTGAGGGGCGGGGACACGATCGAGCGAGCGAAGCGTGTCGTCGCGTCGCCGGGTGGCGCGCGCGGGTGTTGTGTGTGACGTTAGAGGCTTCGGATGCATCTTTTCCGAACTTTTGTTTCCAAACAATCTTTGTCTTGGCTGTTACAAACAAATCGTGCGCACGATCGTATGGGCAAATGGTCATGAGGCTGGGAAAAACTTGGAAATCGCGAACCAACTCTCGCTCGACACCTCGTCGCGGAAGCCGCGCCGGAGCGGCCAGTTCACGGCATTCTAGACGCGCACGGCTACCTGCTCGGTGTAAAACCGCGGGCGCTCGTGCGGTCTGGCGGGTCCGGCGAGGTCACTCGGCGGCTCGAACCCATCGATGGCGATGGGGCGCGTGCGAGAGCACGAGGTGGGCGGCGGCGCCAGGCTGCTGGCGACCGCGCTGAGCTCCGGGGTGCTCCTCGTGGGCATCTTGGGTTGGATGGTCGCGGTTGGGACCATGGCGTCGCCCGGGGGAAGGTTCGGCGAGAACGTGCTCGCGCCTTCCGCGGCGTACCCTTCCCTGGGCGCGGCGGCGTCCGACGCGGGCGCGTACGGGTCTCGAGCGGGCGAGGGCGCGGTGGGGGGATCGCGGGGGCGTCCGAACGACGCACTCGACGACACCAACGTTCGGCGACGAAACCGCCCCGGGAAGGGGGCGTACGCGGAGGATTCCGCGCGGGACGCGAGCGGAGCGCGCCCCCGGACAGACCACGAGGCGCGCGGAAGAAAACACGCGTGGCTCGCCGAGCACGGTGCCGCCGCGCACTTCGACTCCTTCGACGTTTTACGCGACCGGCGTGTGGGCGACGACGACTGGGATCTCGGATCGGTCACCACCGGGGATGCGTCCGAGAAGGAGCGCGTCTCCTTGGAAGAGCTGCGCGCGAGCCTGGCGGGTGACGTCACGCCGGATTTCGACTGGTCAGGCGCGGAGCTTCCACGTCTGGGCCAGGACGTAGCCACCGGCGAGCGCCGCGAGCGGGGCTCGGGGGGGAAGAGGCGCGACGTCGACGCGGCGGCGGCTGAGGATGCCGACGCCGGCGCGAAGGATGACGGGACGAAGGTCGATCCCGCCGCCGCCGCGCTGTGGTACGACCCCGCGTTCGTGGACGCGGAGACGGAGTATCGGACCCGGAGCGGTCAAGAGAAGATGGTGCGCGAGTTCCTCAACCCGCCCGCGTTGAACTACACCGCGAACACGGGGCGGTTGCGCCGGCTCGGGCGCACGCTCTACCTGGACGGTAAGCCGTGGTTGATGCGCGCGCTGTGTTACTCGCCCGTGCCGGTGGGCTGGGATCCCGACTGGTTCGAGCCGTACGGCGACTTCTTCACCAGCGAGTACGCGGGCATCTACGAGCGCGACATCCCGCTCATCGCCGCAGCAGGCATCAACACGCTGCGCATCTACACGCTCAAGTACTCGCACAGGCACGCGCACTTCTTCGACTTGTGCTCGCGGTACGGAATCAACATCGTTGTCGGGTACGACTTCGAGGACGGCACGAAGACGCCCCTGAACGACGAGGCGTCGATGCGCGCGACGCAGACCAAGATTCGCGCGCTGGTGCGCGCGGCGAAGCACCCCGCGGTGGTTGGGTGGATCATCGGGAACGAGCTGAACGGCCCCTGGAACCTGTACGTGTGCGACAAGGACCTGGCGGAGAACTTCGGCATCTCGGGGTGTCAGTTTGACAACTCCATCGAGAAGCTGATGAAGACCATCAACCTGCTGTGCGCGACGGTCAACGAGGAGGGGCTGATGTGCGGTACCGCGCTGGCGAACGTAAACCTGCCCGTCTCCAAGCAGCACCTGGTGGGCATGCAGATGTGGGGCGCCGCGGCGTGGATCAAGATGGCGGACCGGTACATGACCAACCTCGACTTCTGGGGCGTGAACCTGTACACCCGGCGGTACTTCTCGCCCATGGGCCTGTTCCAGCGGTTTCACACCACCTCGAAAAAGCCCATGATCATCTCCGAGTACGGCGTGGACGCGTACTCGCTCTCGCCGCAGGTCGAGGGCTGGAACGCGTACGACACGATGGGCACGGAGGACGAGGTGAGCCAGGCGGACTGGCTGGTCACGATGGTGGAGGACCTCGAGCGGCACGCCACGACGTGCGCAGCGGGTTGCGCGAACCGGTTCATCTCGGGGGGCGCCATCATGTCGTGGGTGGACGAGTACTGGAAAGGCAAGGCCGTGACGCCCGTACCCACGTCGGACGAGCGCATGCCCGTGATCGCGCGCGTGTGCCCGTCGCTGAAGGAGTACCTGCACAGCCCGTGCGGGTACGCCTCGCCGACGCAGCCGGACCTCTACGTCAGCGAGGAGTGGTTCGGGCTGATGGCGGTGCGCAAGCGGTGCTCGATCAATAAGGTGGACCTGCTGCGCCCGCGCGCGGCGTACTTCATGCTCAAGCTCATCTGGGCGGAGGGCGGGAGCTGCACGCCGTTCCTGGGCCAGGACCCAGAGAAGCAGCCGTACAACCCGAGCCGGTACCTCAGCTGCGGGCGCGCGATGAAGAGCTACGTCCTGCGCACGATGGAGACGTTCATGCGCGCCGAGGCGGAGGCGTTCCACGAGATTACGCTCAAGCCGGACCAGCCCGTCCCCATCTTCGCGCACTTCGAGAACTTCTCCGTGCAGCTCAACCACCCCAAGGGCGTCATAAACCCCGTCTCCTCGAACCTGCAGAGCACGTTCCTCACCTGCCACGCGCAGGCGCAGATCCACAAGCGGAGCCCGCAGACGTGCCCGCCGGCGCCGGCAGTGATGGAGGACGTCGTGGCGCACGTGTCGCGCGAGCTGCGCGCGTTCGAGCAGCCCGGGGACACGTCCTGCCCGCAGCAGGAGCAGATCGACGCCATGAAGCTCGAGGTGCAGGTGACCACCGTCGCGCTGTTCTTCGGCGGCGCGTACCTACTCGTGGCGCTGCTCATGAAGCGGAAACAGCTCAGGCGCATGACCCGCGACGCGCTCATCTCGCTGGCGCGCGCGAAAATGCCGGGCGCCGCGCTGCTCGTGACGGCTCCCGCGCCGGACGAGCTCGCCGCCACGTCCGCGGCGGAGGCGTTGCTGGCGTCCAAGCCAGCCGCGAGCCCGCCGCTCGCGGTCGACCTGAAGGACGAGCCGCCGAGCGACGCCGCGGACGACGCCAAGGAAGAGGCGCGGCTCTCGCGCCGCGGCCCGGCGCCCGACGGCGGCTCGGAGATTGAGAAGGGCGTCGAGGCGTGGCGCGCGCGCCTCGCGCCCGCCGCCGAGACGCTGGGCGACCTGTTCGGGTTCCAGTCGCGTGCGTCCCACGCGGACGCCGCGGACGCGCCCGAGTCCACGCGCGAGCTGGTCGTCGACCGCCTCGCCAAGAACCTGTGGAACCTGACGCAAACGACGGAGTGCCCGGTGCTCGTCGCCGGCGCGGCGACGGCGAGCGGGCCGCCCGCCGAGTACGCGGCGGACGCGCTGCACTCGCGCACCTTCGCCGGGTACGACCGGTGGTTGGCGCACACCAAGTTCGAGGACTTGTCGCTGCCAGGCCAACCCACCAGCCTCGGGTACGTGCACGGCGGCGACGCCGCGCGCAGGCAACCCTCCGGCGCGCCTTTGCTGGACACCAAGCTGCACCAGCTCGTGCTGTTTGAGCTCATGTACACGGAGGCTGCGAACTGCCGGCTGCTGCCGGAGATGCTCTCGTTTGCGTACCACGCGGCTGCAGCGTGCGTCACCGCGCCGTCCGCGTCGAGCCCCGACACCGTGCGCGCAGTGCGCGGCGCGGGCCTGCCGCTCCCGGAGGGCGACTTCGTTCGGAGCGTCGTCGCGCCGTTCCACGGCGCCGTGGTGGAAAGCATGAACCTCGCCAAGCGCCTGCACCGGCGCGTCGGGTACGACGACGTGAACGAGACGTTTTGGCGCCGCGACGCGGTGGCGGCGATGTTCGAGGGCGTGGACGTGCCCGTCGCGGCCGGCGCCGATGCCGTCGTCTCCGCGTACGCCCGGTTCCGCCACTTCTGCAGGACCGCGCACGGCGCGTCCGAGCGGGACAGGCGTTTGAGCTCCGTGTTCGAGAAGACGTTCCAGGAACACCTCGGCTGGGGCATGGTGTTCGTGAACTTCCATCGGATGTTCACGTTTCTCTCCGTCGCCTTTCACGTGCTCATCGTGCACGCGTTCGTCGGATTCAGCCAGCCGCTCCTCTTCGCGTCCGCGGCGATGACTGCCGCGGCGTGCGCCGCCGTCCTGGAGACGCACGCGCTGTTCATCCACGGGCAGGCGCTGATGTGCAGCCGGCGGGCGAGCTACGCGCGCCTCGCCGCCGCGCTTCTCCTGCTCGTCGGCGGCGGCGGCGCCGCCGCCGGCGTCTTCGACGCCAACGTCTTCTTCGCGGCGGCGTGCGCGCCGTACCTGCTGTTCGCGCTGCTGGAGATCTGGGGGTACTACCCGCTGGGCGGGCCGGACCCCGACGGCGACCTGGTGGGCAAGCGGTCCGGCGGCGACCTCGCGGTGGATGACCCCAAGGACAAACGCGCGTACCGATTGTTTTGGGTCGCGATCCTGCTGGTGAAGTTCGCGATGGATTACGTGTTCATCGTACACTCGCTCGTGACGCCCTCGCGGGCGATCATGCAGATCGACCTGTACTGTTGGAACTACAACTTCGCGGGCGAAGATTGCGACCAGTACGACTACGCGGACGCTATCCCGTTGGTGGCGATTCAGGCCATGCGTCTGTTCCGCCGGTACGCGTACAAGCTGCTGATGCTGTTCGAGCGCTGGTTACCCAACCTGATGCTGTATTACTGCAACATGTTCTTCTACTACCTGGCGTTTCTCGGGATCGCCAGCGCGTTCCACCGGCTGCGCTGGCGTGGCGTCTCCGACGGCTGGAGCAAGGTGGTGCGCAACTTGCCCACGCGCATCGAGGCGTTCGAGCGGCGCGTGCTCACGAAGGACGCGCGGCCGCTCGTGGACCCGTCCCCGAGCGCGGCGCTGTGCGCGGAGGCGGTTTCCGAGTCGTGGGACGTCTTCGCCAAGGCGTGGAACGAAGTCGTGCGCTCGCTTCGCGACCGCGACTTGATTTCGGACGAGGAGACGCGTCTGCTGACGTTTTCGCGGCTGCGGGGCGCCGCGACGTCTGCGTTTTTCGGCGGCGCGATCGAACGCGGGGGCGCGGACGGGTACCTTCTCTTCCCGGCGATGCTCTCCGCGCCGGTGTTCTCCAAGGCGGGCGCCTCGCGCAACGTCAACATGACCTACTCCATGGTGCCCGCGGTTTTCGCGCAGACGGTGGACACGTTCGCGTTCCTGTGCGTCTCCGTGCTCGGCGTCGCGGACGCGACGCGGCGCACCTCGCTCGTCGAGACGCTGCGCGTCGCGTTCGACCTCATCGCGTGCGCGGTCGTCAGGAGGCAGGCGGTCGCCGCGGACGTGCTCGTGGCGCTCCGAGGCCGCGCCATCGTCGCGTTCACCGCGCTCAGAGCCGCCGCCGCCGCGCCCGGCGACGCGCTCGTCGCCGAACACGTCGCCGTCGCCGGCGCGGCGCTGGAAGCGTGCTTCGGCGTCGTCGTGGACGTGCTCGCGGACGACCGCGCGCTGGAGGACGACGCCGGCAAGGAAACCGCGCGCGCGCTGCGCGACGTCGTGCGGCGCCTCCGCGAGATCGCGGACTTCTCGCGCCTGAAGGACCCGGGCCACGTCGCCGCGCACGCCGCCAAAGCCCTGGCCACCGCGTCGGGGCGCGCGGCGGTTGAGCACGCGTGGACGACGCTGACGACGGCGAACCCCTCGGCGGAGCCCGCGTCACCCGAGGCGCGCGACGTGCTCCGCTTCTTCCTGGACTCGTTCACGGACCCGCAGTTAGCGCGCGCCGCGCCCGCGGCGCGCGCGCCCTCCATGGTCACGCTCACGCCCCTGTACAAGGAGGATGTCGCGTTCGGCGCGGCGGCGCTGTCGGCGCGCGTGGACGGCGAAAACGTCTCCACGCTGCGGTTCCTCATCTCGATGATGCCCACGGAGTGGGCGGCGATGCTCCAGCGGTGCGGCCTGACGCTCCCCGGGCAGGACTACGAGGCGCTGCTGCAGACCCTGCACGACGAAGTCGCCGCGGCGGGGTCGGCGCGCGTAGACGACGGCGCGAAGGCTGCCGAGCTCGCGGAGAAGAAAAGACTGCTTCGCGAGATTTCGGAGTGGGCGAGCGGGCGCTCGCAGACCATGCTGCGCACGGCGCGCGGCATGGCGTCGTACGCCGACGCGACGCGCGTGCTGGCGCGGCTGGAGGGTGTGCCCGAGGCGGACATAGAGCCGCTTGTGGCGGTCAAGTACAGCCACGTGGTGTGCGCGCAGGTGTACGGCACGGAGGGCAACGAGGAGAACGACGAGCACCTGGAGCAGCTGCTTCGCGAGAACCCGCACCTCAGCGTCGTCACCGCGCGTCGCGAAATTTTGACGTTGAACGACGCGTCGTCGGGATTCGACGACGCGTCGGAGACGGTTTGGTTCGCGACGCGGCGCGTGGCGGACGCGTCCGGCGCGGTGCGCCAGACGCACCGCGTGCGTCTCCCCGGCTTCCCTATCGTGGGCGAGGGCAAGCCCGAGAACCAGAACCTCGGCATGGCCTTCGCGACTGGTTTGTACCTGCAGACGATCGACATGAACCAGGACTGCCAGCTGGCGGAGGCGCTCAAGATGCGCAACGCGCTGGCGGCGTTCACCGGCGCGACGCGCCTGGTGGGCTTCCCCGAGCAGGTGATCACCGACCGCAGCGGCTCGGTGGCGTCGTTCGCCGCGCTCTCGGAGCAGGTGTTCGGCACGATCATCCAGCGCTTCCTGGCGAAGCCCCTGCACGTGCGGTTCCACTACGGGCACCCCGACGTGTGGGACCTCGGGTGGGTGCGCGGGCAGGGCGGCGTCTCCAAGGCTTCGCGGCAGCTGCACCTGAGCGAGGACATTTTCGGCGGCATGAACCTGATGCTGCGCGGCGGCCGCGTGAAGTACGTGGGGTTCATGATGGTGGGCAAGGCTCGCGAGGTGTCCTTCGACGGCACGAACCAGTTCAACTTCAAGATCGCCAGCGGGAACGGCATGCAGCTCATCTCGAGGGACTTCCACCGTCTGGCGAAGCGGCTGGACTTTTTCCGCTCGCTCTCGTTTTTCCAATCCAGCGCGGGCATCTTCTTCGCCGAGTTCCTGCTCTTCGCGTCGCTCGCCGCGTTCATCGTGTGCAAGCTGATGATCGCGATGCTGCACGTGGAGACGTTCTTCGGGGACGGCGACGCGTTCGACTCCGTGGGGTTCCACGAGGAAGTCGGCCTGGAGATGCTGTACCCCAGCCAGTGGATGATTCAGGCGAGCCTCGTCATGGCGTGGCCGTCCATGTTAGAAGGGTGGCTGGACGGCGGTCTCGTGAAGATGTTCCAGCGCTTCTACGAGCACTCCTTGTCCGGGTCGCACATCTTCAACATGTTCATCGCCAAGACGCGCGGGTTCGCCATCGACCACACCGTGCTTTCCGGGAAAGCCATCTACAAGTCCACGAAGCGCGGCATGAACATGCGCTCGAGCTTCGTGGATCTGTACACCACGTACGCGTCTTCGCACGTCACGCCGTCCATGACGATGGCGGCGCACACGGTGATGCTGACGCTCGTCTCGCGGTACGGCGCGCAGTACGTCTTCGCCATGACCACGTGGCACGTCTGGTTCGCGATCGCGGCGTTGTCGCTGTCGCCGTGGCTGTTCCACCCGCAGTCGTTCAAGGAGGGCATGGTGTGGCAAGGCTTCGTCGCGTGGACAGCCTGGGTCGACTTCGGCCTCGATCGCGCGGGGGACGGGGACGCCGCGACGAGCGACGCCGGCGGTTCCGACGCGCGCGATAAGGGAAGCTGGGCCAATTGGAACGCCGACCGGCTCAAGGCGATGCGCTTAATGCCGTCTGCGGGCAAGTTCGACTACGTGGCGTACCGGTTACTTCCCGTGCCGACGATGCTCTTGTTCGGCGCGTGCGCCGCGTTGTCGGTGGACGACATCATGACCAAGCCTATCCTGCGGGGCGTCGTGGTGCTCACCGCCGGCGTCGCCGGCGTGCTGCTGAGCGTGATTTACCACCTCGCGACGTCGCCGTCGTTCCTCTGGCCGCGCACGCTGCTCGACGCCGCCGCGCGCGCGTTTCCCAAGCTGTCCGTCACCGACAAGCACTACGTCGTGTTCGTCTACGGGCTCATCGTGAAGGCGGCGGTGGTGGCGTTCCACCAGCTGCTGTGCGCGCACCTCTTTGCCGACGCCATCGACGCCTCGGACCGCACCAACCAGGTGATTTTTTTCGCGTCGGGCTTCTTCGTCGTGTCCACGCTGGTGGGCGCGGCGTCCATCATCGGCGACGACCGCGCGAAATCCGGGTTCGGGCCTCTGCTCATGGCGCTCAGGCATTACAGCGACGGGATGCTCCGCGAGGTGGACATCCTGCAGGGCCTGGTGCTGCACGCCTGCCTGGCCGTCATCGCGCTGCTGCCGGTGTCGTACCTGCACGGCAAGATCCTCTTCAACCGCGCCTACGCCGCCGTGCTGGGCACGGAGATGCGCCGCCGCCGCATCATCTCGCTCATCAACACCGCCTCGGCGTCCAAGTCCGTGCGCGAGTACTACCTGCGCGCGCGCAACTTCACGAGGAAAGTGCTTGGCCTGCGCGCCATCGGCGTGTCATTCGCCAGGCCCCTGCCCACCACGCGTCCCGGCCTGGACCACGACCTGACGAAGCTCGGGCCGGTGGCGCCCGACGCGCGCCGCGCGCGCATCGCCGCGCGCGTGCGCCCCGTCGCCGAGGCGCTCGCCACCAACTTCGGCTTGCAGAAGACCGCCTTCGACTCGACGTTCACGGAGACGCCGGTGGAGGTGGCGTCCAACCTGGGCAACGCCGTGGAGGCGCTGTCGCACTGGCTGTGCAACGCCATGGACGCCAAGCCCCTCGTCGCGCGCGGGCGCGAGACGGAGGCGCACTTCCGGGACGTGGTTGAGGAGACGCACGCGCACCTGTTCCAGAACTACCAGCACTGGGGCGAGTACACCGGTATGCTCGACCGCGCGGTGGAGAACGCGAGAACGCGTGGAGACCGGTGGGCGTCTGACCCGAACGACGCGAATTCGAAGAATTCGAAAGTGATTCTCGCCGCGTTCATGGCGGCGGACCACGAAGCGATGTGGGACAAGTCCAAGCGCGAGCAGAGCATGAGCGTCAGCGCCAACGCGCAACTGCACCACCTGTGCCTGTGGTTCCTCCTGTACGGCGAGAGCGCGAACCTGCGTCACACCAGCGAGGCGATGTGCTTCATCTTCCACGCCGCGATGTGCGCCTTGACGCTCGAAGACCGCATCCCCGAGCCGTGTGCGTTTGACGGCACGGAACCCTCCGGCGCGCAGCTCGTGCTGGCGCAGCCGGTGGAGGGCAGCGGGATGCCCTACCCCGCGGACGACTACCTGGACTCGGTGGTGCGCCCGCTGTACGCCTTCCTGCAGCGCGAGGTGCAGGGCCGCGCGTCGTCGCCCATCGTGGACCGCGTGATGTACGACGACGTGAACGAGTTCTTCTGGCTCCGCGAGCGTTTCAAGGTGGTGCTCCCCCCCGAGGACGGGCACGCGGGCGCGCCCGCGCCCGGCGACGAGGCGGCGTCGGGATGGGTGGGCGTCCCCGAGGCTATGCGCGGCTTGTCCGCGGAGGCGCGCATCTACGCGCACTTCCGCGCGTTTCTACGCGCGGCGGCGCGTTCGGACGAGGGCCCCGCCGCGGCCTTGAGCGGCACGTTCTTCAAGACGCACCGCGAGGTGGCGGGCTGGATGAGCATGTTCGTCAACTTCAACACGGTGTTCCTGTTCCACGCGGTGGCGTTCCACGTCTCCATGGCGTACGTCTTCGCGCACGGCTGGAACTGGACCTACATCTCGACGGCGACCATCACGCACTCCGTCATCAAGCTCGCCGCCGAGCTCGCCACGCTGCACTTCCGCAACCTCAGCAAGGAGAGCGGCGGGGACTGGGCCGTGACCATGACTCGCGTCGGGGCGTTCGCCATGATCCCCGTGTTCTACCTCCTGGAGAGGTTCGGGCGCGAGGACGGGCAGACGCAGTACTTCCAGGCGCTCGCCCTCGTGTACGCGGTGGCCTTCGCCGGTGTCGGCACGAGCGGCGTGCGCCGCGAGCCGTACATGGGCAGCTCCGCGCAGCTCGCGACGCCGTTCAAGGAGCGCCTCATCTACACGCTGTTCTGGGTCGTGGTGCTCTCCGTGAAGTTCACGTTCGGGCACTACCTGCTCGTGCAGCCGCTGCGCGAGGCGGTGATGGCGCTGCAGCACCCCGACCTGTGCTGGAACAAGGAGAGCGACGAGTACACGAGCTGCATCAACCTGGAGGGCGACGACCTGATGAACGCGCTGCGCTTCACGCCCAAGACGACGTACTTCGCCGAGGAGGACCCCGACGAGGAGGACTACGAGGAGCTCCAGGCGAGCATCGACGAGAGCCCGATGGAGGACCTGTCCTCCATGAACGACGTCAAGAACGTCGACCGGATCGTCACCCGCGGCGGCGCCGCGTCCGAGGCGAGGGCGCCCGCCCGCCCGGCGCGGCTCAAAGCGAGGCGAAGGCGCTTCCTGCTCTCCGCGGGAGCCGCGGGAGCGGACGCCGCGCCTCGCGCCGCTGCGCCGGCGGCGGGTGGCACATCTGTCTCGTACTACTTCGATGAAGCGACGCGTTCGAGCATAGACGACGCGCTGCGTTCGTCAGACTCTGACGAAGGAAGCGTCGAGAACGGCGACCGACCGACGACCGAATGGCGCGTGCCTCGGCACGTCGCCGCGGACGCCGCGTACCGAGGCCACGCCTCGGTTTCGTACGCGGCGATGACAAACTGCGACGTGGTGGACGGCGGCTGGGGCGGCGCCGGGTGCGGCGATTCGGTGTTTCACGATTCGACGCACGACGTCGGCAGGACGCTCCGCCTCCCCGCGCTGGGGTACATCGGCGAGGAGGTGGAGGGCGAGCTTCCCGAGGCGTACTACGACGTGCACGCCTCCGTGGAGCTGATGTGGATCATGACCGTGATCCGCGCGCTCCCGGCGGTGACCACGTACTTCTGCGACACCTTCCTGTGGTACACGTTTTTTGCCACCATGTTCACCGTGTTCCTGCAGTGGCGCGGGAAGATCACGCACGCGCAGAACTGGGCGTTTCTGTTACGGACGTTCGCCACGGTGCCCGGCCTGTTCTGCGAGAAGCTGCTCAACCGCGACTGGCCCAGGCCGGAGGTGGTCCGCGGCCCCGGCGGCGACTACGCCGGCGGCGGCTCCAGCGGGTCGGAGGGCGCGCACGGCGCGGGCGGCTCGCACGACCCGCTCGTCGGGACGCGCCTGCTGGACCTCGGGTCGGGCGGCCGCGAGCGCAGCGGCGAGTCCGAGTTCGTGCTGGAGCTGCCGCACGAGCTGGCGGACGCCGAGGGCGTCGCGATGGCCGCGGGCGCCGACCCCGTGGACTTTCTGCCCGAGGCGACGGACGCCAAGCAGCAGCACTTCGCGCGCGCGTGGAACGCCATCGTTTGCGATTTGCGCGCGCGCGACCATCTGTCGGACGCCGAGCGCGACGACCTGTCGTACACGTTCATGTCCGGGCGCGACGTGGAGCAGGTGTTCGACGCGGCGGAGTACGTCGTGCTTCCCGCGATGATCACGTCGCCCGTGTTCTCGAAGACCAGCCTTGAGGCGGGGAAGGGCGCGCAGTACGCCGCCTTCTCCCGGACGCTGATCCAGACCAAGGACCTGCTGTGCGCGCTCTTCACCGAAGTGCTCGGCGTGGTGGCGCCGCGCGACGCGCACACGCTGATGCGCATCGCCGTGGACCTGGCGCGCGTCGAGGCGGAGCACATGGCGCGCCGGCGCATGGACGACACCGGGGGGTACGTCGCGCTCAGGGACGCGCTCGCCGAGCTGCTCATGGCGCTGCAGGCGCTCGCCGCGCAGACCGCGGCGGTGCCCGCGGCGGAGCCGGAGGCGGCGGACGACGACCCGCCGCCCGGACCCGACGACGACTCGGACGCGGACGACGCCGCGCTCGACCCCGACGCCGCCGGCTTGAACGAGGAGGAGCGCGAGGCGCGACGCCGGCGTCTGCAGCGCCGCGAGCGCCGGCGCCAGAAGCGGCGCATCAAGGCTGCCGAGGCGGCGCGCGAGTCCAAGCTGGTCGAGGCCATCAACCTCGAGATGAAGTACGGGTGCGGCGCGTTCCTCAGCAAGGGCACCAAGAAGAGCCTCAAGCGACGCGGCGGGCCGATGCTCGGCTGCTTCGTGGTGGACGAGGACTTGGAGGGCGCCGCCACGCAGCGCCGGGAAGAGCTGAGAGAAATTGAGCGCGCGGAACGCCGCGATCGCGGCTTGCCGAGCGACGACGACGACGACGGCGACGACGACGACGCGCGAACCGCCGGCGGATCGGGCGGGTCCCGACGACGCCGGCGCCGATTCAGGAGGCGCGGCGGCCGCGATCGGCGCTGGGACGCGTTGGACGTCCCGGAGGACTTGGCGGCGCACGGCGAGCGGCTGGCGACGGCGCTGCACGACGTGCTCCTCGCCGTGCGCGAGCTGTGCTCGTTCGCGCTCGAGCACGACGGGCGGTGGTCCAGCGCGAACAACCAGCGCAAGTACCGCGTCTCGCAGCTGTACAGCTCGCTGCTGGACACCATCCGCTCGGACGCGCTCCGCGACCCGGCGCATCTCAGAACCGTCGCCGCGGCGGCCACCACGCCGCTGGCGCGCGACGCGTGCGCGTGTCTGCTCCGCTCGTTTTTGAGTTCCAACCCCGGCGGGCAGCCGCGGAGCGCCGAGGCGCAGCGGCAGCTCATGTTCTTCTGCAACTCCCTGCGCTTCCGGTCGCTCAAGGCGCCCACGCCCATGGCGGAGGTGCGCTCGTGGACCGCGTTCACGCCGTACTACTCCGAGGACGTCAAGTACCGCCTGACCGAGCTCACCGCGCGGCTGGAGGACGAGAAGACGCTCTTCTCGCTCATCGTCGCGACGTTCGCCGAGGACTTCGACAACTTCAAGGAACGCATCGGCGCGCTCGGCAAGGACGACGAGGTGGTGCTTCTCGAGCACTGGTCGGAGGCGCAGACCTGGGCCAGCGACCGAACGCAATCGCTGGCGAGGTGCGTGCGAGGCGTCTGCCTGTACGGCTCGGCGATGCGCCTGCTGGCGCGGCTGGAGGGACACGACGACGAAACCGCCGAGCGGATGGCGCGGGGCAAGTTTGAGTTTCTCGTGTCGGCGCAGATTTTCGGGAAGCAGCGCGCGGCGGCGCCCGGGTCGCTGGACAAGCACAAGGCGGACGCCATCGAGGAGCTGATCCGCGAACACGCCGACTTGAAGGTGTGCTTCGTGCACGTCCCGCCGGACCCCACGAAGGAGGACTTCGCGTCGTGCCTCATCGGGCGCGACGAGTCGAGCGGTGAACCCCGCGTCGAGTACAAGGTGCGCCTTCCCGGCGACCCCATCGTCGGCGAGGGCAAGCCCGAGAACCAGAACCAGGCGGTGATTTACGCGCGCGGCGCGTATTTGCAGACGCTCGACATGAACCAGGACAACTACATGGGCGAGTCGTATAAGATGCGCAACCTTCTGGACTGCTTCCACGGCGACGTCGTGTTGGTGGGGTTCCCGGAGACCATCTTCAGCGAGACGCACGGCGCGGTGGCGCAGTTCGCCGCCATCTCCGAGTTTATCTTCCAGACGTTCCAGCGGTTCATGACCTGGCCTTTGATGGTGCGCTTCCACTACGGCCACCCCGACGTGTGGGACAAGGCGTTCACCATGACCAACGGGGGGGTCTCGAAGGCGTCGCGCGCGATCCACGTCGCCGAGGACTTCTTCGGCGGCGTGAACGTCATCGCGCGCGGCGGCAAGGTGATCTTCGAGGAGTTCATCGAGTGCGGCAAAGGGCGAGATATGGGGTTCACGTCGGTGAACGGCTTTGAGCAGAAAATCTCCGGATCCTCGGGGACGATTTCCATGTCGCGCGACATGTTCAGGCTGCACAGAGGCATGGACTCCCTGCGCGTCTTCTCGCTGTTCTTCTCCGGGCCCGGTTTCTTCATCTCCATGATGCAGACTGCGTGGTGCGTGTACCTGTACATCCTGGCGCACGCCACGCTGGCGGTGGCGGACCTCGAGATTTACCGCGTCTATCGGTACTTCAAGATGACCGAGACGCAGACGTCGCTCTCGCTCTCCAAGGAGGAGGGCGGCTACTACAACTCCATCTACGCGATTCAGCTCGGGCTGCTCACGGTAGTGCCTCTGTTCCTGAAGATGACCGTCGACCGCGGTCTGCGCGATGGCTTCGAGTACACCGTCTCCACGCTGCTGCAGGGCTCGTGGGCGTTCAACGTCTTCTCCATGGCCACCAAAGGGTACAACTACGCGCGCGCGCTGATTTTCGGGCAGGCGCAGTACATCGGCACCGAACGCGGGTACGTGTTACAGAACGCCAGCATGGTGGTGCTGTACGGCCTGTACGCCAAGTCGCACCTGTACCAGGGCCTCGAGCTCTTCCTGTACCTTGCTCTGTTCCACGTGTACACGTCGTTACCGAAAGCCGTGCTGTACAGCTGGTCGGTGTGGATGTTCGCCGGGTCGGTGGTGATCGCGCCGTGGTGGTTCTCGCCGCAAGCCACCAACCTGTTTTGGATGCAGAACTCGTGGATGGACTGGCGCCGGTGGATCGACGGGAACTTCCCGGACAAGAAAGTCTCCAGCGGGAGCTGGGCCAACTGGCACGCGCACATGATCAGCCCGTGGAGGGAGGGTCTGTCGCCCTGGTACAAGATGTGCGTCGTCGTCACGAGCGGGTTAGGCAGGATCATCCTCACCTTGGTCTGCGTCGCGTCGCTTCACGGGAACACGCAGATCGACGGCGTGCCGCAGATTTCACAGTTCGAGGTCAACGCGCTGCGCATGGCCTTCGCCGCCGCCGCGACCATGGCCATCTGCGTGGTGTACTACATCGCGCTGCGCAGCCGCATGCTCTCGCGCGGGCCGTGGCTCAGCTTCCCCGAGCACCTCTGGAAGCTCTCCGTCTACCGAGGCATCGTGCGCCTCATGTTGATCACGGCGTGGTTCGGGGCGTACTTCGTCTTCATGTTCGATTACGTCGAGGGCGTCTCGTCGTCGCGCATGCTGGCGATGACGGCGTTGGGGTGCGCCGCGACCACCTCGTGCGTCATCGAGGGCTGGTCCATGATCGGCGACCGGGACATCAACCACATCTTCGACTTCTTGATGCCGCCCCCCGACCCGCCGCCGGAGTCGGGCTTGAAGCCGCCGCCGCGCACGTGGAGACACAGATACGCCGCGCCGGCGGTGAGGCTCGTCCGCTTCGCGCTGAAGCGCGCGCGCGACTTCGCCGATTTCTGGTTCTGCGAGCTGGATAAGTTTTGCGGCGGCGTCATCTTCTGCATCCTCTTCATCTTCTCGCTCCTGCCCATCGCGTCCGTGCAGGCCATGCTCATCTGGAACGAGACGTTCTCGGACGTCATCAAGCAGAGGGTGCGCCAGAACGAGTGCATACAGGAGATCATCGAGTAGACCGTCGACCGCGACGACGCGGTTCGATCGCTCGACTCGAAAAAAAATGACAAAACGAAAAGGACGACGAGAACCGGCGCGACGAACCGTTTTTGTTTCGTCGCGCTCGCGTGTGTTTGTCTTTCGTTTGTACTTTATTCATCATACATAGCGATTACTTAGAACGTACTAGCCATTAGAATGTAATGAAGCGTAAATGTGCTTCTTCATGTCTCTCATCGTGATGACCGGTACGTCGTGTCTCTGTCTCGCTTGGTTTCGGTCTTTTCGCTCGCTGATTCCCCACACGCGGGTTCTCAGTCGCCCAAATCGCCGCCGCCGAAGTCGTCACCGCCTCCTCCGAAAGAGTCGCCTCCACCGAAGTCGTCACCTCCTCCTCCGAAAGAGTCGCCTC
>Ga0181560_10001813_pt1 | contig 19913 bp, 21 predicted proteins | sample 011ome_20_FD_133751 | JGI IMG/M metagenome (GOLD analysis project Ga0181560, IMG submission 133751) | Coastal salt marsh microbial communities from the Groves Creek Marsh, Skidaway Island, Georgia - 011509CT metaG (megahit assembly) | ecosystem: Environmental > Aquatic > Marine > Intertidal...
CAGGTTTTGCGATGATTCTTTTCCCGGCCATCGACCTGAAAGACGGTGCCTGTGTGCGCCTCCTGCGCGGCGACATGGAGGCTGCGACGGTGTTCAACGACAGCCCGGCCGACCAGGCCCGCGCCTTTGTCGAGGCGGGGGCGCAATGGCTGCATATCGTTGATCTGAACGGTGCTTTTGACGGTGAATCGGTGAACGGTGACGCGGTGCGCGCGATCCTCGATGTCACCCGTGCCGCAGGGGTACGGGTGCAGCTTGGCGGCGGCATCCGCACGCCCGAACACGTCTCCGGCTGGCTCGCCGACGGGATCGACCGGGTCATACTCGGTACGGCCGCCGTGAAGAACCCGGATCTGGTGATCGCATCCTGTCGTGACCATCCGGGACAGGTCGCGGTCGGGATCGATGCCCGGGGTGGCCGCGTCGCGGTTGAGGGCTGGGCGGAGACCTCCGATCTGGCGGCCGATGAGCTGGCCGCGCGTTTTGCCGATGTGGGCGTCGCGGCGGTGATCTACACCGATATTGACCGGGACGGCGCCATGGAGGGTCCGAATGTCGCCGCCACTGTGGCTCTGGCGGAAGCCATCGACATTCCGGTCATCGCCTCGGGCGGTGTGTCGTCCCTGGCGGATGTGGAGGTTTTCCTGCCCCATGCCGGTGCCGGGATCGCCGGGGTGATTTCCGGACGCGCCATTTATGACGGCCGGATCGATCTGGTCGTGGCGCTCAAACGCCTGCAGGAGGCCGACGGATGCTGAAGGTGCGGGTCATACCCTGTCTGGATGTGAAGGATGGCCGGGTCGTCAAGGGCGTCAACTTCGTCGATCTGCGCGATGCGGGCGATCCCGTGGAACAGGCCCAGGTTTACGACCGGGCTGGGGCGGACGAGCTGTGCTTTCTCGACATCACCGCCAGTCATGAGGACCGGGACATCATTTTCGATGTTGTGACCCGGACGGCAGAGGCCTGTTTCATGCCGCTGACCGTCGGGGGCGGGGTTCGCACGGTCGAGGATATCCGCAAGCTATTGCTGGCCGGGGCCGACAAGGTTTCGATCAACACCGCTGCGGTTCACAACCCAGCGTTTGTCCGCGAGGCCGCGGCGAAGTTCGGCAGCCAGTGCATCGTTGTGGCCATCGACGCGAAATCCACCGGTCCGGACCGCTGGGAGGTCTTTACCCATGGCGGACGCAACCCGACCGGGATCGATGCCGTCGAATGGGCGCGGCAAATGGAAGCTTTCGGCGCCGGCGAGATCCTGCTGACCTCCATGGACAAGGACGGCACCAAATCCGGTTTCGACGTGGCGCTCACCCGCGCCATCTCGGATGCGGTGAACATTCCGGTGATCGCGTCCGGCGGTGTCGGCACGCTCGATCACCTGGTGGCGGGGGCGCGGGACGGGCACGCCTCGGCGGTGCTGGCCGCCTCGATCTTTCACTTCGGTGAGCATTCGATCGGCGAGGCCAAGCACCACATGGCCGAAGCGGGCGTGCCGGTGCGGTTGTTGGAGACCGCAGAGGATGAAAATACAGAGGGCACGACATGAGTGAGACACCACGCGGCGACATCCTCGATGCGCTTTACGCCGTCATCGAATCACGGCGTGGCGCCGACCCCGAGAGTTCCTACACCGCCAGCCTGTTTTCGAAGGGAACCGGCAAGATCGCCGAGAAGGTCGGCGAAGAAGCCGTGGAAACGGTGATCGCCGCCCTGAAAGAAGGCCCCGATGCACTGGCCTCGGAGAGCGCCGATCTGCTCTATCACCTCTGCGTGCTGTGGGCGGATGCCGGACTGAAGCCAGAGGATATCTGGGCCAAGCTCGCCGCGCGGGAAGGGGTGTCGGGCCTGACCGAGAAAGCCAATCGGGAGAATTGACCATGACGACGGCGATCTATGACGACGAAAATATCTTCGCGAAAATTCTGCGCGGCGACATTCCCTGCAACAAGGTCTTTGAAAACGATCATGCGCTGGCCTTCGAGGACATCAATCCCCAGGCGCCGGTTCATGTGCTGGTGATTCCCAAAGGCGCCTATGTCTCGAATGACGATTTCACCGCGAATGCCAGCGAAGCCGAGATTGCAGGGTTTTTTCGCGCGGTCGGTCACGTGGCCCGTGAGCTGGGCGTGGCCGAACCCGGCTACCGGCTGATTGCCAACACCGGTACTCATGGCGGACAGGAAGTGCCGCATTTTCATGTGCATATCTGTGCCGGACGGCTGCTCGGCCGGATGATCGCGCACCCCGATTGATCGCACATCTTGCTCAGATTATCCGGATCGGGGACACTTGCAGTTCGAGGAGGGAATTATGAGCTACGAAACTATTGATGTGCAGGAGATGTCACCGGCCTGTGGTGCGATCATTGAGGGTGTCGATCTCTCCCAGGACCTGACCAACCGGCAATTCGACGAAATTCACGAGGCCCTGCTCGACCGCACGGTCATCGTGTTCCGGGACCAGGACCTGACCCCGGAACAGCACGTCGCCTTCGCGCGCCGCTTCGGGGAACCGCAGCCGTCCGACGTCTCGGGCTTTGTCAAAAGCAAGGACAACCCCGAGATCGACATTCTGGAATACGATTCCGACAACCCGCCCCATGTGACCCGCGATCTCTGGCACACCGATTTCGCAGGCACCGAAAAGCCGACCATGGGCACGGTGCTCTATGCCAAGGACATTCCCCCGCGTGGCGGGGATACGCTCTGGGTCAACATGATCGCGGCCTATGAGGCGCTTTCGGACCGGATGAAGGCCCACCTGGAGGGGCTGGAGGCGTATCACGATTCCTATCTGCCCTATGGTGAGGAAGTGCGCCCGGAAATGTATGAGGGCGACAAGGGCACCGAGTATCTCCGCGACAAGCGCGCCCAGTACCGACCGGCCCTGCATCCGGTGATCCGCAAACATCCCGTGACCGGCAAGCGCGGCCTCTTCGTCAACGAATCCATGACAACCTTCATCAAGGGCATGGATCGCAAGGAAAGCGATTTCCTGCTGCGCTATCTGTTCGATTATCTGCGGACGCCCGAATTCGCCTACCGCCACAAATGGCAGACCAACGACCTGGCGATCTGGGACAACCGGTTGTCCCTGCACTACGCGTTGTTCGATTACACCGAACATCGCCTGATGCATCGCATCGTTATCCAGGGGGACGTGCCCCACGCGTAAGGGCCCTCGGGCCCGAACGAAAAACGGAGCCGGTGGGGGCCGGCTCCGTTCTTGTCGGTGCGCCAGTCAATGCCGGCTGCACACGCTCAGGCGTGGCGGTGGGTTCCAGCTGTGAACAGGCGGGAGGGAACCTGCCACAGGAAGCGGAACCCCGACACGATCGCCCGATGCATTGTTTCGGCGCGAAGCTGTTCTCCGGCACGGATCGCCGCGCGAAGCTCTTCGTTCGTGATACCCGGACCGGGCGCGATTGCGTCGATGGGGGCGGGGGTCTGGATTTCTGTTTTCTGCATGAATGACTCCGTCGTAAGGGTGACGGCATCACCTCCATGCGCCGCTCTTTGCTGCAGCGCACAATGAATGTATAGGGCAGTTTTGCTGACTTAACACCTGTGTTTTGTGCAATGCACAAATGCTTCCCGCGCATTTATGCTGCAGCTTATGTTGCGCAACATGGCCGCAGCATTCCTGCTGCGCGCCAGGTCAGCCAACGGCGATGTTGTCGATCAGGCGGGTGTCACCCAGCCAGACCGCGGCGAGCAGCCGGCACGGGGTGCTTGCGTCCAGCGGCTGTGTGGGGACATCCAGGGTCTCGGCGTGGCGCAGTTCGAGATACTCCACCGGCTCGAACCCGCTTTCGACAAGTTGCGCGCGGCCCGCAGCACAGGCCGCCTCCGGAGATGTGCCCGCGATGATTTGTTCGGCCACCCCGGCGAGGGTTTCGTGCAGCCGGGGGGCGATCGCGCGTTCGGCCTCGCTCAGATGCAGATTGCGTGATGACATGGCCAGGCCGTCGGCCTCCCGCACGGTCGGCACACCGGCAATCTCGACAGGGATATCGAGGTCCCAGGTCAGGCGCCGGATCACCTGAAGTTGCTGGTAGTCCTTTTCGCCGAACAAGGCGATATCGGGCAGCGCCTGCAGCAGCAGTTTGGTGACCACCGTGGCGACACCCTCGAAATGGCCGGGCCGGTACTCGCCACACAGGCCTTCGCTGACCCCCGCAACGGTGACGGTCGTTGCAAAACCGTCGGGATAGACTTCGCCGGCTTCGGGCGCGAAGAGCAGATCGATCCCGTCGGCGCGCAGCTTTTCGATATCCTGTGCTTCGCGGCGGGGATAGGTGTCCAGATCCTCATGGGCGGCGAATTGGGTCGGGTTCACGAAGATCGTCGCGACAACCCGGTCCGCGCGGGCGCGCCCCGCCTGCATCAGGGCCATGTGGGCATCGTGCAGCGCCCCCATGGTCGGGACGAGCGCGATGCGCTGCCCGGCCGCCCGCCAGACGCGAAGGGTTGCCCGCAATTCGGGGATTGTCCGAACGATCTGGAGGTCCGACATGGCCGCCCTGTCCGTCAGCCGTTCTTTTTCAGGGCAGCGGCGGCCGGTGCGGCATCAAAGCAGTGTTCCGGTCCCGGGAAGCTCCGTGCGCGGACCTCCTCGGCATAGGTCGCGGCCACTTCGCCGAGCTGTTCGCCTAGCTCGGCGTACCGCTTGGCGAATTTCGGTGTGAAGGTGCCGAACATGCCGACCATGTCCTCGGTCACCAGCACCTGTCCGTCACAGGCGGGTGACGCACCGATGCCGATGGTGGGGATTTTGGTCTCCTGGGTGATGGTCCGTGCGAGCGGTTCGGGCACCCCCTCAATGACGATGCCGAAGGCTCCGGCGGCCTCGACCGCGCGGGCATCGGCAAGAACCTCGGCGGCGCGGTCTTCCCCGCGGCCCTGCACCTTGAAGCCGCCAAAGGCGTTCACCGATTGGGGCGTCAGGCCGATATGGGCCAGTACCGGAATGCCGCGGGCGGTGAGAAAGGCAATCGTTTCCGCCATCGCCACCCCGCCCTCAAGCTTCACCGCCGCACAGCCGGTTTCGGCCAGCACCCGCGCACAGTTCGCATAGGCGATTTCGGGCGAAGCCTCATAGGTCCCGAAGGGCATATCCACCACGATGCAGGCCCGTTCGCTGCCGCGCACCACAGCCGCGCCATGGGCAATCATCATGTCGAGGGTTACGGGCAGGGTGGACTCAAAGCCGTACACCACCATCCCGAGGGAATCCCCGACCAGCAGGAAATCCACATGCGGATCCAGCATCCGCGCCATCGGCGCGGTATAGGCCGTCAGGCTGACAATCGGTTCCTCACCCTTGCGGGCGCGAAGTTCCGGCACGCCGATGCGCCGGATTTGCGACGATGTACTCATCGTGATGTTCCCCTGTCCGGCTTGAATGCCGGTTCTGGGCCGGAACGCTAATTGTGCAGCGCACAATATGCAAGCGGTGAGAGCCTTCCCTTTCGATTGCGCTAAATCAAGGTATCTTGCGTCGCGGGTCGCATAGGCTAGTGGAAATCTTGGGGGGGATTTGTTTTGACAGGAGCGCAACAAAGTCAGATCGAAATTCAAACGGTGACCTTCGACGACCTGCTGGAGGCCATCGGCCAAGGCCTGCGGGACTTCAAGGCGGCGCCGTTCTACGGCCTGTTTTTGCGGGCATTTATACTCTGGGCGGCTGGTACGCCAAGGTGCTGGAGGGCGAATTCATGATGAAATCGCCGCTGATTTCCTTCGTCACCTACGACACCGAACATCACCGGATCGCGATCCTCGCGCTGCCGGGGGTCCAGCCCCATGTCGACATGACCTGCGGCCTGCACCACGTGGCCTTCACCTATGACGGCCTCGGCGACCTGATGCAAACCTACAACCGGCTGAAGGATGAGCACGGCATCACGCCGGAGTTCTGCATCAACCACGGCCCGACCACCTCGATTTATTATTTCGACCCCGACAAGAACCAGATCGAGCTGCAGGTTGACAACGTGCCGGAAGAAAAATTTGCCGAGTATTTCGAGAACGGCGAGTTCACGGAGAACCCCATCGGCATCAAGTTCGACCCGGACGAGATGACCGCGCGGCTGGCCGCCGGTGAATCCGAAGAGTCTCTGCTCAAACGCCCGGACGGCACCCCGCCGGACCTGAGCGAGTTTCCGGTGAACTGAAAGTTTGCAGTACTCGTCATGCCCGCGCAGGCGGGCATCCATTAACACCGAGGCCAATCAGTCAAACCTTTGTGTTCATGGGTTCCCGCCTGCGCGGGAACGACGTGGTGTAAATCTGAAGGGTGCGGCTTCGCCGGTATCCCCTAATCCGCCACGTCCACGCGGCGTTTTTCGATGGCGTCCCAGACCAGTGCCGACAGGTTCACGCCGTCATAGCGGTCGATCTCCTGGATGCCGGTGGGGGAGGTGACGTTGATCTCGGTCATGTAGTCGCCGATCACGTCGATGCCCACGAAGATCAGTCCCTGCTCGCGCAGGGCCGGGCCGATGGCCGCGCAGATTTCCTGCTCACGCTTGGTCAGGTCGCTGCGTTCGGCGCGCCCGCCCACATGCATGTTGGAGCGGGCCTCACCCTCGGCGGGGACGCGGTTGATGGCGCCGACCGGCTCGCCATCGACGAGGATGATCCGCTTGTCGCCCTGGCGCACCTCGGGCAGGTAGCGCTGCACGATCACCGGCTCGCGGAACATCTGGGTGAACATCTCCAGCAGGGAGTTCAGATTCTCGTCGCCCGGCTTGATGTGGAATACCCCGGCGCCGCCATTGCCGTAGAGCGGCTTGACGATGATATCCTTGTGCTCATCGCGGAAGGCCTTGATCTCCTCGTCGGAGGAGCTGATCAGGGTCGGCGGCATGACGCCGTCGAAATGGGTGACGAACAGCTTTTCCGGCGCGTTGCGGACCGACACCGGGTCGTTGACCACCAGTGTTTCCGGGTGGACGTGTTCGAGAATATGGGTGGCCGTGATGTAGGCCATGTCGAAGGGCGGGTCCTGACGCATCAGCACCACATCCACCCCGGCCAGGTCGATTGTTTCGGCCTCACCCAGGGTGAAGTGATTGCCTTCCTCGCGGCGCACATCCAGCGCGCGCGCCCTGGCGATCACCCGCCCGTCGCGCAGGGACAGGTCCTGGGGCAGATAGTGAAACAGTCCGTGACCGCGCGTCTTGGCCTCCAGCGCGAGGGCAAAGGTCGAATCGCCATTGATGTCGATGGCATCGATCGGGTCCATCTGGATCGCGACGGCAAGGCTCATGGAAGGGTGACTCCGGCAGGATGACAGGCGGCGGTCAATCTAAGGCTTTTCACCGTTTTGGCAAACGCCGGGGGCGGGCGCAGCGATTCAGTTCAGGCGTCCGCGAATCTCGCTGATCAGGTCGGCGATCTGTGCGCGCTCGGCCGGATTGGTGGTCAGGTCATAGCAATGATCGAACGCGATCAGGGCCGCGCGCAAATTCCCCTGATGCGCGTTCAGCAGGCCGGCCTCGTGCCACAGCCCGGCCTCGCCCGGGGCAAAGAGCAGCATGTCTTCCACGGCGGCCAGTCCCTCGGCGATCTTGTCGGCTTTCAGCAGGCGGATTTTGCGGTTGTTCTGCAGCCGGATCAGGATGTCCCGGTTGCCCGCTTCCGCATAGTGGCCGGGCGACAATTCGGCCTCTTCACCATGGGTGGCCTTCAGCAGGTCGCGCAGTTCGGCGACGGTCACCTCGCCCCCGCCATTGAACGGATCGATAAGGGTGCGGCGGGCGTCCTCGCCGAACCGGGTGTCGAGACGAATCAGGAAATGCCCCGGGAAGTTCAGGCCACAGATGTCCCAACCCAGGGCGCGCCCGCAATGGAGATAGAGGATACCCAGCGCGATGGGTAACCCCTTGCGGCGGTCGATCACCCGCATCAGGTTTGCGTTCTGGAGATCATCATAGGTCTGCCGGTCCCCTTCGTATCCAAAATTGTCATGGATCACGCTGGCCAGCGCATCCTGGTGGCGGGAGGGTCCTTCGGGCAGGGACTCAAAGGCGCTTCCGACCGACTGGACGAGTTCTGCGAGGTGGTTGCGATAGCGGTTCAGCGACACGCCCGGCCGTGCCCGGCTGGCTAGGACGAGCGCGGCTTCGGCGAGATCGATCTCTGAATCCGTACAGCCGGCATACTGGCGCAAGACATGGGTGGCCTCGCTGTCGAGCATCGCCTGTTCAGCGCCCGGTCAGCGTTGTGTCGCGGCGGGCGGGTTGGCGGGCTTGGCCAGGCGGCGCGGATCGTCCTTCATGATGACATGACTGATGACCCGCTTCACGTTGGGAATGTCGCGCGCGATCCGGAACACACGGTCGAGCTCTTCGCGGTCCTCGGCCACGCCGAGGAGATAGACCGTTCCGGCCACCGAGCGGGTCGAATAATCGATCGAACTGACCTCGCTGTCGAACAGCAGGGCTGAATCCAGCCGCGCGTTGATCAGGGAATCATTGGCGAAATCTTCCAGCCCGCCGGATTCGGCGATCTCGATTTCGTTGATCACCTCGCGCACATCTTCGGCCTGCCAGGCCAGCGCCACTGCCTTGTCGGCCCGGGCCTGATCCGGCACCCGCCCGGAGAGCAGCACCCGGCCCTCGTAGATCTGCAGGTTGAGGCGGTTGAAGGTGTCGAAATCCTCCTTCAGCCAGGCTTCGTTGATGGCAACGCGGATCAGGGCATCGTTACCGGCCCCCTTGATGCCGCATTCTTCCGAAGCGGCCACGCCGGCGGTCGCGCCCGCGCCGATCACCGCACCGGTTGCGGTACACCCGGCCAGCAGCAGCGCCCCGGCCACCAGAGCGCCTGCGAAACGAACGGTCGGAAAGGGTGTGCGTGTCTTTTTCAGCATGTCGGTGCTCCTGATAAACGCTCTAAGACTAGGTGATTCGCCATGCATCGGGGATATGCCGTGGCAGGCGACCGGGTGTGTCGAGAATGGCGTCAAAGCGAATCCGGTGGTTGGCGTAGCGCGGATTTGCGGCGAGAAAATGTTCGGTGGCCTTTGCGATGCGGGCCTGCTGGCGCGGGTCGATGGCGGCCCCGGCTTCGGCAAGGCTGGCGCGGGATTTCACCTCGACGGCCAGCAGCAGCCGCCCGCGGCAGGCCACCAGATCGATCTCGCCGACCGGCGCACGGTAGCGCGTGGCGAGAATACGAAACCCTTTCAGGCGCAACAGGATGGCGGCATGGCGTTCGGTACGATGGCCACGTTGTTCGGCCGCGCGGCGCCGCGCGGCGCCGGGCCGGGGCGTGGGCGTCTTCGTCAACGCTCGTCATCGCCCGCCGACAAGGACAGGGCGCGGTTGTAGATCTCACGGCGCGGGCGTCCGGTCTGTGCGGCGACGTCGCTGGCTGCATCACGAAGACTCAAGGATTGGAGGGCATCCCGGATGGCATCGTCCACGTCTTCGTCGCTGATGACTTGCGCGCCCGGCGGGCTGACGACCACAACGATTTCGCCACGCGGGGCATCCTGCGCGCCGAAGTGATCTGCGAGATAGACGAGTGAGCCGCGAATCACTTCCTCGTAAAGTTTCGTGATCTCACGGGCCACTGCGCCGTGGCGTTCGCCCAGCACCTCGCGCAGATCGGCAAGGGTCGCGGCCAGACGGCCGGGGGATTCATAGAAGACCAGGCTGCCGGGAATCGTCGCCAGTTCGGCCAGCCGCTTGCGCCGCGCGGCCTGGCGTGGCGGTAGGAAGCCCGCAAAGAAGAACGCATCCGTTGGCAGGCCCGAGGCCACGAGCCCGGCGAGAGCGGCGTTGGCGCCGGGAATCGGGAAGACCGCGATGTCCCCGGCGGCGGCGGCTTCGACCAGGCGGTATCCCGGGTCGGAAATCAGCGGGGTCCCGGCATCGCTGACCAGCGCCAGAGATTCGCCATGATTGAGGCGTTCCATTAGCAACGGAAGGACCCGCGGGGCGTTGTGGTCGTTATAGGAGAGGGTTTTGGTGGTGATGGCGTACCGGCTGAGCAATCGGCGTGTCACCCGGGTGTCCTCGCAGACGATCAGGTCGGCGCTGGCGAGAACATCAAGGGCGCGCAGGCTGATATCGCGCAGGTTTCCGATGGGCGTGGCCACCACATACAATCCCGCAGACAGCGAGGTGAGCCGTGCTTGTTCAGGGGCCGCTGCGCCGCTAGGGTCACGCGCGCTGGAGTTGTTGTCAGATGTTTGAGAGGGGTCTTTTCGTGCCACGTCCGGTTTTCCCGTTTGCCCCGCGCGCGTTGCTGGTCGCGACGATTTTTGCCGTCACAGCCTGCGCCCAGAATAACGTAGCGGTGCCCCCGTCTGAAGCGCAAGCCGAGCCGGCCCCCGCGCCCGTCGTCGAGGCCCCGCCGACCGAACCCGCCAAACCGGTGTTGCCCGATGTCACCCGTGTCGGATTGATGGTGCCGTTGTCGGGCAGTGCCGCTGCGCTCGGCCGCGATCTCCTCGATGCGGCACAACTGGCGCTGTTCGATTTCAAGCCCGAGATGTTTGAGTTGCGGATTTACGATTCCGGCAGCAACCCCGTGATCGCCGGTTCAGCGGCGGCCCGTGCGCAACAGGATGGCGTGCAACTCTTGCTGGGTCCGCTGTTCTCCGGGGCGGTGACGTCGGCGGCCAATGTTCTGCGCGCGGACGCGGTGCCGATCTATGCGTTTTCGAGTGACCGGCTTGTCGGCGGGAACGGGGTCTATGTGGCGGGCTTCTTCCCGGAAGCACAGATCGCGCGGACAGTGGACTTCGCCGCCCGGCGCGGCATGTTCCGGTTTGCCTCGCTGGTGCCCCAGGATGCCTATGGCAACCGCATGCACACAGCTTTCAGCGATGCCGTCCTCGATGCGGGGGGCGAAATCACGGCCAGCCGTTTTTACGCGCCATCGCCCGAAGAGATGCAGCAGACCGTTCGGTCCCTGGCCCGGTACGACGAACGCGCGGCCGAACTGGCCCGGGAGAAGGAGCGCCTGTCGGCCAATGACGACCCGATTTCGAAGCGCGCGCTGGAACGGCTCGAAACTCTCGACACGCTGGGTGATGTCGGGTTCGAAGCGCTGATGCTGCCCGAGGGCGGCGAACAGATTCTTCAGCTCGCCCCGCTGCTCGCCTTTTACGATATCGATCCGGTGGAGGTGAAACTTCTCGGGACCTGGATCTGGGACGATCCGAGCCTGGGCAAGGAGCCGTCGATGCTCGGTGCCTGGTTTGCGGCTCCGCCGCGCGCGTCGCGACAGCGGTTTTTCGAGCGGTTCCGCGCCACTTATGGCCGGGCCCCCGACCGCCTGGCCACGCTGGCTTACGACAGTGTGGCTCTGGCCGCGGTTCTGGCGCAGACGGCAACGCCGGACACACCGCCCTTCACAACCGAGCGCCTCGAAAATCCTGAGGGCTATGCTGGGGTGGACGGGATTTTCCGGATGCATTCGAGCGGTGAAGTCGAGCGGGGTCTTTCGGTGCTCGAGGTCACGCGGGAAGGTCCGCGCGAAATCGATGCCGCGCCGGCCAGCTTCGACAGGTCCCTGACGAACTGATCCGCTACGAATTCAGCAGGGCTGCAATCACGGCGTTCAGGCGTTGCCGTCCGGCTGCCGTCGCCGCGACATGGGTCGGGCCCGAAACCAGGAACCCGGCCTGTTCGAGGCGCGAAAGTGTTTCCGCCGGAAACGCGGACTCGATCGGCAAACCGGTCCGCCGGGCAAAATCATCGCGCTGGATCCCCGTCACCAGACGAAGCCCCACCATGGTGACCTCTTCGATCAGGGTGGCCTGGTCGAGGGGTGCGCTTGTCTGGGTGGCATGACCATGTTCGGCCGTGCGCGCCAGCCAGATTTCCGGTGCGCGATGCTGGCGGGTCTCGTGCACCGAGCCGTCGAGCGTGATTCGTCCATGGGCACCGGGCCCGATCCCCAGATAATCGCGGTGCTGCCAATAGGTCAGGTTGTGACGCGATTCCAGGCCGGGGGCGGCGTGGTTCGAGATTTCGTAGGCCGGTAGCCCGGCGCGTTCGAGCACGTTCTGGGTGATTTCGAACATGGCCGCGCCGTCGTCTTCGGGCGGCAGTTCGAGGGCACTGCGCGCCTGTGCCAGAAAGAACGGCGTGCCCGGTTCGATGGTCAGCTGATAGGCCGATACATGTCCGTGTGTCAGTGCGATGGCGCGGTCGAGCTCGGATTCCCAGGCCTGTGCCGTCTGGCCCGGCCGGGCATAGATCAGGTCGAAGGAAAACCGGTCGAACAGGTCGCGGGCCATGGCAATCGCAGCCTCGGCCTCTCCGGCGCTGTGGGTCCGCCCCAGCGCGGCGAGCGCGGCATCGTCCAGAGCCTGAATACCCAGGCTCAGGCGGTTCACCCCGGCCCGCGCGAACCCGGCCAGGGTGTCTGTTTCGGCGGAGGTGGGATTGGCCTCCAGCGTGATTTCCAGATCGCGGTCAGGCGCAAACAATTCACGTGCGCGCCCGATGATGGCGCCGGCCGTGTCGGGGGCCATCAGGGAGGGGGTGCCGCCACCGAAGAAGATACTCGTCAGCCGGCGCCCGGGGATCAGCGCGGCGTAGTGCTCAAGCTCGCGCAGCAGCGCGTCGCGCCAGGCACCGTGGTCCACGGTTTCGCGGACATGGCTGTTGAAATCGCAATAGGGGCACAGCGATAGGCAGAACGGCCAATGCACATAAAGCGCAATGTCCTTTCCGACATCGGTGTCGTGGTCAGCCATCGCTTTTTGTGAAACAGGCCGCGATCATCTTCTCGAAGGCAACGGCCCGGTGGGAAATCGCATGTTTGTCTGCCGGTTCCATTTCCCCGAAGGTCAGGCTGTGGCCCTCCGCGACAAAACACGGATCATAGCCGAAACCGACGTCACCGCGCGGCGGCCAGACCAGACGGCCCGCGATGCGGCCTTCGAAAATTTCCGCGTGCCCGTCGGGCCAGGCCAGGGCAAGCGCGCAGGTAAACCAGGCCAGATCGTTCTCGGCATCGGCGGTGGCTTCGTGCAGCTGGGCCATCGCCCAGGCGTAGTCCCGTTCGCCGCCGTCACGCTGGGCAAACCGCGCGGCGTGGATGCCCGGTGCGCCATCGAGGGCGGCCACCGAAAACCCCGAATCGTCGGCCAGCGCCGGCAGTCCGCTGCCCGCGACCGAAGCATGGGCCTTGAGCGCGGCATTCTCGGCAAAGGTGATGCCGGTCTCTTCCGGTTCGGGCAGGCCCAGCGCGCCGGCGCTGGTCACGGAAACCGCGAAGGGCTCCAGCAACTCGCCGATTTCACGCACCTTGCCGGCATTGTGGCTGGCGATGACCAGTTCGGGGTCTTCAAACCTTCGTGCCATGGTTTCGCGCAATCCCTATTTGAGTTTCAGCGCCTTGCGCTGATGCACCACAAGCTCCTGCGTTCCGGCTCGTGCCAGGTCGAGCAGGCGCGTGAACTGGGCGCGCGAGAAGGGCTTGTCTTCGGCGGTGCCCTGGATCTCGACGAGGCCGCCGCCCTCTGTCAGCACGAAATTGGCATCGGCCTGTGCGTTGGAATCTTCGGGATAGTCGAGATCGAGAACGAGTTCGTCCTTATAGATGCCGCAGGAAATCGCGGCGACCAGTTCGGTGACCGGGTTGGTGTCGATGGCTCCCGACTTCACCAGGCCCTGGCAGGCGATGTGCAGCGCAACACAGGCCCCGGTGATCGAAGCGGTCCGGGTTCCGCCATCGGCCTGCAGAACGTCGCAGTCGATGCGGATCTGCCGCTCGCCCAGGGCTTCCATATCGGTGACCGCGCGCAGGGAGCGGCCGATCAGACGCTGGATTTCCTGGGTCCGGCCCGATTGCTTGCCGCGGGCGGCCTCGCGCCCGGTGCGTTCATGGGTGGAGCGCGGCAGCATGCCGTATTCCGCTGTCACCCAGCCGGTTCCGGTGCCGCGCATCCAGGGGGGCACGCGCTCTTCGACACTGGCCGCGCAGAGCACATGGGTGTTGCCGAACATCGCAAGACACGATCCCTCGGCGTATTTGGCCGCGCCGGTCTTCAGGCGCACCTTCCGCATTTCGTTGATTGCGCGGCGCGAGGGGCGGATGGATTTCTTGGCCATGTCGGTATTGTCCTGTCGGGAGCGGGCTGGGAGGAGCGCAACCTAGTCGCTCGCCGGGTGGTCGTCCAGATTTGCTGCAGGGCCGCCCGCCTTGATCGCGGGGCAGGGCGTGCCTAAGTTCACCGGGCGTCGGAACGATCAATTTCCGATGCCCAGCAAACGGACGATGCGGCCCATGAGCCAAACGATTCCAGAACTGAACGCCCGGAGCACCGAAATACTTCGGCAGATTATCGACGGCTATCTGCAGACCGGGGAACCCGTCGGTTCGCGGACCCTGTCGCGCAATCTGGATATCGATTTGTCCCCGGCCACGATCCGCAATGTGATGGCGGATCTGCAGGATGCCGGCCTGCTGTTTTCGCCCCACACCTCGGCCGGTCGCATCCCGACCGATGCGGGCCTGCGGCTCTTCGTTGACGGTCTGCTGGAGGTCGGGAACCCGACCGAAGATGAGCGTGTCTCGATCGAGGCGCAATGCGCGACCCATGGCCGGAGCCTGCAGCAAACCATGTCGGAAGCCTCGCGGGTGCTTTCCGGTCTGAGCAACTGTGCGGGTCTGGTGGTGGCGCCGAAGAGCGATTCGCGTCTGCGCCATATCGAGTTTGTCTTGCTCGCTCCCGGCCGTGCTCTGGTTGTGCTGGTGACCGAAGACGGAACGGTCGAGAATCGGATCGTGGAAGTGCCGCATGGCATGCCGTCTTCGGCCATGGTGGAGGCCTCGAATTTTCTGTCGGCCCGGATGGTCGGCAAGACGATCGAGGATGCCCAGCGCCAGCTTGCCGACGAGCTCGAGGCCCATCGCCGGGATCTGGATGAACTGACCCAGAAGCTGGTGGAAGCCGGCATGGCGACCGCCACCGGCGAAGGCGCGGAGGCGGCCCTGATCGTGAGTGGCACCGAGCGCCTGCTCGACGATGTGCAGGCGGTTGAGGACCTGGAGCGCGTCCGCACACTCTATGACGCGCTCGATATGAAGGAATCATGGACAAAACTGCTCGCTGCCGCGCGCGGCGGAGAGGGCGTCCAGATCTTTATCGGTTCCGAGAACGAGTTGTTCTCGGTGGCCGGATGCTCGCTGGTGGTTGCACCCTATCGCAACGGTGAGCAGGAAATTGTCGGAGCGGTCGGCGTGATCGGTCCGACCCGAATCAATTATGCGCGGATCATTCCGGTCGTGGACTACACGGCGCAGGTGATGAGCCGCCTGATGAGTTAGCCCCCATGACCGCCCCGAATTCCGGGGCAGCAGGAAAAGAAGAATGACTGAAAACGACAACAACAAGCCTTCGCAGGACGACGAGGCCCTCAAGAATGCTGCTGCGAACGATGCCGCCAAGGATGCCGCCGAAGACGCGGCGGCCGAAGCTGCAGCCGCGGCCGATGCCGCACGCCTGGATGCCCTCTCGGCGGCCATGGCGGCCGAGACCGCGGGCGATGATGGCGAAGATCTTGCCGGTACGGCGGGTGACAGCGCCAAGGTCGAGGAGCTCGAGGCCCAGGTGGCCGAACTGCGTGACGGCCTGTTGCGGGCCATGGCCGAGACCGAGAACATTCGCAAGCGCGGCGAGCGCCAGCTCGAGGACGCGCACAAATATGCAGTCACGGGGTTTGCGCGCGACATTCTTTCCATCGCCGACAATCTCGACCGGGCGCTCGCCGCCGTGCCCGAGGAGCGCCGCGAGGAGCATGAACTGCTCGGCACCCTGCTCGAAGGCGTGAAAGCCGTGCAGGCCGGGTTCGTCCAGACCATGGCGGCCCACAAGATCGAGCAGATCGAGCCCCTGGGTGAAGCCTTCGACCCCAATCTCCACGAGGCCATGTTCGAAGTCCCGGGCACCGACATGCCGAACGGGACCGTCGCGCAGGTGGTCGAGCCCGGCTACAAGCTGCATGACCGGCTGCTGCGCCCGGCACGGGTGGGGGTGGCCAAGTCGGCTGGCGGCGGTGACGCTGAAGCGCCGAAGGTCGATACCACGGCCTGAGTACCATGGACTGAGTACCATGTCCTGAGCCGGTCCCGCGCCCGACCGCCGATCACCAAACTTGCTGCCCTCAGGCCGTTCTGTCCGCCGGGGCCGGGGCCAGATTGTCGGCGCCCGTGACATGCGCCCGGTGGTTGCGCCGGGCCGCAACGGGGTCGTCCACGGCATAGCAGTAAACACAGCCATGAGGGCAGGTGTGGTAGGCGCCGATGTCGCGGGACTCGGCGCACAGACAGCCCGGACGGGGGCCCTTCGTGCGGGCGGTGAGCGGGGCATGACCCAGACGGGCGGCCACACGGTTGAGCCGGGCCGTTTTGATGCAGCGTGCAGCCGGTGCGGCCTCGGGGCTGAGTTCGGGCTGGGTACAGGCCGTCAGAACCATCCCGTGACACGATGCGATGTCTTTCAGCTGCGCCAGCAGTTCGGCCTTTTCCGAAGTATCCGGGTCGCGCCAGGTTGCGCGCGCGGCGTTCGCCGCCTGATCGAGGTTGCGCCGGGTTTTCCGGTAAGTCTACGCAAAGCTGACCACCACTTCGCTCACCCGGCCCGACAAGGAACCGGCGAGGCGCGCGAAGTTCTTCATATGCCAGTCGGCCGGCGTTTGCACGGTGAACAGGATGGGGTCATAGCGCCAGACCACGGCGTCCGGGCCGTAGAGCCCTGTGAGCGCAGCGATATCGGCGCAGGCCCGCGCGGTGGACGGGACGGACCGCTCGAGCCAGCGCGGCAGGCCGGTGAGCGTGTATTGCACGACAAAGGGGTGCGTTTGCGCCGTCCGGGCCAGTTCGTCACGAAACGGGCGCGCATTGCGGGTCCAGAACACAAACCCGCTGCAATCCGCATCGCGCAGCGAAACTTTGAAATTTCGGCCGTTCCATGCGCTTTTCACGTGGCAGTAACCCGCCAGACGCCGGGCACGGAACCAGTCTCCATAAAATGCTGGAATATCAGTCTTGTAGCTCGCGGAAATGATCATTTTGCAAGAGTAACCCCGCGACATGCCCCCCGCATGCCAAAACTTGTGCCCGCGTCCCCGGAACCCCGGTGGTTGCGAAGGCGTTTGGCGGTCCCTATATGTCCGTCGAACACGACTGGTCCGAAAACAGGACCAAACAAACGCAATAACAGGGATTTGCCGCGGTGCCGTTTGGGCCGGGCAATTCTGCTGAAAAAGCGAGGATATTATGGCGAAAGTAATTGGTATCGATCTCGGCACCACAAACTCCTGCGTCGCGGTCATGGACGGCGATCAGGGCAAGGTGATCGAGAATTCCGAGGGTGCGCGCACAACCCCCTCGATGGTGGCATTTTCCGACAATGACGAACGGCTGGTGGGTCAGGCGGCCAAACGGCAGGCCGTCACCAACCCGGAAAACACGATTTCTGCCGTCAAGCGTCTGATCGGCCGACGGTTCGACGATCCGCTGACCGAGAAGGACCGCGATCTGGTGTCCTTCAACATCGTCGCCGGCGAGAACGGCGATGCCTGGGTTGAGGCGAACGACAAGAAGTACAGCCCGTCGGAAATCAGCGCCATCATCCTGCAGAAGATGAAGGAAACCGCCGAAGGTTTCCTCGGCGAGACGGTCACCCAGGCGGTGATCACCGTTCCGGCCTATTTCAACGACTCCCAGCGCCAGGCCACCAAGGATGCGGGCAAGATTGCCGGCCTTGAAGTGCTGCGCATCATCAACGAGCCGACGGCGGCCGCACTCGCCTATGGTCTCGATAAGAAGGAAACCGGCACCATCGCGGTCTATGACCTCGGCGGCGGCACCTTCGATGTCTCGATCCTCGAAATCGGCGATGGCGTCTTTGAGGTGAAGTCCACCAATGGCGACACCTTCCTGGGCGGTGAAGACTTCGATGCCCGCATCATCGAGTATCTGGCCGACGAGTTCAAAAAGGACCAGAGCATCGATCTGCGCGAGGACAAGCTGGCCCTGCAGCGCCTGAAAGAGGCGGCGGAAAAGGCCAAGGTGGAACTGTCCTCCTCGACCCAGACGGAGGTGAACCTGCCGTTCATCACCGCCGATGCATCCGGCCCCAAGCATCTCAACGTGAAGCTGACCCGCGCCAAGCTGGAAGCACTGGTTGAGGATCTGGTCCAGCGCACGGTCAAGCCGTGCGAGGCGGCGCTCAAAGATGCAGGCCTGAAGCCGAACGAGATCGACGAAGTCATTCTGGTGGGCGGCATGACCCGCATGCCGAAGATTCAGGAAACGGTGAAGACCTTTTTCGGGCGTGATCCGCATCGCGGCGTGAACCCGGATGAAGTCGTGGCCATCGGTGCAGCCATTCAGGCCGGCGTTCTCGCCGGTGACGTGAAGGACGTACTGCTGCTCGACGTGACCCCGCTCTCGCTGGGCATCGAAACGCTCGGCGGTGTCTTCACCCGATTGATCGATCGCAACACGACGATCCCGACCAAGAAGAGCCAGGTCTTCTCGACCGCCGAAGACAATCAGGGCGCCGTGACCATCCGGGTCTTCCAGGGTGAACGCGAAATGGCGTCCGACAACAAGATGCTCGGTCAGTTCGACCTGGTCGGCATCCCCTCGGCCCCGCGCGGCGTGCCGCAGATCGAGGTCACCTTCGACATCGACGCCAACGGCATCGTCAATGTCTCGGCCAAGGACAAGGGCACCGGCAAGGAGCAGCAGATTAGCATCAAGGCCTCGGGTGGTCTGTCCGACGAGGACATCGAGAAGATGGTCAAGGATGCCGAAGAGAATGCGGCCGAAGACCAGAAGCGGCGTGAAGCCGTCGAGGTCAAGAACCAGGCCGAGGCATTGCTGCACCAGACCGAAAAGAGCCTGAGCGAGCACGGCGACAAGGTCTCCGAGGAAGAGAAATCCGCCATCGAATCCGATGTCGAGGCTCTCAAGGCGGCCGTCGAAGCCGACAACCTGGAAGACATTCAGGCGAAGGTCGAGGCGCTGGCCACCTCTTCGATGAAGCTCGGTGAAGCCATCTACAAGGCCGAACAGGCCGAGATGGGCGATGCCGAAGCCACCGATGCTGCGGACTCTGCCGCGATGGACGCCGAGGAGAATGCCGCAAATGACGAGACCATTGTCGACGCCGACTTCGAGGAAGTCGATGACGACGACGAGCCGAAGGGCAAATCGTCAGCCTCGTAAACGGTCACAACCGGAAATGGGCGGCGCGGGGTCGGACTTGACCGCGCGCCGCATTTCCGGCGTGGTCCTGTTGGGGTAGGGGAACGTCATGGCGGACAAAGATCTATACGAGATTCTGGGTGTTGAACGCGGTGCCGATGCTGCCGCGATCAAGAGCGCCTATCGACGTCTGGCCAAGGAGCTGCACCCCGACCGCAATCCCGGCGACGACAAGGCCGAGCAGCGCTTCAAGGAAGTGAATTCCGCCTATGACATCCTGAAGGATGATCAGAAGCGTGCGGCCTATGACCGCTACGGTCATGAAGCCTTTCAGAATGGCGGTGGCGGCGCGTCGAGCAGCGGCTTCGACTTCAACAGTGGCGGCGGCTTTGCCGATATCTTCGATGAGATGTTCGGCGAGTTCATGGGCGGTCGCGGCGGCGGCGGTGGACGCCGGCGGGCCAGCACCCGCGGTTCGGATCTTCGCTACAATCTGGATGTCAGCCTGGAGGATGCCTTCGCGGGCAAGCAGGCGCGCGTCAAAGTCAACGCTTCGGCGGCCTGCGATGAGTGCCAGGGCTCGGGCGCGGCGGGCGGCGCTGAACCTGTCAACTGTCCCTCCTGTCAGGGCGCCGGCAAGGTCCGGGCGCAACAGGGCTTCTTTACCGTCGAACGCACCTGCCCCACCTGTCATGGCGCGGGGCGCGTGATCGACAATCC
>Ga0181560_10001814_pt1 | contig 19911 bp, 21 predicted proteins | sample 011ome_20_FD_133751 | JGI IMG/M metagenome (GOLD analysis project Ga0181560, IMG submission 133751) | Coastal salt marsh microbial communities from the Groves Creek Marsh, Skidaway Island, Georgia - 011509CT metaG (megahit assembly) | ecosystem: Environmental > Aquatic > Marine > Intertidal...
GCATCAAGCGCAACACGCGCCTTGAACTCGGCTGAATGGTTCTTTCTCTTTGTCATCTCAGATCGTCTTTCTCGCTAGTCGATCTACCTTAACTAATGGTCCGAAATTCTGCGACCACCTCTCTCAACATTGTTTGCTTCCGCCATGTAGCTGGAGATGAGGAGGCGTCGAAGGTACTCAACACAGAAATCATGCTGCGGCTACAGGAACGCGGCCTTGCTGTGCCTTCTGACACAACAGTCCAAGGCAAACACGGACTACGCTGCGCGTTCAACAACCACCGCACCCAGCGCGAGGATATTGATGGTTTCCTCGTCGACTTGCTGCAAATCGGGCGGGAAATAAATCTGGAACAAGCTTCTTATGGTCAATGCCGATCCGCTTCCGCTTTGGGCTCGAACCGAACATTTGATGTTTAGATTGTGATCGGCAGATTGGCCGCTGAGGACTTCGGTCATGACGAAATGCCTGCGCAGCAACTCTGTTGGCCTCCGCTGACAACAAATGTAGGTTTTCCGTGACCGCTTGTGACGGACTCAAGGTAAATCTGCAGCTTGGGTCCTTCCGGCATGGGTTTGTTATAGGGGCTGCCGGAGCGCAGGAGTGCTTCGGTCCTAATCAAACTACAAAGCCTAAACTAAGGCAGGTGCTAAAGGGGCAGGGAGAGCGGACATGACGCGACTAGGCCGCAGGATCTATGAATTTTCCAGTGCCGCAGTCGCGATTGTGGACCTTGCTTCAGCGCGTAACGAACGGCACCCTGAACTCGAACTGACCGATGCTGCAGCATGTATATTTTTGCATTATGGGCGGGAACCGGACTTCCGCTAACCTGACCGTTGTTACCGCCGCAGCTAACAACGGCTTCGAGCCCAAACTACCGGATACTGCAATATGCACCTAGGTCTGATTACACGGTAATCTTTCGTAGCCCGAGCAACTCGCGGGCTTGCTGCCATGTTGCGACAGGACGCTCGTACTTTTCACAAAGATCAACCGCTCGTTGGACAAGCGCGGCGTTGGATGGCGCGAGGCGTTCGCGGTCCAGCCGCACATTATCTTCAAGCCCAGTCCGTGTATGGCCTCCCTTGGAGATCGCCCATTCGTTGATGGTCAACTGTTCCGGACCGATGCCTGCCGCGCACCATTGCGCGTCGGGTGCGAGGCGTTTGAGGGTTTTGATATAGAAATCAAAAATTGGCTCATCCGCTGGCATAGAGTTCTGCACTCCCATGACGAACTGGACGTACAATGGCCCTCGAAGCCGCCCATCAGTCGCCATGCGGGCGGCCTGAACAATATGTCCAAGGTCAAATGCTTCTATTTCGGGCTTAACGTCGTGCAAGAGCATCTCGGACGCCAGCCAATCAACCAGATCGGGGCTGTTTTCATAGACCCGAGTGGGGAAGTTGTTTGACCCGACAGACAAGGATGCCATGTCGGGTGACAGCGACAGCATCCCACCACGATCGCGCCCCGCACCGGAACGCCCGCCGGTCGACAGCTGAACAATCATGCCTGGGCAATGACGCTCAAGCCCTTCTTTGAGCCGCGCAAATCGCTCTGGGTCAGACGTCGGTTTGCCCTCATCGTCACGCACATGGCAATGCGCGATTGTCGCCCCTGCCTCGAATGCTTGGTGTGTGCTTTCTATCTGTTCTTCGATCGAAATGGGCACAGCCGGATTGTTGTTTTTGTTGGGTAAGGACCCAGTAATAGCAACACAGATAATGCAAGGATTGGTCATATAAGCCTCTGATCTCTTAAACTGAGCACGCTGACGAAGAATGCTATCTAGGTATAATTGGGCGATCCAACCCGCCAAAGTTGCTATTTGAGTGTCACGTAGGTTGTTGGATCAAGCTGCGAGCATCGAAACGCAACTTGCCTACCTGTCACATCGTGCAATCTTTGTTGAATCTCAGTCCCCATTGCCTCCAGAGACTTTTGGGTTCGGCCTGCGCGAGGCATGATGTGAATCTCGACGTTAATGGCGGGCTGATCTTTGAGTGCAATAACCGGAAGTAACGCCAACTGACAGGCGGAGTGGGGCACTTCGAGATGCTGTGCAACGATTTCACGAAGTGGCTCAAGTATTTGCGTTAAAGCAGCCTTGTGTTCTGCGAGGATGTCCTCGTCCACGTGAATTTTAACATTGGGCATAAGACCTAGCTTTCTACTGGGGACCAAAGTGCGGACGGATTGGCGCGGGTTACGGCCATGCCATCGGGATAGCTGACCAGCTCAAGCTGCATCCCCCATGGCGCGCGGAAGTAGACCCAACGCAACCCTGCAGAGGGGCCTTCGGTCATATGGGTGGGCGCGCCTTGTACGTCGACGCCATGTTCTTTGAGATATGCCACTGCCACGTCGATATCTTGGACAACAAATCCAAGATGGGCGGCACCCACATCGCTGTTGGCTGGCGGGGTTTGTGCCGCACCTTTCAGATCATATTCGAACAGTTCAAACGCGGGTCCGTTTTTGCATTTCAACATGCGAAGGGTCTTGACCACAGCGCGAGGATGCACGCCCAGATGCACCGCCATCCAATCATCGTCAGCAACAAAAGGACCAATTTCAAAAGCCACTTCGCAGCCAATCACATCGACAAAGAACCGCGTCGCTTCCTCAATATCGGGTACAGTGAACCCGACATGATCGCTGCCTGCCAGCCCTGGAAGACCGTCTGTCATCTTGTGCTCACGGCGTCGCTGATCATGCTCATCAGGCGCAGTTTTTGCAGCTCGAATACCTTGTCCTTGACCTCTGCGAAGGCTTGAAGGTGCGGCATCTCCATATGCTTGTCCCATTCTGCACGGTTGGTCCAGTTCTCGTAAAAGGTAAATTCGGCGGGGTCTTCGTCATCCTGATGCAACCAGTATTCAATGCACCCGGGCTCTGCGCGGGTGGGTTCGATGAGGCCGCTCAAAAACGCCTTTGTCTCTTCGATTTGCCCGTCGAGCGCGCGCAGGTGTGCGACTACGGTGAGTTGTTCATTCATGGTCTTTCCTCCCATCAAAAGTGTGTCGATTATTTATGTCTTTGCGGTCAGTGCTTTGTAGGTGCCGATCAAAGCGGCGGCGTTGTCTTTGGAGAGCGGCAATAATCCCGCCTCGATCTGGAAAGCCATTTCAACGACACGGGCATTCATTGGCGCATCGTGCCCAGCAGCTTTGAGCTTTTCGATGACAACGCCGTTGACCTCGGCAATTTCGGCACGGCGGCCTTTGCGCCAATCCTGAAGCGAGCAGGTCAGCGTGTCGTCGCGTGAAAACGTCGACAGGACCATGTCGAATATCTGGTCGACGTAGGTATTGGGATCATTGCTCATGCTTTGGGGCATTCCGATGATCGGCATGATGGTTGCCCCGTCTGCCAAAGCCGCTGCCATGGCCTCATAGCCCGCAAGCCGCATGACCTCTAGGAACGCTTTGTCCTCGGCCGCGTCACGCAGGGCAGTGTCGATGATGGCGGATGGGATCAACTCCGCGGCATTTACGATCAGCTTCATCCATTTGGCTGAATGGATATCGTCCACGACCTCAACCGTTCCGGAATTCCGCAAAAGGGCTGCGACCCCTTCGACGCGGTGCTGTTGTGCAGGGTCCATAGCACCTATGGCAAACCAGGATTCGTCGGTATCGTTCTGGCGGTTTGTTATCCCCGGTTCCCACATGTTCGAAGCGATCTCGATCACCGCGCCAAGGGTGCGTTCGGGGCCAACAATGTCGGCGATATCTTCGTGGGTCATGCCGTTTTGGAGGCCGACAATGAAGCCGTTCTTGGCCAAAACCGGCTTGATTATCTCAGCAGCCCAGCGGGTATCGTAAGCCTTAACCACCATAAAAACGAGGTCAAAGGGCTCCTTGATCTCGGCTATCTCACACAGATGCAGCGCCTTTACCGGCGTATGCAAAACACGGTCCGGCATGTTCGCCGTCAGGCCATTGGTGCGCATTGCCTCAACATGGGCAGGCCATTGGTCGATGGAGGTCACGTCTAGACCCGCAAGCGTGAAGTCCGCTGCAATGGATGCCCCCTGCGCACCCGTTCCGATAAAGGCGATGCGGGGATTCTTCTTAAACGGTGTGGTCATTTTTTCTCCAGTTCAGGTAGATCGGTTCGCTTTGCGACTTCTTTGCATGATCATGCCGCCGTCCGTCGATTCTCAGGCTTTGCAAGACCGACCCAGCGCGCAGCCCCAGTGACGACCTCGCCGCCCATATTGCCCGACGTCATCTGGTATCCCCTTCCACAGGCTTCTGATCAGGTTATCTTGTGCAGCCTGAAATCATAGGTCGAGCGCCACTTGGTCGGCCCATCAATTACCGGCTCGAACTCGGCAATGAGCGATGCCTTGACGCCGAACACGGCATCCGACTTCAAGTAAGGATCGCCTGCGACGAAAGTATGCGTCGTGACCTGATCGTATCCATCTGCGCTGATAATAAAATGCATGTGTGCAGGTCGGAAAGGGTGGCGGCCTAGGCGTTCGAGCAGCTTGCCTACCGGCCCGTCATCGGGGATCGGGTACGAGACTGGTTTGATTCCTTGAAACCAATACCGACCGTCTGCCCCAGTCGTGAACACGCCGCGATTATTATGCTGTGGTTGAACGCCGGGTTGTTGAACATCATAAAATCCGTCTTCGTTGTCTGACCACACATCAATCCGAACCCCTTCAATGGGCGCGCCGTTCAGATCGGTCACGGTACCTTGGAACAAACACGTCTCTTCCCCGCCAAGCTGGGTGATGTTTGCGCCCATTGCGTATTCAGGTGCACCGTCAACATGGAACGGGCCAAGCACGGTGTTTTCGGTGGCTCCGCTGGGTCTGCGGTTATTGATAGCGTCAACCAACATAGAGACCCCCAGCGTGTCAGACAGCAGAATGAATTCCTGTCGGTTGGCGTCACTTATCTGACCTGTCCGGTTCAGGAAATCGATCGCCATCCCCCATTCGCTCTGCGACAGTTCCACGTCTTTGACGAATGCATGCACGTGGTGCACCAAGCGATTCATGACATGCGCCAGTCGTGCATCCGCCCCATCTCCGACCCGTGCTGTGACCGCATCGACAGACCGGTCTTCGGTGAAATAATCGATTTTGGGATGTTCGGTCATTGGTTTTCCTTTGTCATCAATGTGCTAGGGGTCGCGTCCCGTTAAGGGCATGCGAGAGCAGGTCAAGAATGCCGCTCCGCGTGATCTCTCGCGGGTTCCAATAGGGGTTTTTCACGGCCAAATCGGCCGCTTTTTCCAAATCGGCCGGTGTGACCCCCAAATCGCGCAGGGCCAGCGGTGCACCAAGTTGTGCAGCAAAATCGTAAAGCCCCCCGCCAAGATCGCCGTCAAAAAGGGCCGCAGCAGGGGCGAGTGCATCGCCTGCTGCAACGGCGTTAAAGGCCGCTGTGTGCGGAAGCAGGATCGCATGGGTTTCGGCATGGGGTAGGTTAAAGGTACCGCCAAGCGTGTGGCAGAGTTTGTGATGCAGCGACATGCCGACCGACCCCAACACGACGCCGCACAACCAAGAGCCGTAAAGAGCATCTGACCGTGCGGCGACATCTTCAGGGGTTTTGATGATCCGAGGCAGGGCACTTTTCATGGCGCGGATCGCCTCGATCGCCATCAAACTGGTCACAGGGTTGCGATCCTGCGCGTATAGCCCTTCGATAGCATGAGCGACGGCGTTTAGCCCGCTGGAAACGCTCATGGAGACAGGCAGACCAAGAGTCAGATTTGCATCATAAATGACGGTTTCGGGACGGATCGCAGGATCGCGGATTGTGGTTTTTACGCCGTTTTCAGTTTGCCCCAGAATATCTGTGACCTCTGATCCCGCATAGGTGGTGGCCACCACCAAATGCGGTGCTTTGTTGCGCCACGACATCGCCTTGCCCAACCCGATGGTCGACCCGCCACCAATGGACACAACGCCGTCAGCGCCTGCCGCTTCAAAGGCCGCAAGGGCAAGCTCGGTGACGTCAACAGGGGTGTGCATCGTGGCATCGGCAAAGACGCCAGCCGCCAGCGTGCCGATATCGCTGGCAAGCTGCTCGGCGTCGCCCTTCTGGAAGGGAGTCGACAAAACCAGAACACGGGTACATCCAAGTGTTTCAAGTTCGGCCGCCAGCTGTATCACAGTGCCAGCCCCAAAAATGACCCTTGACGCTGCGCTGTGATAGACGAAAGGAGATGTCATGGTTGGAACCTTTTTTCTTGCTGCGGTCAGGGGGTTAGGTTTCTGCGCGTCCGCGGGCAGTGGAATAGATCACTGCTGCTGTCAGGATCAGCCCACCTTGGAAAAGATATTGATACATCTGTGACAGCCCGAGGAAGGACACTGCATTGAGCACTTCGGTCAACAGGACCGCACCAAGCACCGTACCGATAAACGTGCCTCGTCCGCCGCGAAGACTGGTTCCGCCCAGCACAACGGCTGTGATACTTGCGAGGGTATAGCTGACCCCTTGCGCTGGATCACCAACCCCGATTTGGGCCATCAGCATAACCGCACCGCATGCCGTCAACAGGGACACGGCAATATAGCCCAGAACGAAGGCGCGGTCGGTGCGAATGCCGATGCGTCGCGCGGATCCTTCGTCAGATCCAATGGCGCGTAAAGTCCAACCAACGCGGCGTGACCGCAACAAGTATTCACCAATCAAGGCAGCTGCGACCAAGACGATAAAGGCAACAGGGATCGGGCCAAGTTTATAGGTGATCGCATCCATCACTGGGAACGTGATGTAACCGCCGGGGCCGTCGCGCAAAACAAAGCTCATGCCCTGGAGGCCAATATACATGGCAAGAGTGGCGGCAATCGGCGTGAAATTCGCAAACCTAATCAGCATGCCATTGATCGTTCCAACGGCAAGGCCCCCTGCAAAGATCATCACAAACCCGAGCGCGATGATGGCTGGTGATTGTCCGTCATTCACAAAAAACGACGCTACCACGACCAAAAATCCAGCCAATGGGCCCACAGAAAGGTCGATACCGCCCATAAGCAATGCAACGGTCTGGCCCATCGCGATGAATCCAAGCGCCGTCGCCAAAAGCAAAATGTTGGAGATATTGAAGGCGGAAAGATATCTTTCGTTCTGTCCGAAAACATAAAGCGCCAAAAGCGCAATTACGAGCATCAATGGCACAGCGGTCGCATTGTCTGATTGCACAAAGTGCCGGAACCATCCGCCTGATGTTGTCTTGCTCTGTGCGACTTCTCCTACCCCATCGGTATGTGATTCCGCGCTGACGGCGGCTTGGACGATCCGCGCTTCGGTAATGGCATCACCGCGCAACGTCTCGACCACGCGACCACGCGACATCACCACGACGACATCGCACAGACCCTCAAGCTCGGCGGCGTCGGATGAATTTACGATGACCGGTGTGCCGGACTGAGATACTTCGCGCAGGATCCGGTAAATCTCGAACCGCGCACCAACGTCGACGCCTTGGGTCGGTTCATCCGCGATGATGAAACCTGGTTTGGACATAAGCGCCCGTGACATGACTACCTTTTGCTGGTTTCCTCCCGAAAGCGACATGATGTTGGTGTCGAGGCCCGCTGTTTTGACGGACAATGAATTGAAAACGCGGACGACTTCGGTAACTTCTTTCTTGCGGCTCAGCACGCCTGCGCTGGCGAACTTATCAAGGGCCGTGAACGTTGCATTTTCACGCACTGTCATATCAGGGGCAACACCCTCGGCGTGACGATCAGAGGGCATATAGGCCGTCTGGCGAGCAAGTTCAGCCTGCGACAGAGCCGCGCCGTTCAAGATCACATCGCCTGTGCATGATGACAAACTCGCCAGCGCGCGCATCAGATCGCTTTGACCGTTGCCGTCCACCCCTGCGACGCCAATGATCTGGCCGCGCCCAACCTCAAAACTGACATCTTTAAAGCCCTTGCCACTCAAGGCATGAACTGCGAAATTTGTATCGGGCGCCCCATCTTCGCATTTTGGCGGAAACGCGGACTCAAGCGTGCGTCCGACGATCATGCTCAGGAGTTTGTCATCGGCAATCTCGCGCACCAAGGCGCTGCCTTGCATCTTGCCGTCACGCAAAACTGTGACGCGGTCTGCAATTTGGCGCAGTTCAGCCAAACGGTGCGTGATGTAGATGACCGACGTGCCATTTGCGACAACATCGCGAATGCGTCCGAACAACATGTCGGTGGCGTCTTGGTCAAGGGCGGCTGTTGGTTCGTCCAAGATCAGAACCTTGGGACGCATTGCGAGTGCTTTGGCGATCTCTAACAGATGCTTTTGCGCGACTGTCAAAGACGCCGCGCGCATGTTCAGCGGTATATGCAGGCCAACGTCGTCTAGCATAGCTTTTGCAACGTCTTGAACCGGACCAGAGGCAAAAACAGTTGCGGGCAAGGCCACGCGCAGGTTTTCCAAGATAGACAGGTCTTCAAGGATGGCAGGATGCTGATACGAGATGGCAATGCCAAGCGAGACTGCCTTTTCGGGCGTCATCGGCGAGACCTGTGTTCCTTGGAACGCGATGGTACCATGTGTTGGCTGGAATACGCCCGAGATAAGGTTCATCAGGGTTGATTTACCAGCGCCATTCTCGCCAAGGATCGCATGAACTTCGCCGGGATAAATATCAACCGAGACGTCGGACAAAGCGGTTACGCCAGCGAATTCTTTCGTAATGCCGGACAGCCTCAGCGTGACATGTTCTGCCGTATCGGGCTGTGCACCCTGACTGGTTTTCATCTCAGCAAGCGTCATGTTCGTCCTGTCATATCTGCCAAATGTTCGAAAAACGGCCCCAGCATGGATATGCTGGGGCCGAAGCTATTATTATTGACCGACGGCAGCAGCCTGCGCGTCCGCCGCCATTTCGGCCGACATATAGATCGCGCCAGGCAGATCCGCACGGCATGTTACTGGGTTTGGTGTGCCAGTAACTGAGTCCTCATACACGGGTGCGCTGAAGATTTCCGCAGTTGGCATCGTGCCACCTGTTGCTTCTGCAATCGCCCACTGAACAGCCAGGCGGACGTTGTCGTTGCCTGTCGCTACTGTGAACAATTTGAAGTCAGGGTTCGCTGCTTGGTTTTCTTCCCAGAAGCAAGAGAGCGAGTTGCCGTCGGATGTTGCAAGAGCAGGGATCGAGCGGTTGAATTCGCCGAACACTGGCAACGCGCCAACAAGAGATGGACCAAAGTCGGACACGATTACGTCGATCTTGTCGTTCTTTGCGATCTCTGCGGACAGAACCTGCTGGGTCAATGATGGGTCCCAATTGGTTACAGCAAACGGCTCTGGGTTGATGAAGACGTAGCTATCATCGAGAACCGACTTCATGCCTGCCAGTTCGTCAACACCTTGGCTGTTGCCCGCTGGTCCGCTGAGGAACAAAAGATTGCCGCCATCTGGCAGAATACTCTTGATCCAGTTGCCCCAATTCGCGCCGTCGTCAAAGAAAGACGAACCGATAAACTTTGTGTAGTTTACACCAGCTTCGCCGCCAACGTTGACGCGGTATGGAACAACAATCGTTCCGGCGCGATATGCATTGGTGAGCGCAGGCAATACCGCAGGACCGGAGTCGCCAAAGACAACCATTGCGTTGATACCGCGTGCGGACATCGCGTTGATGTCAGAGATTGCTTTTTGGGTATCGCCTTGGCCATCCGCATATTCGTACTGCGTGATGCTCGGGCATTTGGCAGCTTCTTCAGCACCAGATGCTGTGGTTACCAAACGCCAGCTGTTGCCGCCAAAGCCGTCAAGCAGGGCAAGAGATGCTTCATTCGGGCCACACCAAGATGGTGTTTCCGCCATCGCCGATGATGCGGCAACCGCAATTGTAAGGGCAAGCGTTGAAACTGCTGCCGTCGCTTTAAGTGTCTTAATCATTGTCCGTTTCCTCCATATTGGACTGATGAGATTTCTTGGTCTTGTAGTCTTTCAAGCGGATCGAGTAGACCCCGATGCCGAACACCAGGGCGAGCGCCTGGATGATTGTTTGAGCCGAGAACGGCACGCCAACGGCGAGGGCGAACTGGCTGAGTTGATTGAGAAAGAAGGCCGCGATAACGGTCGAGATAGGAAAGCCACGGCCGCCCAAGAGCGATGTTCCTGCGAGCACAACAACAGCGACCGAGGGGAGCAATAATGCATCACCCTGAAATGCGGTTGGTTCGCGCGTGATGCCTGAAATCAAGATTCCTGCGATGCAATAGTGGAGTTGTGCAAAGACATAGGCCATCCCCTCATAAAGCCGCCCACGCAGGCCTGCTGCGTGGGCAGCCTGTGGGTTCGCGCCAATGATTTCAAATTTCCGCCCCACGACAGTTTTCTTAAGAACAAAGGATACGATGAACAAAATGACCAGCGTGAAGAGTACAGAGTTGGGGATGCCTGCGGTTTTGCCGCCTGCAATCTGCGCCATCAATGGAGTTGTGATCTTTGGAACCCCTCCAGACACCGCGAAGACAACACCGTAGAGGAGCGCATTCACACCGATGGTTGCGACGACCGCATTCAACCGCATAAATCCGACCAGAAATCCGTTTAATGCACCGGCGGCAATCGCGCAGCCGATAGCGAAAAAGATAGCGGGCAAAAGCGCTGCATTATCCCCCGCTGGTATATGGGTCGTGATCACAACGGCCAGCGACACGCCACCAGCGAGCGACAAATCAAATCCACCTTGCTGTACGACCAACATCTGACCAAGCCCGACGATCGCAATGATCGCAGCGAACGGCAGGCTGCCCTTAAGCCCGCCGGTCGAGACTGCAGAAGGCGCAAAGATCAAGCACATGACAATCAAGGCAATCGTAGAGACAACGACAGTGACGAACCCACGGGTGAACGGTAACTTGCGGTCACCGTCTGTGTAGGCTCGCACCGTTGTATGTGTGTTTGCATCCATCATGGCTTAAGTCTCTCGTCCGTTTTCTATGCGTTTCAGCCAATTTCCAAGGTGACTTTGACCGCTTTGTCAGGCTGCTTGCCCAATTCGTAAGCGGCGGCCGCGTCATCAAGTTTGAAGGTCTGGGTCTGGATCGGAGACAGGTCGATTCCCGTTTTCTCCAAGAACCGGATGGCAGCAGGCCACACGCCAGGAGAGCCGATACATCCGCGAACGGTCAGGTCCTTGATCTGGATCTTTCCCAGTTCGACAGGGAATTTCTGACCGATGTTGATGCCGACCATAGACACAGCGCCTTCGGGGCGGGCGTAATCGAACACGCGCGCTAATGATGAGCTGTGACCAGCGGCCTCCACCACCAGATCGGCACCGCCTTTGGTCATTTCCGCAATCGCTTCTGATGGATCACCATCCGTCGGATCAACCGTCGCATCTGCGCCCAACTTCATCGCGATTTCACGGCGCAATGGAATTGGATCGACCACGATCACACGTGCCCCCATGCCAATTGCAGCAGCAGCCGACACAAGGCCGATCGTGCCGCCGCCTGAAACAACAACCGTACTAGACGCATCCACGCCGCCGTTGCGCAGCACTGCGTAATAGCCGCAGGTAAATGGCTCTATCAATGCGCCTTTGCTATCATCGACACCGTCTGGTAATTTGTGCAGCCACTCAGGGCGCGCCGCGAAATATTCACGGTCTGCGCCATCCATGGAAAAACCGAAATGGTGAATGCGCTCGGGCGTGTTGATCACACATTCGCCAACAACGCGGTCACCGACCTTGAGGCCGCTCACGCTTTTGCCAACTTCGACGACCTCACCAACCCATTCATGGCCGGGTGTAACCGGATATGAAATCGGGATGATGTAATTGCCAGACAGCAATTCATAATCTGAGTGGCAAATGCCTACGCGGGTCGAGCGGATCATCACTTCATGTTCGGTGATCGACGGGCTTTGGACATCGGCCACGATCAACTTGTTGGGTTCATCAAAAATCAAAGCTTTCATCGTGTTTCTCCCTCGTTGGCCTGATCAGGCCACTATTTCGATTGCACCGCTCAGGGCAGATTTGAAAACTGCTTCAAGCAACGCGATGTTGTTCACCAAATGCTCACCTGTGACCGGATACGTCTCGGTGCCACGCACGGCCCGCGCGAAGGACACAAGGTTATCTTTCACCGGTTCCGCAGGCGCGATTTCAATGGTTTCGATAGGGCCTCCGGCCATGGCCGAGGTCACAATCCAGCCATCGGGTGCCTCAACATGGGCTTTGTCGCGCACATCGATCCAGCCCTTTGAGCCAAAGACGGCAAAGCGGGATATGAACGGGTTGGCGAGCGAAGCTGACACATAGGACGTGCCACCCCCTTTGAATTTCACATAGGCGGCGACCGTATCACCTTGCGGCAAGTCTGATGACAACTGCTCGCAAATACACAGCACCGATTCCGCAGGGCCAAGCAGGCGCACGGACAGGTCAAGTAAGTGAATGCCCGTCGCTGTCATACCACCAGCAGGGGCCTGATCAGCTTTAAGACGCCAGTTATCTCTGTCCAGCGAGACGAATTTGTCATGGCTGAAATTGGATTCGATCTGGTGGATGCGGCCCAAGACACCCGCGTCGGCCTTGGCAAGCAAATCGGCAATCGGCGGTTCAAAACGGCGTTCATGACCCATGCCGAGCACCAGTCCCGCGTTGGCACATAGTGCCACGGATTGCTCGGCCTCTGCTTTGGTCAGGGCCAGCGGCTTTTCGCAAAAGATATGCTTACCTGCGGCCACGGCGGCCTTGATCTGATCGGTGTGCAGGGAATGGGGCGTGGCAAGTACCACGGCTTCGACATTTGGATCATTCAACGCATCGGCATAATCTGCCGACAACGAGATGCCTTTTGCGGCGCACAGATCGCGCACCGTTTCTAGGTTTGGTTCAACAGCGCGCACGACCGTAATGTCATCCGGTGCTGAAGACAACACAGCCAGCATTTTCTGACCCCACCAGCCCATGCCGATCAGTGCGATTTTTACAGGACCGGCCATTAGCGGTTATCCACACGTTTGGAGAAAGGCCGGATCGAGATACTTTTCCAAAGTCCGACCTTTTTGAACGGGTCGTTGGCGTTGAATGCCTCAACCTCGGCCAGCGTATCGGCCTCGATCACAAAGCAGCTGCCAATCATCGTTTCTTCATCATCGGCCAGAAGTGGGCCTGAAATCACGGTCTTCACCGGTGCAGACCCAAGATAAGCCTTGTGATCTTCGTAGTTGACAAGCCGCTTTTCGACGGCACCGTCATGATCAAGGCAGTGGATAACATAATGCATGGAGCCTGTCCTTTTGCTAACTCAGGAAGGAATAATTTTGTGGGCGCGCAGTTCGTCGAACACGTCCGTGAAGCTGGCAGGCGTCTGCTGATAGGTGTCATAGCCAAGCACGCGGCTATTGGTCATATCGGTGAAACATTCGATATCGCGACCAAGGTCCGCGTCGCTGTGCCACCAAGAGGCAAGCTTGCCCACGGGGATGTCCTGAAGCCCGTGTTTGGCAACGATCTCAGCCCAAATTGCGGGGCCATCGGCCATCTGCGTCTCTAGCGGGGTCGGGTGGCCGGGGTATTCGGCGGCTTCCAGGCCAAAATAATTCGCGATTTGCTGCCACAGCCAAGTCCAACGGAAAATGTCGCCATTCACCGTGTTGAACGGCGTATTGGCAGCCTCAGGTGTGTCAGCGGCCCACATCAATTGTGCGGCGACGACACGTGCGTCTGAAACATCTGTGGCAGCGTTATATTGCTCAGGCGAGCCAGGGTATACGAAAGGCTGGCCAGTGTGTTTGCAGATCGACGCATAAACGGCCAAAGTCACGGCCATGTTCATCGCGTTGCCAATCACAAGGCCGATCATGGTGTGCGGACGGTGGACGGACCAGTTAAAGCCCTGCTTTTTGGCCATCTCAAACAGAACATCCTCTTGGGCATAGTAGAAATTCGGCCCCGGAAGGCGCGGGCTGCTTTCTAGGAAGGGCGTGTAGGGTGTAAATTTGGCGTAGTCATCGAATGAGCCAAGGTAGTGTTTCAACCCGGTGACCAATGCGGCGTGTTTGATTGGCGCGTCGGCGATGCCTTCGAACAGATTGCGGATCATCAAAGCGTTGACGCGAACGTTTTCGTCCTCGTTGGCCTCGCGCGACCATGTGCAATAGAACACATGGGTCACGTCCTGCGCTGCGGCCAATGCGGCCCTGGTGCCTGCTGCATCCTTCAGGTCGGCCGCAATGTGACGGTCCGAGAAATCAAGGTCAACATCACCGCGCGACATGGTCACGACCGTCCAGCCATGCTCTTTGAGCAGGCGCCCCGTATAGCTGCCTGACAGGCCTGTTGCGCCAACGATGAGAGCGATTTTATTTGCGGTCATAGGTTTGAACTTCCGTTTTTCTGTATCAATTTCATGTAGTCACAAGTATTTTCAGGTGTTCACCTGCGGGATCAAGAAGGGCCTCAAAACCCTTTTCCACAACGTCGCTGGCGTCGATGCGGGCGGTAATCACTTTTTCGACGGGAAAAATACCAGCCGCGATCATACGAGCGATGCGAGGCCAGATTTGTGTCGGATAACACCACGTGGCCTCGACCGTGATGTCTTTGAGCGCCCAAAGCATCGCGTCGATACTTGCGGGCTTCATGTGCAGGCCGACCTGGACTACCTTGCCCTGACGGCGCACCGCCTGAACACAGGTGTTCAAAGACACCTCAAGTCCGACGCATTCCAGCGCGACATCAACACCGACACCTTCTTCGGTCAGATCAGCGACGGCTGTCAGAATGTCGCCACCGACGGGGTCAATGACATGCGCATAAGGGGCGATATTTTTGATGATCCGACGGCGGTTCGGGTTTGGTTCTGACACGATGATAACCGCGGCGCCTGCCGCTTTCGCGGCTAGAACAGTCAGCGCGCCGATTGGTCCGGCACCCGACACAAGCACGGTTGATCCGGCGGTCACACCGCCACGGTCGACACCATAAAGCGCCACAGCAGCAGGTTCAATCATCGCGGCCTGTTCGTTCGTAATGCCATCCGGGATCGGCTGCGCATTGTAATCTTTGATGACGGCCTTTTCAGCCATCCCGCCCCAAGCCCAGCTGAGACCGACGCAGCCCATCGAGGGCGACAGATGATAAAGCCCGCGCTTGCCGTAATAGTCATTGCGCGGCGACAAAAGTGGCTGGATCGATATGCGATCCCCCGCCGCGACATGGCTCACAGCGTCGCCAACGGCAAGTACCTTGGCGGAGAACTCGTGCCCCAGAATTTGGGGGTTTGTCACACCTGTATAGATATGGGGCTCAACCGGCGTCACGATCGGACCGGCAAGGTATTCATGCAGGTCTGTCCCGCAAATACCGGTTACGAAAGGTGCAATCAAAACATCATCAGCGGCCAGTTTGCCCGATGGCTCTGGCACATCTTCGACACGGATATCTTTTGCTGCGTGGAAACGAACCGCTCTCATAAGTTGGACCCCAGTATTTTCTGATGTGTAAGAATGAGCACTAGCTGCGTGCATTGCTCTAGCATTTGACCTTGCGCGTGAGTGATCAGGACGATGGATCGATCAATGGCGTCAAACGACTGTGTCATGATGTGCATCCCTCCCAAGACTCACTTTTCCATACTTGGACAGTATCAATGATAACCGATTGCGCGCGATCTAATTTCTCCGCTTCGAATAAATTTCAAGCAGTACCTCCGAAGTCAGGTGCTAGTATCAACGTGAAGTCGTCGCCATTTGAGGGAAATCATGGACATTGGAAACTGCAATCACAACATAGGTTGGATTGGTGCGGGTAAGATGGGTGGCCCCATGATTCAGAACCTTTTGGGCAACTCCGCGCAGGTCTGCGTTATCGATCCAGATTCGGACTCAGTGGCCGCAGCAATCGGAAAAGGCGCAACTGCTGGGGCGTCGTTTGACGACATGGCTAACAAGGATATCGTGTTTTCGACACTCCCAAATGATCAGGCGCTCATGAGCGTTGTGAGCGGCACGCCAAATAAAAAGGGATTGGTCGACGTTCTCGCCAAAGGGGCGATCTTTGTGGATATGAGCACCGTATCGCCGGATGTGTCCTCTAAAGTGGCAAAACTTCTTGAAAAAGCAAAGGTTTCATACCTGCGCGCGCCCCTGTCCGGCAGTACTGTGATGGCTGAAAATGCGACTTTGACCATTCTGGCGTCAGGAGACGAGAGCGCGTGGCAGACAGTGCTCCCCTATCTCGAAATGATGTCAAAACGTCAATTTTACCTCGGCGCTGGGGATGAAGCACGTTATATGAAACTGGTGATCAATACACTGGTGGGCGGCTTGTCCGCGCTTCTTGCCGAGGCCTTGTCTTTGGGGGAAAGCGGCGGCCTGACACGGGCTAGCATGATGGAGGTGATTGGCGAAAGCGCGGCAGCCTCGCCCCTTCTTGCGTACAAGACTCAAACGGTTGTGGCAGACGATTTCAGCCCAGCCTTCACCGTTCTGCAGATGATCAAAGATTTCACGCTGATCAGCGATGCCGCGCGTTCAAATGGCGTTCCGCTTCTCACTACAGGACTTATTTTAGAACAATATCGCGCCGCTGCCAACGCGGGCTTGAAAGATGCGGATTTCTTCGCTTTGGTGAAATGGCATTCGGACATGTCATCGCAATAGGAAAATCACCGTGCAGTCAAAGGGCCCGCCTCAGGTTGGAAAATCGGAAATTACAGGTCATGAGTTGTCTCGGATAGTTGATTTCCTGCGAAAACTTCGGACTCCCTTTGATACCGGACTGCCGACTGCAAAGCCTGATGTTTACTGGAATATCGTTCTCGAACTCGTTGACGCACAACTGCGTCAAAAACCCATCGACAAGTCAGGCCTCATTGCGTTAGCGGGCGTTCCCTATAGCACGGGCAACCGCATGGTCACCCGGATGATAGAGGATGCCCTGATCAAGCAGGTGCCGCGCGGAAGCGGCCTCAAAACGCACTTTCTTGAACCGTCGGATAACCTGCTCGCTGCGTTCATAGCCTATGCGACCCATGTCAAACAACACCTCGCCAAGACCTTTGGATTGCGCCGTGGGTCTGAAGCAAATGAATATTATTTCGGTGGCAGTTATTTCGCATCGCAGATTATCTCGCCGATCAAAAGCGACGACATCGAAGGTCAAGTGCCGAGCGACATTCAGTTTCTGTTGAACGACGACAACTATTTTACCTCGATGCGCAACATGTGGTCGGATTTTCGCAACGATCTTGGCCGCAAAAGCAGTTTCGAATTGCAACGCCTGCCGGACCTTTACAAAAACTCGCGCAAGGTATTTGCAGCCTCGAAACCCGCATATGACGTTGTCTCGATCAATATGCCATGGCTGGGAGAACTTGCTGAGAAAGGCTACCTCGCGCCGCTGGAAGACTTGGTTAACGATGCCGCGATCAATGCCCTGGATTTCCACCCGTCTGTCTGGGGGACGGGCAACTGGAACGGCACGCAATACGGCATCCCGCTTTATTGCACGATCGAAATTCTGGCGGCCCGACGTGATTTATTCGAAGAAAAAGGGCTGAGCTATCCCAAGACCTTTGATGAGACGATCAATGCCGCTCGTGCGCTGCATGATCCGGCAAACGAATTCTACGGCATCGCCTGGAACGGTCAACGCGGCATGCCGATTGCCAACTCCTTCATGTTTTTTCTGGCGGCCTGTCAAAAGACAATTATCGACATGCCGCTGCGCAACCAGGAAAGCTGGCATTTTGATGAGTTCGAGAAGCTGAAACTGCAAATCAACACTGAAGATGCGCTTGAGGTGATCGACTACATGAAGCAGTTGGTCGCGTTTTCTCCTCCTGATATTGCCAATATTGATTGGGAAAAACGGATTAACTATTTCATGTCAGGGAATGTCGGGCTTGCGTATTGCTGGACAATGCGCGCCGCCCGGTTCGAGCATGAGCTAAGTTCACGGGTTGCACGGCGGGTCACGTATTTGCCGCCGCCATCACGCCGCGCCCAGCAGATTTCGGCCCCGATCGGCGGGTTTCTCATGACAATTCCGTCGAATGTGGCGCCGTCCCGCCGCCGCCAGATCATGAATGCAATCGCGTGGATGGTCTCTCCCGAAGCGATGAAGGCACATGTAAAGAACGGGTTTCCCGTCGCGCCGCGTTTCTCGGTCTGTGCGGACCCTGAGGCGCTGGCCTCGTCTCCTATTGTAAGTATGGTAGATCACATGGCGCGGCGGAATGAACTGGTGACATGGGCGCGGCCCCCTGTCCCACAGTTCAGCATTATTGAGCAGGCACTCGGGCAAGAGGTCCACAATGCCGTGTTTGGTGGGAAACCGCCGCAACAAGCACTGCGCGATGCCGAAAACGCCATTTTCGCTCAAATGAACCATCAGGCTAGAACATAGTTTTGATCTCGAGAAGCCACGTAACCGATCTGCCCCTAGTTTCCATGACGCCTGCATCCTGAGCGCCAAAGGCATAGAAATGGCTCTTCAAATGTTGCGCAACTTCACGACACAAGGGCCCACTTAGTGCCCCGACTTTGAACTAACGAGAGTCATGAATTCGCTTTCACCGACGATCTTGATCTCGTGACCCTGTTTCATCAGCTCCTCGGCGCGTCGATGTTTGGTGCTTTTGTCGTGCCCGGCAAGCAACGTCATATCTTGATCACCCACCACGAGAAGGGTCACCTTCTTTGAAATACTAGTTCGTACCGTAATTCCTGCACCAGCAGCGAAGGTCGCCGCTTCAACGCGAGACATGGCTAGCTGACCTGTGAAGCAAGCGACGTGCCCATAGAGTGCTCCCTGTTGGTTACCTTCGACTGCCAGGGAGGGCTGATACTCGTGCTGCTTTTTCTTGGTCTCAGATAGCTCAGAAAAGGACAGCCCGGTTTTTCCTTCAGCTAATAGGGTGACTTCTGCCGCCGCCCGGGCATCTTCCTCCGCATCGTGGTGTTCAAACTTCAGATTCAGATGGTCTTTGAGGTTGGCAAGTCCATGCCCTCCATTGCCCTTCAGTTCAGGCCACGCTCGGCGTGCGATCTGCACACTGTCGAGCCACTTTGCTTGCAAAGTCGGGATACCATACGCGGCACAGGCTGCATTGAATGCTTGTTTGTCGAAATTGCTGTGTTGTATTAGGATGTGTCTTTCGAGAAAGGGCCTCAGAGATTGGAGGGCCAACTCAAAAGTCAGGGCGCCTCGGACGGCATCATCGTCGATACCGTGCAAATCCACATTGAAGTTTTCAAAGTGCTGTTCTGGATCGATCAAAATGCCAATCGTGTCGATTGTTCCATCTGCTGAAACCAGTGCCATGCCGATCTGACATATGCTGCCTTGATTTCTATTGGCAGTTTCGACGTCAACGGCAACAAACCGATACGTTTCTCTAAGGAGATCTTTGAGTTCACGGGGGGCAGGGGGCTTTGATACTTGTGCCGCGCTTGGTTGAGTTATCTGCCGTTCATAGCCCGTATCAACAACTTCGAGTCGATTCAGCCCAAATAGCTTTTGAAAAAGATTTTTCATCATGATTCCAGTGCACTGCCTCTGTGTTCAAACCTAGGCTGCGTAGCCTTAGGTTGTCCAGCAGCTCCGCTGGTTAAGTTGAGGATTGAGGGAATTGACCATCAGCTCTGCAATGTCGGTTGAATCTCCGGCTCCATCTTTAATGTTTATTGTTGAACATAAGGGCGCTTATGCGCTTCTAAGTCGAGTAAGAGACGTCGGTCGCTCAGTGCTGTGGTGAGCAGTTGTTTTCGCATTGCCGCGGTTCGCGCTCGGCACAGCAATTGTCGCCGATTAAGTTGGTTATCGGGGCAACGCGGGCCTTTGTTACTCCTTGATTGCGCATCGATCAGCTTCTTCGAAGACGTCTATGACGCGCGTTCCTGACTTAATCAGGGCCCCATGCTCAACGCCCGCGGGGATAAA
>Ga0181560_10001819_pt1 | contig 19884 bp, 15 predicted proteins | sample 011ome_20_FD_133751 | JGI IMG/M metagenome (GOLD analysis project Ga0181560, IMG submission 133751) | Coastal salt marsh microbial communities from the Groves Creek Marsh, Skidaway Island, Georgia - 011509CT metaG (megahit assembly) | ecosystem: Environmental > Aquatic > Marine > Intertidal...
GCCGTCCTCGCGCGCGCGTCCGGCGCGACGACGAGCTCCTCTGGCGGCTCGTCTCGCGCGGCGAGCGTCCACCACCATCGTGTCGGCCTCGCCACCGGCGGGGCGACGACGACGCTCGGCGCTCGGCGGCGTCCGGGCGCGCGAGCGCGCGCGGTCGCGACCCCGCGCTCGCAGCCGTCCATCGACGAGATGGACATGGACCCGGAGCACGTCCAGTTCGCGAGCATGGACGAGCTCGACCACAGGTGCGCGCGCGCGGGAGCGCGCGCGATCGCGCGTCGCGTCGCTCGCGGCGAGACACGTAACCCTGGCCCGTCGTCGCTGGCGCGCCCGATCTCTGCTCCAAATCCACGCGCGGTATAAATAAATTCTGACGACTGAATAATCCATCCTTCCGTCTCCCCCCCATCTCCCTTCCTCTCTCCCCTCTGCGCCGCAGCTCTAGCATGGACTGCAAGGACGGCGTGTGCTCGATGGACATAGACGCCATCACCGCGCCCGTGATGGCGGACATGGAGCAGATGCGCATGAACCTGCGCGACATCGTCGGACGGAAGAACCCGCTGCTGCTCGCCGCGGCGGATCAGATCTTCGGCGCGGGGGGCAAGCGGCTCCGACCGGTGCTCGTGTTCCTCGTCGCGCGATCGACCGCGCAGCTGATGGATATGCCGGAGATCACGGACCGGCAGCGGCGACTCGCGGAGATCACGGAGATGATTCACACCGCGTCGCTCGTGCACGACGACGTGTTGGACGATTGCGACACGCGGAGAGGCGCGCAGGTGCGTTCTATCTCACACTGGTTCCCATACGACCCCGTCGGCGTGGTGAACGCCGATCCTTAAGGACTTTCTCTCCCGGCGTTTCTCTCCGCCCATCACCCCTCGCTTTCAATCCCCGTCCTCGACGCCTTTCAACGCCAACTGACGCCTTTGAACTCCACCCCGACGTTCGCGCGCAGACGATTCACACGCTGTACGGGACACGCGTCGCGATTCTCGCCGGGGACTTTCTCTTCGCGCAGTCGTCGTGGTATCTCGCGAATTTGGACAACCTCGAGGTGATCAAGCTCATCTCGCAAGTCATCGCGGACTTCGCGGACGGGGAGATTTCCCAGGCTGGCGCGCTGTTCAACTGCGACGTGACCCTAGAGGGGTACCTCGAGAAGTCGCATAACAAGACGGCGTCGCTCATCGCGGCGAGCTGCAAATCCGCGGCGGTGTTCTCCGAAGTCAGCGAGGACATCAAGGTGGACATGTACGAGTACGGGAAGCACCTCGGCCTCGCGTTTCAGGTCGTGGACGACATCTTGGACTTCACGCAGACGGAGGAGCAGCTCGGGAAGCCGCAGGGGCAAGACCTCGCGAGCGGGAATCTCACCGCGCCGACGATCTTCGCGCTGCGACGCGACGCGTCGCTTCGCGCGCTGGTGGAGTCGCAGTTCAAGACCGAGGGCGACCTGGAGAAGGCGATCGCGATCGTGAACGAGGTTGGGATCGAGGACGCGCGGACGTTGGCGAGGGAGGAAGCGGACATGGCGCTCGCCGCGTTGAAGGGGCTCCCGGAAGGAGAGGCGAAGCAATCGCTGGTGGACATGGTGCAGTACATCCTCGAGCGCATCTACTGACCGCCGACGGTCGGACGACTACGAATACGGTACAGTACGTGAGTTGCCGCGTGAGTCGCCGCCGTCGCGCGACTGACGCGCGCGGTGCGTCGCGTCGACTGTTTTTTCACTCTAATATAAGTAGACGAGCGAAAGTCTTCGCGGACGGGTTGGATTTTTTGGGGGGCGGGGGGAAGGGAAAGGACGGGGGGGAACGGGGGAGCGTTGGCGGATGAATTTGTTTTTAAATAAAGAACCACACGTGGCGTGTGTTCCATGATCAGACGGCGCGACGACGCGCGCCGTGCGACCCCGGGCGAAGTTCTTTTTTCTTTCTCTTCGCTCGGGGTGCCGCCGCCCCCCTCTGTGTATTACTTTCGTACTTCTCACTCGCGTCTCGCCTCACGCCGCCGCGGCTTCCTTGCGCGCTTTTTGCTTCGTCATCACGCGGTTCAGACGCTTCGCGATGGAATCTCGCCGCGACGCCCCGCCCCCAACCCCGCCCCCGCCCCCGCCCGGGGCGTACGGCGACGGCTTCGCGTGCGCCTTCTCCGCGGTCGCCGCCTTGGCCGCCTTCTGGCCGCCTCTCGGTCGGTCGCTCCCTCCTCCTCCGTTCTTCGCGACGTTCTCGTGCACGGGGCTCAGACACCCGTTCGGTGCCCCGATCGCGGCGTTGACCCCGCCCGGCGGGGACACGCTCCGCGATGAACCGCTCCGGTCGCTGATCGAGTCGTCGATCGAGTCCACCTCTGCTAGGTTCAGCTCCGAGACGTCGTACTCGAGCTCGAACCCGCCGCCGCCGCCGAATGAATGTTTCCGCGAGTGCTTATTACCCCCGTTCGCGACAACGCCGTTGCTCTCCGTGGCTCTCGCCCTAGCCGCGAGCGCCTCGGCTTCGATGCGAATCGCGCCGAGCGGGACGACGGAAGCGCCGTGGCCGTCCGTCGCGAGCGTCGTCGTCTCCGACTGCTTTTTCCCCTTTTTCCCGTTCTTCTTGCTCTTACTGCTCTCCCAATCCCGCGTCAACGCCCGGTACCGCGCGTCCAGCTGGGATATCCCGCAGTTCTCCGGCAGATCCAAATCATCCTCGTCGACGATATTCGCCCTCGTCTGAAGCAATCGCATGAGATACTGTATCGTCTGCCGCTGGTCCTCGATGAGCTTATCGCGCGCGTCCAACGCGAGGTTGTCGTAATCCGCCGCAACCGCGAGCGCCGCGCGCGCGTGTAGAACCGCGAGATCGCTCGCGCTCACGGGCGCGGCGGCGGCCCGTGAGCCGCCCGTGCTCGGGCGGCTGCTCGACCGCGACGACGCCCCGGCACCGGAGTGAGTGATCATCGCGACGTCGACCGCCAAATTCACCGGCGCGAGCGCTTCCAGCGCGGACGCCGCGGCTGCGTATTTTTTGGACGCGCGTCCCACGTTTGGCGTCGACGGTTCCGGCTCGTGCATGCTCTCGAGGAGCACCCTCTGCGCTTTCGCGCACGCGTCCGTCGCCTCCGCGAGCTCCTGCGCGAACTTCTCCACCTCCTGCGCGGACATGTACGTGGAGGTCGCGCTGTTCTCCGGGCTCGACTGCGACTGCGACTGCGACGCGTGCGAGGTCGTTCCCCGGCCATTGACCCCGGTGACGCCGCCGCCCGCCGTCGAAGACCCCCCCCCGGTGCCGGTAACGCCGCCTCCGCCGCCGTTACTCAGCCTCGACACCTCCGCCTTGAGCTCCCTCCTCTCCTCCTGCAGCGCGTCGATCATCCGCTGGTACTCCGCGATGTGCGTCTCCACGGTCCCTCTGTTCTCTTGCACGAGCGTCTTGATCTCCTTCGCTCGATCCGCGTACTTCAACGTGTTCACCGTGTGTTCGTACTGATGGCTTGATCCGCTCACCGTGGCCACCATCACCGTCCGCGAGTTCCCGCAGAGACCGTCCTTCAGAATCCGCGTGAGCTTCGAGTCGCGGAACGGCACGAACACGAACCCTTTCTTCTTCCGCTTGCCCAGCGCGTTGATGCAGTTCGCGAGCGATAAGAGCGACCTGTTGATGTTGGCGCCGTCTCGGAGCTGTTGCCCGCGGTTGTTCGTCTCCGACGCCCGCTCCGCGCCGGCGAGGTCCACGAGCGCGAGCTTGCCCGTGCTGAAGCTCTTGCAGTAGTGGTTGCGCTCCGAGCGCGTGACCCAAATCTCCAGGACCGCGTGCGAGCGCGACGACACCGCGTTCGCGCCCGTCTCTTCCGTTTTCCTGCGCGCGTTTCCCTCCCGCAAGAGCGAGAAAATTTGTCTCTCGTCCTCAACCTTGACGTGCGTGAGACCGCTCACCGTCGGTCCCTTCTCCGGGTCTTCCCTCAGCTCGAGCGCGCCGCTGTTTGGCACCAAGAGATCGTACACGAGCTCGTTGTACACCTCCGTGTACGAGCACTCCACGGTGTAGTCCTTATCGTGCGAATCTCGCGCGATGTATCGAAACACGTCGCGCAGCGACAACACCAGCAGCCCGGGGTCCGTCTGATGAGGGTCGTTCCATACAAAGAGCGATGATGTCGGGGTGGAGTTCATAGGCGTCAGTTGGAGTTGAAAGTCATCGAGGGCGAGGATTGAAAGCGAGGGATGGGCGGAGAGACGCTCCGGGAGAGAAAGTCCTTAAGGAACGGCGTTCACCACGCCGACGCGGTCGTATGGGAACCAGTGTGAGATAGAACGCGCCTGGTCGCCGACCATCGTGTGCGTCTTCCCGCTCCCCGTCGCGCCGTACGCAAACACCGTCGCGTTCGTCCCGCGCAACACACCCGCGATGAGCGGCAACACCGTCCCCGCGTACACCTGCTCGTTCGACGCGTCGCCGTCGTACGCGTTATCGAACACGTACCGGCGTTCCCTCTTCCTCACGCCGGCGGCGACTTCTTTCCTTCGCGTCGGCTTCGGTTCCATACAAAGCATTGTCGGGGTGGAGTTCAAAGGCGTCAGTTGGAGTTGAAAGGCGTCGAGGCCAGGGATTGAAAGTGAGGGGTGGGCGGAGAGACACGCCGGCAAAAGTCCTTAAGGATCGGCGTTCACCACGCCGACGCGGTCGTATGGGAACCAGTGTGATGAGAACGCACCTTTGGCCTCCCCGGCGCCGCGGAGGTCTCCGCGTCGTCCTCGTCCGGGTCCATGATGACGACGCACTTCTCGTCCACGAGTCGAGTGATCGTCCGCGCGCCGGCGTTCATCTCCGCGCGGGACAGCGGCCGCGCGCGCACGGCGACGTTGAGCGTCGCCTGCGAGACGCCCTTACGCTTGAGCACGCGCGTGAACTTCAGGGTCGTTCCATACGAGCGAACGTCGGGGTGGAGTTGAAAGGCGTCAGTTGGAGTTGAAAGGCGCCGTGGGCGGGGATTGAAAGCGAGGGACCCTGGGCGGAGAGATGCGCCGGGCAAAGTCCTTAAGGATCGGCGTTCACCACGCCGACGCGGTCGTATGGGGACCAGTGTGTGGGACGCGCCTTCATGGAGGCGTCCACGAGCTCGGCGATCTGGTCGAGGCGTTTCTCGCCGCCGCGCGCGTTGTCGCCGTTCGTCGCGGCGTCGCTCTGTCGATATCGACGGACGCGGTGGGACGATCGGGAGGGCGCGGGGAGAGGTCAGGAGGGACGAGGGAGGAGACGGGCTTGGACGGGATGTCGCGTCCGTCGCCGACGGAGGACGGAGGACGGAACGCGAACGATGCATGTCTTGTCGGTCGAGAGGGGTCGGACGGCTACGGCTCAGGCCGCCCGCGGGACCGCGGACGCCGGGACGCGATGCCGCGCCGCGGTGGTCGCGCGCGATGCCGCGCGCGAGGGACGCGCACCGCTCCGCCGCCGCCGTCATTGTTCGACGCCGCGGTCGCCTTGGAGAGAAGCTTCATGACGCGCGCGGCGATCGAACGTCCGCGCGGTCGCCCGACGCTCCGACACCCGCTTGAGTCGTCGCGACGTGCGAAGGGATCTGTCGCTTTTTTTTTCGCGCCGCCTCGGGTCCGACGACGCCGGCCGGGGGGGTCCTGTCCGCGCTCTGCGCGCGAGTCCGGGCGGCGCGCGACGTGCGCGCGCGCGGTGCGATGCGGTCGATGCGATGCGTGCGGCGCGCGCGACGTGCGTCGATGCGCGTCCTCGCGTCCCGAGTTATCGCGTTGATGTCACCAACCAATGTAGTTTTCCGTTGACCTGGGACCGACCGCGGCTCGTGGCGTGCGTTTCGAGTCTTTTTTTTTTTTTTCGAGTCTTCCCCCTCTACGAACCCCGACGCCGCGGGAAGGAGCCGTCCGTCGCGACGACGCCGCCGATTCTCTTACTCTTCGTTTAATTGTCATCGCGTTCTTAACTGAGTGCTCTCGCTCTCCGTCTACGCCGCCGCGTCGTCGCGCGCTCCGACCCCCGCCCCGTCCCCGCCCCCGCCTGATCCGCCGCCGTCGCCGTCGTCCTCCAGCGGATACTGCGACAGCCACGTCAGCGGCTTCGGCGTCGGATGCGACTCGATCGTCGCCCTCTCCTCCGTCATCATCCGCTCGATCGCCCGCGCGCTGAAGCTCGGGAACATCGCGACGAGGTCGGACGGCTGCAGCGGCTTATCGTGTCGATCGCTCTCGTGGATCAGCCAACGCATCTGAGGGGCGTTTGTCGGGGTGGAGTTCAAAGGCGTCAGGTGGAGTTGAAAGGCGTCGCGGTCGGGGATTGAAAGCGAGGGGTGGGCGCAGAGACACGCCGGCAAAAGTCCTTAAGGATCGGCGTTCACCACGCCAACGCGGTCGTATGGGAACCAGTGTATAGAACGCACCTCCCGACGCTGCTCCTCCGTCCATTCCCGCGCGTCGTCGCTGATCCATTCGTCGCTCTTCACCCACTTCACGAGCCGCGGCCGCGCCTCCACGACGGGTGGATCAGGGTCGTGCGACGACTCGTCCAGGACGACGAGCCCGAGTCCTGGTCCGGGTCCGCGTCCGGGTCCTCCGCGCGACGACGACGTCGACGCGGAGAAGGACGGCCGCGGCGATCGCGGCGGCGACACGAGCATCGGGACCATCGCCGCCGCGCCCGCGGCCACCTCCATGACGCGCCGCCGCACGCCGAGGCGGCGGGCGGCGGCGGCGTCCGATCCCGCGGACCCGAACGTCTCGATGTCATCGCCATCGCCGTCGCCGCCGCCGCCGAAGCTCTCTCTGACGCCTCCGCCTCCTCCGTCTCCTCCCGCGTCGCCCCCGGAGATGGTTACCGTGACGTTTTCGAGGTTCTGCTCGTCGCGTAAGCCGTCGTCGTCGCCGTCGGGGTTGATTGACGCCGGTCGGACGACGCCGAACATGAGCGGCTGCGGCGACCTCGGCGGCGTCCGCGCGCCGCTCCCCACGGACGAGAGCGAGTGCGCGCCGCTCACGCCGCTCACGAGGCTGAGGCTGCCCTGCGAGGAGGTTCGCGCGAGACGCGAGGCGCCGCCGCCGCTGAGGGTCGTTCCATACAAAGCGACGTCGGGGTGGAGTTCAAAGGCGTCAGGTGGAGTTGAAAGGCGCCGAGGGCGGGTATTGAACGCGGGGGGTGGGCGGAGAGAATCGCCGGCAAAAGTCCTTAAGGATCGGCGTTCACCACGCCAACGCGGTCGTATGGGAACCAGTGTATAGAACGCACCTCAAATTCTTCCTCGTCGGGCTCAAGAACCCGATCTGATCCTCGGGGTCCACGTCTGGGATGCCCGCCGCCGCCGCCCGTGATGAGGGCGAGGACGCGAACGTCTTCTTTTCCTTGCGCGGGGACAACGCCGCGCCCTCCGGTCGCGGCGGCGGGCGGCGGCGGCGCGTCTCCGTCGACCGCGGGTCTCCTCCTCCGTCGCCACCGTCGCCGCCGCCGCCGCCGCCGCCCGCGACTGTCTTACGGAGCGACGCCGGCGTCGGCGGGTCTCGATCATTCTCCGCGTCTTCTTCTTCTTGTTCTTCTTCTTGCGCCATCACCGCGGAGTCGTCCACGAACGGCGCCGCGACCGCTGACGCGATCGGCGTCGAGACGACCGACGCCGTTGGCGGCGGCGGGCCCGGCGGCGGCGACGAAAACTCCGCCGGCGGCGCGACGTCCGACGAGGACGCGGATGCGGGTCCGACCGCGACCGCGGCCGCGGTCGGGTCCGCGACGACGATTGGGACGACGACGACGCTCCCCGCGCAGCTATCGGCAGACGGCGGCGGCGGCGCGCGGGAGGGAGACGCTGCTCTCAACGCGTCCAAATTCGTCGGCGTGTCCGGCCCGGCGGATCCGGATTCATCAGATTCGACGGCGACGACGGGGCCGGGCCCGCGCGGACCTGCGACGCCGCGAAGAAGATCGTTCTCCTCCTCCTCCTCCTCCTCCTTCTCCTCCTCCGCGCGGCCGCGCAACTCCGGGGAGAACTCCCTGACCGGGGTCCCGCCCCCCGGGTGCGGGCTCGCTGGGATCGGCGTCAGCTCCATCCCGAGCTCGTGCAGGTGCGTGTCGTCGAACGACCGCCTGTGGTGGGAGTCGCGCGCGTGGCGCCGGCCTTTTGCGTGGTCGCCGCGGTGGCTCGGGATCTTTATCCGCGGCAGCTTCAGACGCCCGAGCGGAATGCCGTGACCGTGATGATGATGATGATGATTATGATGATGATGCGACGACGACGACGCGCCGTGTCCGTGGTGCGAGTGGTGGTGATGCCCCTTCCCGCGCGCCGGTTTCGCGGAGTCGCCGCCGCCGCCGCCGCGACCTCCGCGGCCGAGTTTCGGGTGCCCGAAGTGGTGCCCTCCCGAGAACCCCCACCGCTCCGCGGGCGTCACCATCGCCACGGGCGTGTGCGACAACAACCCGGCGCGCAGACGTTCCAGCTCGGGCGCCGGCGGCGACGCCGCGTCCACCGCGCGCGGATGATTAAACTGCCGCAAGAACCGCAACACCGCGGCGGACATGATGTCGTGGACGTCTCTTCCCCCGACGCCGACGATGCCGAGCATCGTCGTCGTCAGCGGCGCGACGACCGCGAGGTCGGTGAAGTCGAAGTGCATCGTCCCGTTCAACACCGCCTTGAACGCGATGCCGCTCGGGTCGCGCTGCATGATCGATCCGCCGAGGTCGGCGGTGGACGCGAAGCTGCCGCCGCTGTCGCTGCGCGCGCGGCGAAACGGCGCGGCGAGCGAGCCCCACGACGACGTCCGCGCGCCCATGCCGGAGGGTGCCGAGGGTGCCGAGGGTGCCGAGGGTGCCGAGGGTGCCGATCCCTCCGTCGTCGACGCGTCCTGTCGCGTCGTCGGCCCGGCGTCGCACAAGCCGCTCTCTCGTGACGAAGACGACCCGAAGCGGGTGAGCGTCCCGCCGCTCGGGTGCCGAGGCGGGAGCCCTCCGTCCCTCGGGCTCGCGCCGCCGCCGGTCGACGACTCGCCGCCGGCGAATGCGGCGGCGTCCGGGGTCGTCGGCGCGGAGTCGGAGAGCGCGCCGTCGAGCGACGACGACCCGACGCTCCCGCCGAGACTCCTCGAGTGCGATTGAAGCAGAGACGCGAGGTTCTCGCTGCTGCCGGTTCGCGGGTGCTGCGGCCGCGACAGCGCGCCCGCGCGCAGACTCCGCGGCGACGTCGGCGGGTCGGAGCGCGCGTAGAACCCATCCTCGCTGTAAAATCCGACGCCGGCGAAGCCCTCGACGCTGTCGGTGACGAACGACCCGGACCCGACGCGGTTCATCTCGTCGTCCGGGTGGTCGGCGGCGATCTCGTCGTCGTCGGATCCCGTCGTCTTCTCCGTGGAGCCGAATCCGCCGCCGAATCCGCCGCCGTCGTCGTCGTCCTCCAGCGACACGACGACCTCTTCTTTGTCCTCCGTCTCCGCCGCCGCCGCCTTCGGCGCCAGCGTCCCGTCGCGTCTGCGGCGAGATACCCCGCCGCCCCCCACGGCGCGCTTCCCGCCGCCGCGGAGCGCCTGCGGCGCCGTCGCCGCGCACAGCAACGACGACATCTCCCCGTTGGTCACGCAGAAGATGTCGCGGTTCCACAGAAACTCGGGCGCTTCCAACACGACGCACGGGCACGGCACGCCCATCTCCGTCGCCTCCCTCCCGAGCGGCCACATCCACGGATCCAACAGCACCGCGGACGTGATGCGCGGGTCCATCTGCGCGAGCATCACCGCCGCGGCGCCGCCGAACGAGTGCCCCAGCGCGCACACCCGCGTCAGGTCGATCTTGCGATGCAACGGCGACGCCGGATCGCCCGCGGCGTCCACCACCCTCTCGAGCGCGTGCGCGAGGTCCAACGCCCTCCATCGCGCGTGCTCGTGCCGGAACCGCCACCAGTTGCGAGGCTCGGACTCTCTCGGCATGTCGTACCCGCGGAAGTCCGCGGTGCTGCCGTCGGGGTACAGGACCAACGCCGCGTCGTGCGGGTGGTCCACGGCGACGACGACGTGCCCCCAGCTCGCGAGCTCTTGCAGCAGCGCGCTGTTCTGCTCCTTCATCCCGGTGAACGAGTGGCTGAAGAGGACCACGGGGAACCCGCCGCTCCATTGAGTATTGGCCGCCGCCGCGTCGGACGGTGACGTGTCGCCCGTGGGTGACGACACGTCAGCGTCAGCGACCGGCGGCGGGTCCGCGACGTTCGCGTCCTCGATCGCCTCCATCTTCACGAGGCGGAAATAATTCACGATCCACGCCGGCATCGCGAAGCTCTCCGCGAGCGTCGACGCCATCTTCGGGTCGAGCCAGTGCGCCCTCTTGTTCTTGTTGCGCTTCTTCTGCTGCTTACTTCTTCGCGCCGCGAGGGCTTTCCCGCCCGTCGCGCCGGCGAATGAAAACAGCGACGCCGTCGCGACGTCGTCCAAGTCGTCGCGCCAACGCGGCTCGGACGCGATACCCCCCTCGCCCCCGCCGCCGCCCTCCTCGCCCTCCTCGCCCTCCACCCCCACCGCTGCCGGGTACCACACGTTCGCATCAGCATCCGATTCTCCGGCTGCATCCCCAGCTTCGGCTGAGGGTGATTGTCCATACGAGCGAACGTCGGGGTGGAGTTGAAAGGCGTCAGATGGAGTTCAAAGGCGCCGAGGGCGGGGATTGAAAGCGAGGGACCCTGGGCGGAGAGATGCGCCGGGAGAGAAAGTCCTTAAGGATCGGCGTTCACCACGCCGACGCGGTCGTATGGGGACCAGTGTGAGATAGAACGCGCCTTATTCTTCAGCAGCCACGACCGGCGGCTCCGGTCGATCCACAGCCGCGTCGTCTTCCCCACGCGGTACGGCCCCGTGGGCTTCGGCATCGTGAACACCGGCGCGAAGAGCCCCGCGGCCGCGCTCGACGCCGCGCCCGCCGCGCCGACGCACGCCGTCAGCCTCGCGAGCAGCGGGTGGATCGACACGCGCAGGTGCCGCCCCGCGAACGACACCGCCGTGCACGAGAGCGCGCCGAGGTAGGCGGGGACCACCTGCCATCGCGCGCCGTCGAGGCGCGCTTGCATGACGACGATGAGCAGCGGCGCGCCGCCTCTGCGGCCGAGGGGGTGCCGCGGGCGCGGACGGAGAGGCGACGCGCGCGACGACGCGGACGGCGCGCCGCCTCCGCCGAGCCAGCGCGGCCATCTCGGCACGGTCGCGCCCACGATTGGGATTCGACGGAGGAGGCTGAGGGCCGTTCTATACAAGCGAATGGCGGGGTGGAGTTGAAAGGCGTCAGGTGGAGTTGAAAGGCGTCGAGGGCGGGGAATGAAAGCGAGGGGTGGGCGGAGAGATGCGCCGGGCAAAGTCCTTAAGGATCGGCGTTCACCACGCCGACGCGGTCGTATGGGAACCAGTGTATAGAACGCACCTGAGGACGAACGTCACGATCGGGGGCGCGTCGGAGGCGTCCTCCGCGGGCGCGGCCGCGAGCGCGAGCGCGTCCGACGCCGTCGACGGCAGGCACTGCGACGGACGGACGGATCGGCGGAGCGCGGGGGAGGACGGCGAGGTGAGCGGCGAGCGAGAGAGGAGGGAGGGAGGGCGGGCGGGGAATTCGTGGTAAGGTGTCGCGACCGAGGAATGGGAGGAATGGATTGCACGGGGGAGGACGCACCCAGACGTCCTTGGCGGACATGGACGCCGCGACCCACAGCAGCGGCTCCAGCGGCCTTCGCAGCGGCGCTCGCAGCGCGCGCAGGGCGCGCCGCACGCCCCACAGCAGGCCCATCCTTCCCCTCGCCCGGCGCGGCGCCGTCTGACGACGCGCCCTCGCATCGCTCCGGAAATATCGAGGGTCGGTGGATTCCGGCGATGCCACGCGAGGAAAAAAGTAAGTTCATCGGAAGTTGAAAGGGGAAGCGATCAAATGTTGAAACCGAGGGATGGGTGAACCACTTTCGTTGAGACCGCTCCTGAATCTCTCGCCAGCTCGCGCGAGACAGCTTGCAGCTGGACCACACAAGACCACGCGTTCTTCTCGTTCGAATCGAAGAGAGGCGTCGTCGTCGTCGCGCCAGTCTTCCGCGCGCGGCGCGCGGGCGGCCCCAGCCCGGCGACCATGGCGCCGCCGCTCATGAACCACCGGAGCTCGCTGGAGTACAAGCGCCGCCCGTACATCGCCGCGATGGCGACGATGAGCACGCCGCAGAAGATACGCGTCGGCCGGCGGTACAAAAAGGCGCAGCGCGTGCTGCCGCGCGTTCTGCTCTCCATCGTTCTCGTCTACGTCGTCGGTCTGTGCGTGTACTTCGGGAAGTATCGCGTCCGACCGCGGCATCACACCGCGCCGGAGCTGCCCGCGGTGTTGCGCGAGGGCGAGATCGAGATGGCGAGCGCGCGCAGGCTGTTGTGCAGCGCGGCGCCGCTGCGCGAGGACGACGAGGGCGCGGGGGGCGAATCTGGAGGCGCGCGGATCGCGGCGTCGGAGGCTCCGACGACGACGACGACGACGACGACGCAGACGATAACGCCGATCAAGCGCGGGTCGTTCTTGGGCCAGCAGAAAGTCTTCGCGCCCGGGCCGACGCGCGTCGCGCCCGGGCAGGACGGCGGCGGCGCGCATCCCGCCGCGCGCGTCTTCCTCCTCACCGGCGCCTCCGCGTCCACGCCCGGCACCGCGGATCTCCTCTCGCACTTCCTCGCGCACTACGTCGCGCGCGGCGGCGTCCCCGCATCGCACGTCCTCGTCGTGATCCACACCAGGGGCGGCGAGCGCGGCGACGACGCGGCGGCGACGCGCGAGCTCGTCGCGCTGTGCGAAGCCGCGGGGGTCTTCTTCGAGGTGTGGGAAGGCGAGGCGTTGCTCTTCTCCGCGGTGGCGCATCACTGGGAGCACCACCTCGCGAACGTCGCGGACGACAACGACTGGGTCGTCCTCGCGGATCTGGACGAGCACGCGCAGGTAACGAACGAGGGGATGAACTTGCCGCAGTTCTTGGGGAAGGTGGACGCGTTGGGGTACTCGTTGGTGCACGGGGATTGGATCGACAGGGTGAGCGACGGGGGCGCGCTGATCGCGCCGCCGCGCGCGGAGCCGTCGTGGCCGCCGCCGGAGACGAACCCCTCCGGTTCGTCGTCGCCGATGTCGGACGCGTTCCCGTTGCAGTGCACGATCAACGCGTGCGACGTCAAGGGCAAAATGACCGGGGAGTCGGCCGGGGATTACGATAACGTCAAGGGCCCCGGGCCGAACGGCGGCGGCGGCGGCGGCGTCGGCGAGTCCTCGCTGAACGGGTTGAGGCACTACAGCACCCTCGCCGGGGTCGTCGGCGGCGGTCAGCGCGTGTACGCGCACAAGGCGTTGCATCCCATCCTGGACGTTAGGACGTTACAGGACTTTGGGCTCGACGACGTCGTGACCGCGAGTCGCCTGACGCGCGATCACGTCAACGCGTATCCGATTCCGATGAAAGTGAATCACTACCAGTGGCACGAGCGGACGACGACGCAGCTCACCAGGCGAGCGCGGGAGTACGCCGCGTGTAACTTGCTCGAGCAAGAGCGCGAGACGACGCGGCTGTTGGCGCGGATTTACGCCAACTCGGAGGTGATGAGCGACAAGGTGTGCCCGGAGATTTCGTGCTACCGCGCCGGGGCGGAGCCCGCGGCGGAAAAGACGCCGCCGCCGTCAGCCCCGGGCGCCAACTCCGCCTCCTCCGCCGTACAGCAGAAGAAGAACCACATCCCGACGCTGTACGGCGACGGCGTCGGGAATGGCAACGCCCTGAAAGGGTACGGCCCGGAACGCCGCGTCGTCATCTTCAGCACCGTGTGGAACCACGTCGACGGCGTCTCGCGGACGATGAAACGACTCGCGTCGCACCTCAAGAATCGCGCGGACTCGTCCGTCTTCGTGATGTCCCCGGATCTCACCGAGAGCGACTTCGCGGAGGCGTCCAACTCGCACCGGTTCCACGTCAGCGAGGTCCCCGCGATCCCCGTCCCCGGACGCCCCGAGTACAAGATGGCGGCGCCGCTTCAAGCGCGGCAACGCGCCGCGCTCGAGACGTACGCGCCGCACGTCGTCCACGTGGCGGCGCCCGACATGCTCGGGCACTCAGGTGCGTTCTATACACTGGTTCCCATACGACCGCGTCGGCGTGGTGAACGCCGATCCTTAAGGACTTTTGCCGGCGCATCTCTGCGCCCACCCCTCGGTTTCAATCCCCGACCTCGACGCCTTTCAACTCCACCTGACGCCTTTGAACTCCACCCCGACATTCGCACGTATGGAATGGCCCTCAGCGGTTCGATGGGCCGCGGACTTTGGCGTGTGCTCCGTGTGTTCGTATCACACCGCGTACGACACGTATTTGCAGTATTACAGAGTAGGGATGCTCGCGGCGCCGCTGCGGCAGATGCTGAGCGGGTTTTACTCGTCGTGCGACGTCGTCGCGACGCCGTCGTACGCCGCGGCGGAGCACCTCGCGGAGATGGGCGTCCCGCGCGAGCGGATGGGGTTCTTCCCGCGCGGGATCAACACCACGGAGTTTTCGCCCGGGCAGCGGTCGCTGACGTTTAGGAAGGAGGTCATGGGCGTCGGCGGTCGACGCGGCGGGAGAGGAGGAGGAGGAGGAGGAGGGGGAGGGAGTCGACGACAACAGCGCGGGCTGAAGGAGCTCGCGAGGACGGAGGACGGCGAGGTCGTCATCCTGTGGGTCGCGCGGATCGTGCGCGAGAAAGGGTTGGGGACGTTCGTGCGGACGATCGCGGCTTTGCTTCAGGGGAAGAACAAGGGGATCATCGAGGGTTTGCCGCCGTTTCGCGTCGTCATCGCGGGCGACGGCCCGGACCTGCCGTGGACGCGGAAGCAGCTGGAGGGTTTCCCGGAGGTCAAAATCTTAGGCCACGCCGGCGGCGGCCGGCTCTCGCGGATCTACGCGAGCGGCGACATCTTCTATTTCCCGTCGCGAACCGAGGTGATCCCGAACAACCTCATCGAAGCCATGGCGAGCGGCCTCGCGGTGGTGACAGACGACGTCGGCGTCAACCGCGCCATCGTCCGCGACGGCGTCACCGGCGTCCTCGTCAAGGACACCGCGCCGCTCCCCGCGGACGTGACGTCCTACGTCGAGACAATCGCGGGTCTGCTGCGAGACCCCGACCGTCGAGCGAAGATGGCGGCGGCGGCGAGAGAGAGCACGACGGGTCTGACGTGGAAGCGCACGTTCGCGAGCTTGCGGCGGTCGTACGACAGGTGCCGACCGGGGAGGCCGTACGCGCGTCACGCGGACGTGAACATCCCGGGTAGCAAGGCGAATCTCGAGGCGAAGAATCGCGTCGGGGGGCCCCCGGAGTTGAACCCGGCGACGGGCGCGGCGCCGGAGAAGACCGGCGGCGGCGGCGGCGGTTCGAACGCGGTCGACGCGACCCCGACCGCGACCGCGACCGCGAAGTCTACCACCTCGAGAGGGTTAGGCATCAGCGGCGCGCTGCTCGGCATCTCCGCGGCGGCGGGCGGCGGCGGCTCCGCCGCCGCCGCGCTCGCCTACGTCCAGAGCGCCGTGTTCACGCCGCGGCATCATCACGACGCGAGCCACCACGCCTCGACGACGAGCGCCGCCGCCGCCGCGGTGAGTACCGACCTCGCCTCCTCGGACGCGTCCAACTCGGGCGTGGACATCGACACGCACCCGGAGCGCGTCGCCGGGTCGGGCCCGGGGGCGGTGAACCGCGGCGGGGTGTCGGAGCGCGACGTCATCGTCGACGCGGGCGCGCCGCCGAGGTCGCTGTTGTATCGGTTGTCGTACGGGATGACGGGCGGGTACGCGCGGAGCGCGCAGGAGGCGCGCGCAGACGACGAGGCGATCGCGGCGGTGGAGGCGGTCGCGAGGCAGGAAGCGGCGGCGGCGCTGTCGGGGTCGTGGAGCGGGCTCGGCGGGCTGACGAATCCAAAGTAGAGGTTGGAGCGGGCGGATTATTCTTCGATCGATCGTCGTCACGCGTGCTCGTACGTCACAACTTCTCATCACTCGTTCACTCGTTCACTCGTTCATTCGTTCGTGCGTGCGTGCGTGCGTTCGTGCGTTCGTGCGTTCGCGCGCGAGGGCGGCGCGTCGCGGCGGCGTCGACGCGCGGCGGCTCATCCCGGGGGAAAGAAGAGCGCGTCCGCGCGGCGCAGCCGTGACTCGGGCCAGTTCCGGGGATCGTCGTCAGAAGCTCACGATGTATCATACCCATCCTCGTCGAAGTCGGCGACGGACACTCCCGTCCGGATCTCTTCCTCGACATTATACACCCTCTCTTCTGCGTCGATGCTGGTGTCGCCGAGCTCCACCGCGAGGCGGTACCACTTCAGCGCCTCCTTTTTGTCCACCGCCACGCCGCACGTGCCGTACCTGTACTTGTTCCCGAGTTCCGTTGCGGCCTCTTTTTGACCCAGCTCCGCCGCCTTGACGTACAGTTCGACCGCCCTCGCTTCATTTACCTCCACGCCGACGCCCATCTCGTAGGATAATGCGAGTACTTTGGTCGCGTCGGGTGTCAAGTCAGCCCCCGCCTGTTCGAGAAGGCCGTGAAAGTGCGACTCCGGCAGATCGAGCACGCCTTCGATCCCAAAGACGTAGGCGCACTTCGTGTTCCAATATCTATACATGCCCTCAGTCATATCCACCTCCGGGCAGCCCGTGAAGTCGAGCGAGGGCGGCAGCGAAGACGCGTGTTTCGAAGCGTTTCGCCACACGGTGTTCACCTGCGCGAGAGCGACGCGCGTTCGGACGTCCGTAACGTGCGAGAAAACCACGCTCGCGAGCTGTTCGTTCGCGTCGAGCGTCGGATACATCTCCGCGTACTTCGCGTTCTTCGCTTCCGCGGCGGCGAGCTTCTCCTTTAGTCGCTTGTTCTCCGACCTCGTAGCTTTCAGCTCGGCTGCCGCAGCTTCTGCGTCGCGCGCTGCGGCGCCCCGGGCGCTGTCGTCGCCGAGATCGGGCGCGGAAGGATCGACCCGAGGATGCTTAGATCCGTCGTTCATCGCGTTCTGGAGCGGTGCGAGACTGCGAGCGTGCGGCTGCGCGGGTGGTTGTGGCGCGGGGAGGTCTTCGGTCGCCCCGAGAAACTTCACCGGCGCTTTTTCTCGTTCAAATTTTTTCATCAACTTTACACTCGTTCTTCGTACAAACGCTCGCTCGCTAGTGCTTCGTCCGCTTCGTGCTCTTCACGCCGTGGTTCACCCCCCCGCCCCCCCTCGCCCGTCCCCCCAGCTTCCGCTTGTGCTTCCGCCCCATCGTCCCCGCGTGCGCGTCCTGTATCTTCGCGAACCGCTTCTTCCGCACCGTTTTTATCTCCGCGTCCGCGGCGATCTCCTCCGTCAGCGTGTTCTTCCGCGCTCTCTTCGTCAACCTGGCGGAGTAGAAATCCTGCGCGCCCTCGATCACGGTCCCGACCTGGAAGTGCTTCGGCAGCTTCGTCGTGTCCTCGGTCTTGTAGAACCGCTTCGGGTCGTACGCGCCGCGCAGTTTCAGCAGCCTCAGATCCCTCCGCAGCTCCGGCGTGTACTCCACGGCGGGCATGTTGAACCACCCTCGCCCGGCGTCGCCCCGCCCGAGCTTCTTCGCCTCTCGCCGCAGCTTCGTCTTGTCGAGCGGCGCGAGGAGGATGCCCGCGCCCTTATCCGCGAGCTCGCGCGCGCTCAGGACGCCGCCCTGCGCGGACGGATCGCTCGCGCCGAGGAGGGACGCGGCGCTCTTCCCCCCGCCGCCGCCGCCATTCTTCGCGTGCGCCTTTCGTCCCGCCGCGGTGCGCTTGCGATGCGCGTTGGCGGTCGGCAGCGCGTCGACCGTCGCGAGCCTGTCCGCGGCCATCTCCGGGAGCTTCTCCGTGAGGTCGTCGCACCCGCGGAGGTGCCCGCCGAACAGCGAGTTCATCTCGTTGGCGTACTTGGACGTGGAGGAGTGCACGCCGTTCATGAACGCCTGGCGGACGGACTGGCCGTTCTCCACCGCCGCGTCGATGGCAGCCTGGCGGAACAGCGCCTTGACCGCGCGCTTCTTGAACGCCTTCTCCTCCTCCTCGGACGCGAAGAGCGTCCCGGCCTTCTCCGCGGCTTCGATGTCTTTCAAGAGCATGTGCGTCTCGACGGATTTGGCGACGTACGCCGCGGTCGCGTCATCGAGCGCGTTCCATCCGTCGCTCGTCTTCTTCTTCGTCCCGTCGTCGTCGTCGTCGTCCGAATCCGAGTCCGAGTCCGACGTCGACGCGTCCGAGTCCGAGTCCGTCGTGGACGCGTCCGAGTCCGAGGATGCCTCGGAGTCGGACGAGTCCGAGGACGACGCGTCGTCCTCGGATTCGACGCCGTCCGCGGCGGCGGCGGCGTCCGGGGGCGCCGTCGCTTTTTCTTCTCTCTCGCCCTTTTCCTTCGCGGCGCCTCCGCCGCCTTCGCCGCCTTCGCCGCCTTCGCCGCCGAACGCTCTCGCGGCGATCTTACGCCCCGGGGTCGTCCCCGCTTTCGCGGACGACGGCGGCGTCACCGGACCTTGCCTGCGCGTCTTCATGGCGCCCGCGCGAATGCCCGTCGCCGCGCCGATCCCTAAAGTTTGACGGCCTCGTCACTGCTCGTTCGCGTTCAGCGTCACAGTTCCTACTCCGACGCGTTAACGTCTCAGATCTCGGCCGCGCCCTCCCCCCCCCCGCCCCTCCGCGATGGGCGGCGACCTCCCCCCGCGCGGGAGCTTCGCGACGCTCACCGACGCGGACGTCGCGCGCTTCCGATCCATCCTCGAGTCGACGCCCGGCGACGTCGCGCGCGCGGTGCTCACGGACGAAAAGTCCCTCGCGGACGCCAACGAGGACTGGACGCGCGCGTACAGAGGTCGCTCGCGCGTGCTGCTTCTGCCGCGGACGACTTCGCAGGTCGCCGCGATCGTGCGCCACTGCAACGACCGGAACCTCGCGGTCGTGCCGCAGGGCGGGAACACCGGCCTCGTCGGCGGCGGCGTGCCTGTCCACGACGAGGTCGTGCTCGGCATGAAGCGCATGCGGTCGGTCGTGTCGATCGATCCATCCGCGGGCGTCGTCGTCGCCGAGGCGGGCGTCGTCCTCGACGACCTCGAGACCGCGCTGAACCGCGAGGGGATGACCGTCCCGCTGGACCTGGGCGCGAAGGGGAAGTGCCAGATCGGCGGGAACGTCTCCACGAACGCGGGCGGACTCAGGCTGTTGCGTCACGGATCGCTGCACGGGAGCGTTTTGGGCGTCGAGGTCGTGCTCGCGAGCGGCGAAGTCTTGAACCTTCTCAAGACGCTGCGGAAGGATAACACCGGGTACGACCTGAAGCAGCTGTTCATCGGCGCGGAGGGGACGTTGGGGGTGGTCACGAAAGTCGCGCTGTTGGCGCCGAGGAAGCCGAGGAGGGTGGACGTGACGTTCGCGGCGGCGCCGTCGTTCTCGGGTGCGTTTTGTTTGTCGTCCATCGTAGTACACCGGTCCCCATACGACCCCGTTCGCGTGGTGAACGCCGATCCTTAAGGACTTTCTCTCCCGGCGCATCTCTCCGCCCATCACCCCTCGCTTTCAATCCCGGCACACCTCGACGCCTCACAACAACTCCATCTGACGCGCCTTTCAACTCCACCCCGACGTCGCGTCGTATGGGCAATCACCCTCATCAAGCCGCGGTGGAGACGCTCGTCGCCGCCAAGACGGAGCTCTCGGAGTCGCTTCAGGCGTTCGAATTTCTGGACCGCGCGAGTCTCGAGCTCGTGTGCGCGCTGATGAAAGGCGCGAGGGACCCGCTGCCGGGGAGCGAGGCGCCGTTCTACGTCGTCATGGAGACGAGCGGGAGCGTGGAGCGCGCGGCGGAGGAGCGAGCGCGGTTGGACCGGTTTTTAGCCGACGCGAAGACGCGGGGGCGCGTCGTCGACGGC
>Ga0181560_10001820_pt1 | contig 19884 bp, 11 predicted proteins | sample 011ome_20_FD_133751 | JGI IMG/M metagenome (GOLD analysis project Ga0181560, IMG submission 133751) | Coastal salt marsh microbial communities from the Groves Creek Marsh, Skidaway Island, Georgia - 011509CT metaG (megahit assembly) | ecosystem: Environmental > Aquatic > Marine > Intertidal...
ATGATGGTGGACGACGCGAGCGCGGCCATCTTGTTTTTTTTCAGCGGCGAGGACGAAGACCTGCGACGGCGCGACGGGACGGGGGGGGGGGGGGGGAGAGCGTCTCAGCGCGCGCGCGGGGGGGGGAGGAAGCGCGCGAGGCGCGACGACGTCGGGGAAGGGATCGCGCGAAGATCGCGCGTCGGGCATCGCGCGCGAGCGCTCCCGTCGCGCGGCGCGATGGGAACGCGACTCGACCGGTAATCAATCCAGTCCGTCGACCAGACCCTCCGAGGCGAGAGGGGGCTGGATCCGCGCGCGGGCGCGGCGTCGTCGCGCGCGGCGCGACGGCGCGCGAAGGGTTCGATCGAGCGTCGCGCGATCGGATCGAGACGAAAACGGGCGGGGCTTCGCACCTGCGCGAGTGTGGGTATGCCGCCGACGGACGGACTTCGACGGAAGCCTTACCCTCTCGCGACCGAACCGCACGCGGTCCTCATCAGCGGGCGGCGAATAGCCTATCCACTTCGCCAGGTGAGAACGCCCGGGTGAATTCCAGGTTATGGGGACAGTCTTACTGTTTGCCCGTACGCGCGTACGCGAAATACGTACTACGTGAGGAAGGTGCAATATTGAGATGCGTCTCGGCCAATCAACGGCCTCGCGTCCGTCCGAATAAGTGAGATCCGGATCTCCTCGCTGAAAGGGTGGGGTCGAGCGGTCGATTGCGCACTGACAAAGCGCGCGCGTTCCGTCGCCGCCGCTCGTTTCGCCCCACTCCGTCAACATCATGGCGTCCTCCATGACCATGGCTTCGGCCCCCGTCGCTCAGACCACCAGGTGCGCATCGCGTGCGCTCTCGCGGCCGCGTTTCCGGCGGAAAAGAAACATCGCGATGCGATGAGGGAAAGGGTTATTCGCTGCGCGATTTATCCCGTGCACGTTTCGCCTCGGAAACGGCGCGCGGACGCACGCGCGAGGAGCCCCTCGCGCGTTCGCGCGCGACGTTCAGGATGCACTCGGTCGCGGTCCAGCGACCGCGCGGTTCTGGGCGCGATGCCCGCGCGTCGCGACGTCGCACCGCGCGCGAAACGCGCGCGGAGAGATATTTCGTTTCGGCACGAACAGCGCACGACGACGAGCGCGACGTCGACGACGTCGTCGTCCGTCGCCCTCGCGGCGTCGTTCCGAGCGCGTTCTCTCCGCGCGCGCGCGCGCGAACGCGTCTTCGCGACGCGTCCTCGTCGCCCGCGCGACGCGAACGCCGGTCGCATCGCGCGCGACGCCGCGCGCGCGTTCGCCGGATCCGATCGCGCGCGATGAGTTGACGTTATCGTCGCGACGATCGATGATCGGACGTAGTCGTAGTTCGCCGCCCGCGCGCCCCCGCCCCTCCGCACTCTCGTCCGTCCATCCCGCTGACCATCGATCGTTCCCCTTCTCCTCCTCGCATCATCGCATCAGGAGCCTCAAGTCCTCCAAGTTCCACGGCGCCAAGGTGACCTCCCGCGCGCGCGTCGCCGCCGCCGCCGTCGACGTCGAGACGCGCGCGGCTGGCAAGCCGCTCCCCGACGGCCGCAAGCTCCGCGTCGCCGTCATCGGCGGCGGACCCGCGGGCGCGTGCGCCGCGGAGACGCTCGCCAAGGGTGGCTGCGAGACGTTCCTCATCGAGCGGAAGATGGACAACTGCAAGCCGTGCGGCGGCGCGATCCCGCTCTGCATGGTTGGCGAGTTTGACCTTCCCGAGGAGATCATCGACCGCAAGGTGACGAAGATGAAGATGATCTCGCCGTCCAACCGCGCGGTGGACGTCGGGCAGACGCTCAACGACAAGGAATACATCGGCATGTGCCGCCGCGAGGTCATGGACGACTTCCTCCGCAAGCGCGCGAAGTCGCTCGGGACTAATCTCGTGAACGGCCTCTTCATGAAGCTCGAGGACCCGGGCCAGGGCAACGGCGCCATCACGATTCACTACAACGACTACGAAGCCGACTCCAAGGTTGGCGAGCCGAAGACGATGGAGGTGGACTGCATCATCGGCGCGGACGGCGCTAACTCCCGCGTCGCGAAGAACATCGACGCGGGCGAGTACGACTACGCGATCGCGTTCCAGGAGCGCATCAAGATCCCGGACGAGAAGATGGAGTACTACAAGGATCTCGCGGAGATGTACGTCGGCGACGACGTCTCGCCGGATTTCTACGGCTGGGTGTTCCCGAAGTACGACCACGTCGCCGTCGGCACGGGCACGGTCGTGAACAAGACCGCGATCAAGACGTACCAGGCGGCGATGCGCAAGCGCGCGGAGGAGAAGTGCGCGGGCGGTAAGATTATCCGCGTCGAGGCGCACCCGATTCCGGAGCACCCGCGCCCGAGGCGCGTGCAAGGCCGCGTCACGCTCGTCGGCGACGCCGCCGGCTACGTCACGAAGTGCTCCGGCGAGGGGATCTACTTCGCCGCGAAGTCCGGACGCATGGCCGCCGAGGCTGTCGTCGAGCGCTCCGAGAACGGCACGAAGGAGGTTGACGAGTCCGACCTCCGTCTGTACCTCGACAAGTGGGACCGCAAGTACTGGGCGACGTACAAGGTGCTCGACATTCTCCAAAAGGTTTTCTACCGCTCCAACCCCGCGCGCGAGGCGTTTGTGGAGATGTGCGCGGACGAGTACGTGCAGAAGATGACGTTCGACTCCTACCTGTACAAGACGGTCGTCCCGGGCAACCCGCTCGACGATATGAAGCTCCTCGGGAACACGGTCGCGTCCATCGTGCGCGCCAACGCGCTTCGCGCCGCCGGCAAGTCCCAGGTGAACGTGTAAACGACGCGAGCGTTCGTTTCGCGGCGCCGCGCCGCGTCTCGCGGGGGTTCTAGGCGTGTGAGCGAAAGATGCAGGCGGTACGATCGATTTTTTGCGAGGAGCGACGGAAGGGAAGACGTCCGTCGCGGTTTTGAGGGTGCGCGCGCGCGCGATGCGAGCGGCGCGCGGGTGAGTGGTGGATGGGCGCGCGCGGGGCGGGGCGTCCCGCGCGACGCACGCGCTATGTGATGTGTCGATTCCAATGTTAGCCTTCGTTGGAATATAAACCTACCAGTTTTTTGTCGCCTACCTGCGCTTGTTGCTCGCCTCGAGCGCGCGCAGGAACTGCGCGCACGTCACCGGCGGCGGTCGCCACGACCCGTCGTCCATCTCCGTCGCCGCCTCCACGTCCGTCTCGCCCTCCGTCTCCCCCTCCTCCTTTTCCGCCTCGTTCGCCGCGTTCGCCGCGTTCGCCGCGTTCGCCGCTCGCCTCGCGGGGGGCGGCCGAGCGACGAACTCCTTCCCCCCTCCCGCGCCCTCGCGCGTGACCGCGCGGAGGCCGTGATACTCGCACAGCCCGTGCGCGAGCAGCCGCGCGAACGCGTCGTCGAGCGGAAGCACGAGCTCGGGGACGTCCGCGTCCGACGATAGATCCGAGCCGCGTCCCCCGAAATCCGCGGCGAAATCCACCGCGAAATCCACCAGCGCCGCCTCCAACCGCTCGAGCTGCTCCGGGTGCCTTCGCGACGCCCGTCGCAGCGCCGCGCGACATCGCGACGACGTGCGACTCCACGCCGCGCCGCGAGCTCTCGACCCGCGGTGCCGCTCTCGCCTCCGCGCGGCGTCGTCGTCCGAGAGACGCGAGAGAAACGCCGCCTCTTTGTCCATGTCGACGCGGCGGAACCCGAGCCACTCCCCTCGCGCTTGCGCGTCGAGCATCGCCTCGAACGGGCTCGGCTTCGACGGCGCGCCGAACGGCGGCGGCATGAACTGCGCGGCCATCTCCGCGACGGTCATGTTTCCGCCCAGCTCTTTGAGCAGCCGATCGTTCGCCCAGCGGCGGCGGCGGCGTTGCCCGAGCCTCGCGACGTCCGCGAGTTCTTCTCTCAGCGCCGCGTCCTCTCTCGCGGTGGACGCGCGGCCGCTCGCCATGGCTCGGTGGAGAAGCGACGCGCCGTCGCCGCCGCTCGACGCGGGCGCGGATCGCGACAGCGACAGCGTCGCGAGGGAGGAGGACGCGCCGGTCGCGTCGTCGTCGTCGGCGTCGTCGTCGTCGTCTTGTTCGTTCGCCGCGTCGTTGGTTCGAACTTGCCTCGACCCCTTCCCCGCGCGGCGTCGTGGCCGCGCGGTTGGGGCGTTGTCGTACTTCGCCGCCGCGCCGCCGCCGCCCGCGCGCCTCGGCGCGAGGATGCTCATGATGCGATCGAACTTGCTCAACGTCGAGTGCACGTCCTGCCGCGGCGGCGCGCGCGCGGAGCTCTCGTGATGGAATTGCTCGTTCGAGAGGTGGCAGTGCGGGCACAGCTGCGCGCTCGTCGCGCGCGCGCCCGCGCCGCGCCATCGCGCGCGCGACGTCACGAGCACGAGCGGGAGTCTTCTCTCGCGCGAGGTGCCCTTCCCGGCGACGTACGAGTACGTCGTCGTGGACCCGGCGTCGTCGCCGTCGCCGTCGCCGTCGTCGTCGTCGCCGTCGTCGCCGTCGCCGTCGTCGTCGTCGTCGACGCGGGACGAGCGAGATTCATCCAGCGCGTACCACCGTCGCGCGGACACGCACGGGCACAGCGCGCACGCGCCGGGGATCATCGCGCGGGTCGCGGGCGCCGCCGCGACGGGAGGAGGGTCGTCCGCGAAGCTCACCGCGGCCATGGCTGACGGCGGCGAGGCGAGGCTCGCGCGCGCGTCTTCTCGCGGACGGAGATGGGATAATCCAGGTTTTGAGTTCAGGTGCGTTCTATATAAAAGTTTTTCACCCATCGCTCGGTTTCAACACTTGATCGCGTCCCCTTTCATTTGACCGGTGAACTTTTTTTGTATAGAACTCATCAGCTACCCCCCTCGCACCCCCGCGACCTTCCCCGCCTCGTCCCACAGCTCGCTCGCTATCGCGGCGTCGTACGACATCGCGCTCGACGGCACCTCCCGCGTCGCGCTCGCGACCCTCCCGCCGCTGAGTCGCCGAAGCGGGTAATCCAACAGACTGCACGCCAACGCGCCCGCGCCCCACAGGCCAAACTTTACCGACCACGCCGCCCTCGCGAGCGCGCTGGCGACTCCGGGGCCGTCCTCGGCCGGGGATCCGCCGGGGGCGAGCGCGGAGATGAACGACGACGCGAACAAACCTCGCGCGTAGAACCGCGTCCGAGCGTCGTCGTCGTCGTCGGCGTCGGCGGCGGCGTCGTGTGCGGCGGCGTCCGTCTTTCGGTTTCGGTTTCCATTTCGGCGTCGGTCTCGGTCTCGGTCTCCGTTCGCCTCCTTCTCGCCGCTGCCGCCGCCCGCCGCGCCGGTCCGCGCGAACGGCGCGAGCGACGCTATAACCACCGCCACCGCGCCGTCCTCCGGCGGCGCGTACGCGAAGCTCAAGATCGCCTTCATCGGCCGCGCGCTGAAGAACGCGTCGTTGTTCCACAGGCTCGAATACACCGCGCCGGGGTCCACCGCGGAGGACGCGACGCCGCGCTTCCCCCACCGGCGCGCGATCTCGTACGCGAACATCACGTTCGCGAGCTTCGTCGCGGCGTACGAGCCGACGTCCCAGTCCCTCAAGAACTTCGGGACGGACGCGACGGACGCGTAACGGTGCGTCACCGAGGAGACGTGGACGACGTTGGCGCCGGCGCCGGCCCCGCCTTTCTCGCGGCCCTCCGCGGCCGCGGCGAGGATCGGCGCCTCGAGCGCTCGCGTCAGCGCCGCGGGGCCCAAGAAGTTGATCTGCGCGATCACGCCTACGCCGCTCTTCGTGAACGCGCGTTTGAGGAAGTTCGTCCCCGCGTTGTTCACGAGCAGGTGGAGCCTCGGGTGCTCGCTCGTGAACTCGCGCGCGAACGATCGCACGCTGTCGTCGCTCGCGAGGTCTAACCGCGGCCCGACGACGACCAAGTCATCGCTCGCGACGCCCGTCTCCGCGCGTATCGCGGTCGCGACTTTCTCCGCCGCGGCGACGTCGCGGCAGCCGAGGACGACGCGCGCGCCGCGTCGCGCGAGCGCCGTCGCGGTCGCGCGTCCCAGCCCCGACGTCGCGCCCGTCACGAGCGCGGTCTTCCCGGTCAGGTCCGCGCTCGAGACGACGCGCTCGTCCACGGCGCGGACGCGGACGGACGACGGGCGGCGCGTTTCGGCGGCGGCGTTTGGACGCGGGTTCGTCATCGCGCGCGGCGCGCGACGACGTTGTGAGAGGCGGCGGACCCGTCGCGGACGTAGCTAGACAATCACGATGACGACGACTGGACGCTCGTTCAGTTTTCGTTCACTCCGATGGCGCGCGCGCTCGCGGCGACCGCGGTGCGGAGCGCCGCCGCGCGCGTCCTCTCGTCGCGCCATCGCGCGCGTCGCGCGACCGCCGCGCGCGTCGTCGTCGCACGCGCGTCGTCGTCGTCGTCGTCGCAAACCGACGACTTCGCGGTCGAGCACCAGCGCCGGTACCTCGCGTCTCAGCTCGCGAGCCTCGCGCGGAGCGATCCCTCCAGCGCATCGATCCCGGAAGCGATCGCCGCGCTGGAGCGCGCTCGCGCGCCCGTGGACCTCGCCGCGTTCGACGGCGCGTGGGAGGTGGCGTGGAGCGAGGGCACGATGGCGTGGCGCGCGCTCGTCGCGAGCGCGGTGCAAGCCATCGCGGGTCGATGCCGCGCGGGTCAGGCGTTCACGCTTCCGTCGTCAGATTCGTCGTCGTCGTCCGCGCCCGGTGAGGCGCTCAACTTCGCGGAGCTGTTCGACGGCGCGGTCGTCATCACCGCGCGCGGGGTGTTTCGACCCAAGCCGCCGTTCGCGGACGCGACGCGATGCGACGCGATCCGCGCGGACGCGCGCTACCCGATCGCGTTCGACGTGCAGATCGACGGCGGGGACGCGCGCGTCGCGGGGAAACGGTTCGACCTGCCCATCTGCGGCCCGGGCGAGTTCGAGGTTCTGTACGGCGACGAATGCGTGCGCGTGTTTCGGTCCTCGGGGGGGGTCGCGGTGCAAGTCCCGAGCGACTGGACGCCGCCGAGAGACGCGGAGGAGGAGGAGGAGGAGGAGGAGGAGGGGGACTCGTAGGTAGACGCGTGCGAACGCATCGTTGCGTTATTAGTTTATAACCTTACTGTTGTAGTCTACCTACGCGGCGTCGCCGTCGTTACTAAAGTGCACGTCCGTGTGGCTCACGCCCGACGCGCCGCTCGCGTTTCTGCTGTGCCGCACGAACGCGTTCGCGCCGAAGTTCCGGTTCGCCCCAAACTGCGACCCGGGCGTGGACGGTCGCGAGAACCCGACGGAAGATGACCCGCCCGGCGTGGACGGTCGCGACTGCTGCTGCGGCGGCGGCGGCGGCGGCGGCGTCGACCGCGCCGCCGCCGCCGCCGTCTCGCCGAACGGCCGGCCCAACCGCGGCTGCCGTCGCGTCGGCGACCGCCCCCGGATCGGCGACCCGCGGTTCGAGCCCGCGTTCGAGCCGCCCGCGGCCGCGATCGCCGCGGAAGCGCGCGCCGGCGACGACGGGACCGGGGCCGGGGCCGGGACCGGGACGGACGCCGAGGGGATCACGTCCGCGCCCGCGCGCTCCCGGCTCGCGGCGCCGCGTCGAACTTCGTCGAACAAGACGTCGTCGCTCGCGTCGTGCTCGCTGAACGCGTACTCCCACGCGCTGCCTTCCTCGCCGTACCCTAACCGCGCGTACGCCGTCGCCTGGACGTCGTTCTTCAGGCTCCAACCGAGGTCGACGATGCAGCGGGTGATGACGCACAGCGGGAAGAACAAGACGAGCCACCAGGAGATTTCGCCCGCGTCGTTCCACATCTTCGCGAAGAGCAGCATGAAGGACAACGCGACGGAACACACCGTGAGCGCGTTCACGACGAACCTCGAGCCGTCCGCCATGTTCAGCGGCGTCGTGGACACGACGCGGTATAAAAACACCGTCATGGACGGTAACATGGGCAGCAACATCACCGACGACGAGTCTTGTAACGAGCCGTAGAGCCAGCAGAGGAGGAGCACGACGAAGAACCAGGTGCCGACCAGGAACAGGAGGTACTCCCACCACAGGACGGCGACGACCCTGGGCGCCACGAGCGCGATCGCGAGCTTCCCCGCGTGTTTCGCCATCGGCGCGTGCGGCTGCCCGAAGTGAATATCGCGCGGGGTCCCGTACGTCGTCCAGTCGCAGCTCCTGTGCGCTTCTTGCACGAGGAGCGCGAGGACGGAGAGATCGTCGCCGACGGAATCCGGAAGACCGCCGCCGCCGCCGCCGCCGCCGCCGCCCCCGCCTCCAGGGTTCATCGACGGTGACTTCTTGATCGCCGCCGCCGCCGCCGCCGCCGCCGGCGGCGGCGCCATCGGCGCGAGCGCCTTCTTCTCCGCCGCTTCCTTCTCGCTCGCGACGACGCGCAGTTCGCTCTCGAGCCTCGCGTTGCTCTGCTTCAACGCCTCGATCTGCACGAACAGCGCGACGGTCTTCTCGTCGTCTCTCTCGCTCGCGTCGTCTTCGCCTTCGCGTTCATCTTCGCGTTTAGGGTCCGCCTCCGCCTTCTCCGACCGCGTCTCCGGCGAAGACACTGGTCCCCATACGACCCCGTCGGCGTGGTGAACGCCGTTCCTTAAGGTCTTCGTCGGCGGCGACGGCAGCGGCTCGCGCGCCGCCTCCATCAGCTCGAGCTGCTTCTTCAGCGCCGCGTACTCCACGTAAGTAACGTGGTCCGCCGAAACCGCCGGGTTCGCCTCGACGACGGCGAGCTTCGTCTTCGTCCTCGCGAGCTCGTCCTTCGTCTCCGCGAGCTCCGCCTCGAGCGCCGCGTTCCGCGACTTGAGCGACTCCACATCCTCCGCGGCGGCGAGCTGCTCCGCCTCGAGCGCGGCGACGCGCTTCTTGAGCTTCGGGACCTCGCCGAAGACGTTCGCGGCGGCGACGGCGGCGGCGGGGATCCGCGTCCGCGCCTCCTCCGCCTCCTTCGCCGCCGCGTCCGCCGCGTTCTTCGCCGCCTCCGCCTCCGCGATCGCGCGCTCGCGCTCCGCCGCGGCCGCGCGCTCTCTCTCGAGCGCGGCGTCGAGCTCTTCTCTCGATTTGGACGCCCTCGCCTCCGCGCTCGCCGCCGCCGCCGTCAGGGATTCCACCTCTTCCCTGAGCGCGCGCGTCTCCCTTCGCGTCGCCGCCGCGGCTTCCTCCTCGCCGCTCTCGAGCGCGACCCGCCTCGCCTTCTCCTTCTCGAGCTTCTCGCTCGCCGCCTCGAGCTCTTCTCGCAGCTTGCGGATCTCCTTCGCCTTGTCCAGCTCCGCGCTGTCGGTGACGAAACGCACGCGGTCCTTCAGGCGTTCGATCTCCCCCTCCGCGCCGTCCGCCAACCCGACGATCTTCTCGTTCAGACGTTTCACCTCGCCGTTCGCCTCGTCGAGAAGCTCCGAGAGCCGCCTCGCTTCCGCCTCGCTGAGGTCGATGACGTGGCGCAGCTTCGCGTCGTTCACGTCCGACAGCCGCGCCTGCTCCGCGTCGTGCAGCTCCACGAGGCGCTTCGTCTCCGCGTCGTGCAGCTTCACGAGCCTGATGAGAGTCGTTCCAACAGTACGAAAAGAGTACGTTCGTCGGTCAGTTGAAACGACACGCGATCGAGTGTTGAAACCGAGCGACGGGTGAGAAACAAACGTTCGCACAAACGAACGCGCCTGCGAACCTCCGCCTCCAGCCGTTGCACCTTCCCCGGGAGCTCGCCGCTCGCGACGCCCGCGGCGGCAGCCTCGCTCCGCGCGTCGATGAGCTCCCGTCGCGTCGCGTCGAGCTGCTCCGAGAGCCGCCTCCCGCGCTCGTCCGCGGCGCCGAAGTCCCCCGCGGCGAGGTCGAGCTCCTCCGCGAGCCGAGCCGCCTCTCTCTTCGGGTCGTTCCATACAAAGCGATGTCGGGGTGGAGTTCAAAGGCGTCAGTTGGCGTTGAAAGGCAACGCGGGCGGGGATTGAAAACGAGGGATGGGCGGAGAGAGAGGACGGCAAAAGTCCTTAAGGAACGGCGTTCACCACGCCGACGGGGTCGTATGGGGACCAGTGTATAGAACGCGCCTTCGCCTCCTCCGTCGCCTTCAACGCCCTCTGCAGCTCCTCGTCCTTCATCGCGGCCGCGACGGAGTCCTTGTCGCGCGTCAGCAGGTCGTGCCGCAACGTCGCGAGCTCTTCGTCCAGCCCGAGGCGCTTCGCGCGCTCTTCGCGGTACTGATCCTCCCTCGACTTGAGCCGCGTCTCCGCCTCCTCCACGCTCGACTCAAGGTCGCCGATTTTTCGCTCCGCCGCGGCGAGCGATCGCCGCGCGCTCGCGTACGCGTTCCCGTGCTCCGTCCCCAACAGCATGAGCTCCCGCCGGTGCCTGTCCTCCGCGTGCGCGACCGCGGCGCGCAGCGCGTCCGCCTCGACTCTCGCGTGGTCGCTCCTTCCCGCGTGGTCGCGAGTCGCCTCGTACAACGCGCGGAATTTATTCGCCTCCGCCGCCGCCGCCGCCGCCGACGCGTTCGCCTTCGCGCGCTCGTCCTTCAACTCCTCGATCTCCTCCAGGAGTCTGAGCTGTTCCGTCCGCGCCTGTGAATGCGCGCGCTCGATCCCCGCGCGCGCCGCGCGCGTCTCCTCTCTCGCGCGGTGGACTTCCTCGTACGCGGCGCGGTCAAAAGCTCCGTCGTCGTTCGCCGCGTCCGCGTTCGCCGCATTCGCCGCCGCGAGCGCGAGCGAAGGCGAAGGCTCGACGCCGCCGGTCTTGGTCTTGTCGTGCTCCGCCTCTCTCTTCTTCCGCGCCGCCTCTCGCGTCAGCGCGCGCTTGACGTCCTCCATCGCGTCAGCGACCGCCGCGGCGAGCGGCTCCAGGTCGGCTCTCAGACGCGTCGTCGCCGCCTTCTCCGCGTTTACGCGCTCGGTGAACGCCTCGCTCGCGCTCGACAGCGCCTTCGCGGCCTCGATCTCCTCGCCCTGGCGCTGCTGCAAGACGAGCGACGCGAGGCGCAACTCCTCGAGCGCGTCCGTGCAGTTCTTGTCCGCGCTCTTCGACGGCGTGGGGTACCACTTGCGATGCCCCGCGAGCCTGACGCCCGCGCGCTTGATGTACGCGTCCGCGTCTTGGTAGGAGATCAGGTCGTTCTCCTCCTTGACGTTCCACCATTTCGTCTCCAGCGAGACGCGCTGCCTGTGGCTGCGCTCGATGTCCGCGTCGGAGGACGTCGCCCTGCGGACGAGGTCGCGCAGCGACGCGAGCTGCTCCTGCACGAGCGCGGCCTTGTCCTCGAGGTCCGCGTGATGCGACGACTCGTCGTCGAAGAGATCGCGCCGACGACGACGCGTCGACGGGACGTCGCCGCGGTCCCCGAGTGGGGGGGGGACCGGCGCGAGCCCGTACGGGTCGTACGGGTCGTTCACGCCCATCGCGTTCGCGAGCGGTGTCCGCGCGAGCGACGCCCGTCGCGGCAAGCTGTGCGCGTCCGTCGGTACGTTCGAAGACTTCGTTGTTATGTCACCAACGGCCAGACGACACTTGAAAAGTGCTTTTTTCGGGTAGTACGGAATGCGTACGTTTCCTTACCACGACTCCATACGGAAAGCGCATTCACCTGGCATTCACGCCTGTGATTGGTCGGTAGACTTTCCAGGTGTTATTCCGACGCGCCTCTCGTTCATATTTTTTCACGCGGCGCGGATCGTTTTTTTCCCCTTTCGAGATCGCCCTTGCAATCGGCGCGCGATCACTTCGCTTCCGCGCGTGAACGCTGATCAGAACCCCTCGGGAGCTTATCAACCCCCGTCACTCGCAATGGGCGCCGAATCCGCGCCGATCGTCCAGCAGCCGACGTTCAAGTTCTCCGATGCGGAGAAGAAGAAAATACGATCGGTGTTCGACAAGTGCGACGCGGACAAAAACGGCGTCGTGTCCCTCGAGGAGCTCATGAACGCGGTGACCGGGAGCTCGTCCATCGCGGAGACGCTCGGCATCCCCCCGGACGTCGCCAAGGGCACCGACAACGGCCTCAAGGATCTCTTCCTCTCCCTCGACGTCGACGGGTCCGCGGGCCTCGACCCGGACGAGTTCGCGCAATTTTTCGCGGAGCGCCAAGAGATCTTGATGTTCCTTCCCGAGGACGGCGACGAAGCGCGCAACGACCTCGTCCAGGAGCAGTGGAAGAAGGCGTTCTTCTTCCCGAACAAAGATAAGTTCGCATCGATCCTCGCCGGGATCATGCACCCGCCCGCGATGGACGCGTGCGTCGAGGGCCTCGACGACCAGTGCAAGCTCCCGCCGCAGCTCAAGCCCTTCGGCTACTACGCGTACACCGTCGGGCTTCCGATCGAGAGGTTCGAAGAGGCTGGCAAAGAGCTCAGAGCGCTCGTGAAGCAGCTCGTCGTCGAGAAGGGCGGCGCGTACGACGACGCGAGCGAGGCGGCGTGGACCTCCGTGTGGAGCCTGTTCGTGGGCATCATGAAGCGCGGCTACCGCGACGCGCAGGCGGATGCCAAGGTGGCCGCCGCGGCGAACGTCGAGGCGGCGAAGGCGGCGGAGAAGGCCAAGGCGGACGAGAAGGCCGCCGCGGAGGCTGCCGCGAAGGAGGCGAAGAATGCGGCGGACAAGGCGGGAACCGAGGAGGCCAAGGCTGCCGCGGAAGCCGCCGCGAAAGCCGCGGAGGCGAAAGCCGCGGAGGCGAAAGCCGCCGCGGAGGCCATCAAAGCCGCCGAGGAGGACAAAAAGAAGAAGGAGAAGGAGGCTGCCGCCGCGGAGAAGGAGAAGGCGGCGGAGGAAGCCGCGGCGAAGAAGCGTCGCGAAGAGCTGGCGAAGAAGAAGGAGGCGGAGAAAAAGGCGCGCGAGGCGGAGCTCGCCAAGATGTCCCCCGAGGACCGCGCCGCCGCGGAAGCCGCGGACAAAGCCGCGGAGGAGGCGAGAATCAAGGCGAAGCAGGAGAAGCTCGAGAGGAAGGCGTCGGAGCGGAAGCGGGCCGATGCCGGGTGCTGCGTCGTCATGTGAGCGTGTTTAATTTGACGCGCGTCGCGTCTATGTGAACGTCCGCGGCCACAGCGGACGTTCACGCCTACGTTTTTGAATTGTTGACCCACCCTGTACATACAGTGTGCGCGTGCGCGCGGCGTGAAGTAGACGATATGTTTAGTATTTGTTTTAATCATGTTGATACGCTACAGTAGTACAGCACGAACGCGCGCGAACGAACGCGGCGCGTCACCCCGTGAACGTCCCCACGGACGCGAGGAAGTCCGCGTAGTCTAACGTCTGGTCCCCGTGCGCGACGGCGTTTTTATCCTCGGGCACGAACAGCTTCGGCAGGCTCTCTTTCGAGTCCACGTGCTTCGCTCCCGCGACGTCCACGACGACCGCGCCGTGCTCCTCGAGCCACGTCACACACGCGGCTTCTTCGTCCTCGCTCGGCGGCGGCAGCGTCTCTCTCGGAACGACGGCGGCGGTCTCTTCCCCGTCGCGTTCGCCGCCGAGAGCGCCGCATCCGCTAGCCTTCGCGTCCATCTCCTCCTCCGCCCTGTCGCCGCTGAACCCGAGCACGTGCGCGAGGTGAGTCACCGGCACCGTGGGCTTGCACACCGTCGCCATCATCGTGACGTGTTTAAACCGCACCTCCTCGGTTCGGACGTCCATGAGCTCCTTTCCCAAGCCGAACTTTTTCGCGGCGACGCGCAGCCGGAACCAGTCGACGGCGTTGTCCTCCTTGAGCGCGCTTCTCACCGCGAGCGCGTGCGCGATCGCGGGATGCGAGCGCATCGCGCACGCGGTCGCGAGCACGGTGTTGATGTTCGACCCGGTCACGCCCGTCACGGCGCTGTACAGAACCCTGTACGCGAGGAATTCCATCTCCTCTCCCTCGACGCCTTCGCCGTAGAGCGTCTTGAGCACCGTCTGACACTGGTTGAACTCCCCCAGGTCGTCGTTCTGCAGCGCGACTCTCGCGTGGTGCTCGTACACCTCCGCGGTGAACGCGTTGCGGAGCCTCTGCACCGTGCAGTCCTGCCGCAGCGCCTTGAGCTGGTCCGTGAGGTAGTGGTACGATTCCCCTTTCGCGGCGGATTTCAGACGCGCGAGGGATTTTTCAAGCACCGGTTGCGGCCGCACCGTCGCCGGGTCGGGCGCGGACGTGAGACGGAAGTACGACTTCTCCAGCCTCTCGCACGTGCCCTTGATCGTGAGCGCGTCCCACGTCTGCTCTTTTTCCGTCGTCGTCTGGTTCTCCATCGTACCCGCGGTGGACAGCATCATGCTCTCCATGCGTTTTTTGCGCTCCGCGGCGGCGGCGGCGGCGGCGGCGCCGCCTCCCACCGTCGCGCCGTCGCCGAACCGTCCGCTCCGTTTCGCCCGTTTCGCCTTCTCCGCGTCCGTGAGCTCATCGCCGAGCTCTCCGAGGTCGCCCCCGACGCCGGCCGCGATCGGAGGCGCGTCGTCCTCGTCGAACCCCGCGAGTCTTTTCTTCTTCCCTTTCCCCGCCGCCGCGGCGGCTCTCTTCGCGGCTCTCTTCGACTGCTGCGGCGCCGCCTTCAACGGCGGGCCCGGCTCGTCGATCTCGTCCTCTCCCCCGGACAGCTCCCCGTACCCGTACCCCCCCGCGTGCTGCGCGACGACCGGCCGCGCCGCCGCCGCCTCCGCCGCGGGTCGGTACCCGAACCCGGGGACGTACGTCATCTCCGTCTCCGGTCCCCCCCCCGCGCCGCCGCCGCCTCCCTCTCCCGGCCTGGGCACCGTCGCGCGGTCCCAGTCGCGCGTCCACAGCGTGTTCGTGTTCGACGCGTCGTTTATCATGCGCTTCAGCTCGTCCTGGACGTGATCCTTCGCGGAGGGGTCCGCGCGGCACGCCGCGAAGCATCGCTCGACGAACGCCTTCAGCGCGGGCGGCCACTGCCTGTTTCCGCCCGAAGCCGCCGGCTGCTGCGGCGCCGGCGCCGGCGCGTGTCCCTGCGTCGACGCCATCGGCTGCGAGGACGCGGGTCGGAACCCCGGGAGCGTCGCGCGCGGCGCGATCCCGGGCGCCAGCGACGGGTTCGCTTGGATCCCCGGAGGTCTCGGGAGCTGATACGACGGCGTCGGATGCGGATGCGACGCCGGCGCGGGGATCTGGTGCTGGTACTGCGGCTGCGGCGCGGGGATCTGATGCTGGTACTGCGCGTGCTGCGCGTGCTGCTGCTGCTGCTGCTGCTGCGCGTAGTACGCCGCGTGCTGCTGCTGCTGCGCGGCGTAGTACGGATGCGCCGCCGCCGCCGCCGCCCCGGGCTGGGTCGGCGGCGTCTGGTACGCCGCATTCGCCCCGCCGACCGGCTGCTGCCCCGTCGCCGCGTAGTACTGCCTCCACGCCTCCGCGTTCGCCGCCTGCGCCGCGGCCTGATGCCGGTAGTACTCGTCCCACGCGCGTCGGTTCGCCTCCTGCGCGGCCGGGTCCGCGGGGATCATGCTGGGCGTGCCCCCGGCGCCCCGCGCGGTGTGATCGCGGCCGGAAAGAATCGAGCCCTTTTGCGCAGCTCGGGCGCGGTCACAGGCGAGGGTTGAACAGACAGTCAGGTCACGTCGGCCTTTCGCGTGTCTACCTACCTACGTCGTCATCGTCATCATCTAAGACGTGCTAGCTAGCTATCAGTCGAAGTCCACGACGCCGGTTCCTCGTCGTCGTCGTCGTCGCCGTCGCCGTCGGACTCGTCGTCGTGCGACGCCTCCTCGTCCTCCTCCTCCGAGTCCGGGGTCGCGTCGGAATCCAAACACGAATCTAAATCCAAATCGTCGTCGGCGTCGTCGTCATCGGCGTCCGACTCCGCGGGTTTCCGCGGCCGGAACGGCACCGTCGCGGCGGCGCGGAAGAAATCCTTCGCGGGCGGCGGCGGTGCGCTCCCCTCCGTCGCCGCGATCTTCTTCTCCGCCTTCGCGCGAAGAGGCTCTCTCTTCTCGTCCCTCCCCCCGCCCCCGCCCCCGCCGCCGTCGCCGTCGTCGTCCGTCTCCCACCACGGTTTTTTTCTCGTCATCGGCACGCCGCCCTCCGCGGGCTCCGCCGCCGCCGCCGCCGTTCGCTTCGCTTCCGGACGTTTCAGCGCGACCTCCTTCTTCGGCCTCGCCTTCGTCGTCGCCGCCGCCAGCGGCGGCGGCGGCGCGTCGTCGTCGTCGTCGTCGTCGTCGTCGTCGTCGTCGTCGTCGTCGCCTAAGAACGCGGACAACATACGCAACTCGACGCTGTCGCCGGTTTTACGACGCTTCCCTCCGCCGTCGCCGTCGTCGTCGTCGTCGTCGCGGCCGAGGCCGAACTTGTTCTCCGCGGTCCCGCGCTCCGCCCGTTTCGCGGCCGCGGCGGAGTTGAAGAACTCCCTCGGCAGCCTCCCTCGCGGTCGATCCGCCGCCTCATCCTTCGCGCCGTCGTCGTCGTCGTCGTCGCTCGCTTCGCCCTCGATCACCTCCACCGCGCCGTCGTCGTCCTCGCGCTCTCGCCGCCGCGCCGCGGGCTTCGGCTTCCAGAACACCATCCCGGGGAGCTGGCACAGCCGCCGCGCGGTGTGATCGCTCGCGTCGTCCTCGAACGGCGTCCAGTCCGCGCGCGCGTCGGACTCGATCTCCTCGAAGGTCGTCTTCTTCTTCCCGCCCGCGCCGTAGGTCACCGCCACCTTGACGTTCCGCTCGCGGCCGTCGATCTCGAGCGCGTCGCCCTCGCGCAGCGGCCGCCGCGGCTCCGGCGCCGGAGCGTCTTCTCCTAAAGACGCGTCTTCGTTACGTTTCTTCGACTCGGGGGTCGCGCGCGCCACCGGCGGCGCCGCCGCGGGCGCGCCGAGCGCGCGCCGCACGAAATCGGGGAGGAACCCCGTCTGATCGCCGTACTCCTCGTCTGAGTACGCGGTGATGTCCTCCCACACCTCGTCCGCGATCTGCTTCTTCGCGCGCCGCGACTCCGCGAGCGCGGCGGCCGCGACCGCGTCGAGCGCGCCCTCGCGCTCGAGCCTGAGGCGCTCCTCGAACGCGGGCTTCGCGTGGTGCACCGCCATGACGCCACCCTTCCACTTGCATCCGTTGTACAGCGACACGCACCGGCCCAAGGACTTCTGGTTCGTGCGGAGCTCCACGAACGCGTACCCGCGGCACGGCGGAGTTTTTCGGGCGATCGCTCTGCTGCGCTTTCTTCCTTGAGAGACTCGCGGCGCGGATCCGTCGTCGTCGTCGTCGTCGTCGTCGCGACGGTAAAACGGCGAGTCGAACTTCTCGCGCATCACCGAGCACTCCACGACGGACCCGAACGGCGCGAACCTCGACCTGAGCTCGTCGTCCGTGAGTTCGCGCGGGAGGCCGCCGACGTGCAGCCGCGCGCGGACGCTGCCGTCCGGATCGGGCGGGAGGACCGCGGCCATCGCGGCGGCGCGCGTGGAACTCTGCGGCGGCGCGGCGGCGCGGCGGCGGCGCGAGGATTCGTCTGTACAAATTTTGCTTGACCGCCTTCGGACGTTTCCGAGACGACGCGACGTCGACGACGCCGTCCGTCATGCGTCAGAGCGGCGCGCGCGGGGAGGATGCTGCAGGCCGAGATCGAGCTCCAGGACCCGGCGGCGGCGCGTCCGTCGCCGGTGGACGACGGCGACGACGTCCTCCTGAAGCCGTCGTCCAGCGGCGCGCGCGACCGACGCGGCGCGCCGCTGTTCGACGACGACGACGACGACGCGAGTCATCGTCCCGGCGCGACGAATGATCCTCCGGAATCTCGCGGCGCGCTCGCGCGCCTCGCCGCCGCGCTCGCGGCGGAACCTCTCCTCGCGAAGACGCTCGCGGGCGTCGTCGTCGGCATCGTCCTGGGCGCGATCGTCCGCGCGACGGACCCGACCCCGCGCGCGATAGAGCTCGTCGGCTTCCCGGGCGAACTCTTCATGCGACTCCTGCGCGCGCTGGTGCTCCCACTCATCGTCGTCTCCATGGTGTGCGGCGTGTGCTCGCTCGCGAAGGGCTCGGAAGGGTCCGCGCGGCGCGTCGCGACGCGGCTCCTGGCCGCGTACGCGATCACGTCGCTCGTCGCGTGCGCGCTGGGGCTGCTCGTCGTGAGCGTCGCGCGCCCGGGCGACGGCGTGTCGTTCGACGCGAACGGATGCGCCGGCGCCGGCGCGACGAACGGCACCGTCGCCGGCGCCGCGACGTCGGACGACGACCACGCCGCGGACGCGCACAGGGGCGCGCTGGACGCGATACTCGGCACCGCGAGAGCGGCGGTGACCCCGAACGTCGTCGCCGCGGCCGCGGACGGCAACATCCTCGGCGTCATCGTCGCGTCGCTCGCGTTCGGGGCGTCGCTCGCCGCGGTGGGCGAAGACGTCGCGCGGCCCATCGTGGACGTCTTCTTCAGCATGAACGTCGTCGTGCAGACGATGATCGCGTGGGCGTTGACGTTGATGCCGGTTGGGGTGTTATCCCTCGTCGCCGGGAGAGTCGCGGCGACGTGCGACGCCGGCGCGGTGCTCGTCGCGCTGGGGAAATACGTCGCGACGGTGACGTTCGCGTTGGCGGCGCACGGCGGCGGCGTGTTGCCCGGGTTGTACGCGCTCGCGACGCGGGGGATGGGGGTTACGCGCGGCGGAGGCGAGAAGCGGCGGTGGGCGTCGCTGGACGGCGGCGAGGGAGGGGGTGGGGGTGTTACGGGCGACGGCGGCGGCGGGGAGGTGCACGGGGCTGTCGAGGTGTTACGGAGGAGCGCGCCCGCGCTCGGGTGCGCGTTCGCGATCGACTCGTCGTCCGCGACGCTGCCCGTCACGCTTCGATGCGCGAAGACGCTGGGGATACCGACCGACCTCGCGGAGTTCGCGCTCCCGCTCGGCGCGACGATCAACATGAACGGCACCGCGCTGTACGAGGCGCTGACGGTGATTTTCATCGCGCAGCTGCACGGGGTGAAGCTCGGGATCGGGACGACGATCGTGATCGCGTTGACGTCGACGATCGCCGCCGTCGGCGCCGCCGCGATTCCGAGCGCGGGTTTAGTCACGATGCTCATAGTGCTTCAGGCGGCGGGACTCGAGGAATTCAGCGGCGACATCGGGATTCTGATGTCCGTGGATTGGTTCCTCGACCGGTTGAGGACGGTCGTGAACGTGGAGGGGGATCTGTTCGTCGCGAGCGCCGTCGCCGCGTGGGAGGGGAAGGAGGGAGGCGGCGGCGGCGACGACGGCGGCGACGACGACGACATTTTCGACGAGACGACGATTCGAAACGAGGCGTAGTAGCGTGGTAGTAGCGTGGTAGTAGCGTGGTAGTAGCGTGAAACCAACGACCGACGAACCCAAACCAAAGCGCTTCCTTCACAGCAGCCCGCGCTGCTGCCTTCCCGGTATTGCCTGCCCGGCGCCGCACGTGGCGGCGTAATCGGAGCAGCACCCCAAGAACCCCGCGGGCTGCCCCGGCGCGTTCGCGTTCCACGTCGAGCAGTCCGGATCGCAGCAGCACACGAACGAGCTCTGATCCGAGGATTGCAAGCACGAGTTGCACTGCGGTATGGACGCGCAGCTCCCGGGTTGCGTTTGCACGGGGGAGACGGCGCCGCCGGGTTGAGCGCCGAACCCGGGTTGAGCGCCGAACCCGGGCTGCGCGCCGAACCCGGGTTGAAACTGAGACGGTTGACCCACGCCCGCGCCCGGTTGACCCACGCCCGCGCCCGCGCCCGGGACGCCGCCCACGACGCCGCCGCCCAGACCCGGCTGCGCGACCCCGCCTCCCGGGAAGCCGCCTACGCCGCCGCCCGGCACCACGCCCGGCTGGAGCGTCGGCTGCGGAAGGGGCGTGGGCAGCGGCGCGAGCGCCGGCGGGTTCGGCGGCGCGGCGGGAAAGCCCGGCAGCGGCGGCGGCGCCGCGGGCCTCGGCGGCGGCCGCGGCGGGTTCGGCGGGTTCGGCGGGCCCGGCGGCCGCGGCGGGCACGAGAACGGCAGCGGCCTCGGCTGCTCCCACGCGC
>Ga0181560_10001829_pt1 | contig 19817 bp, 19 predicted proteins | sample 011ome_20_FD_133751 | JGI IMG/M metagenome (GOLD analysis project Ga0181560, IMG submission 133751) | Coastal salt marsh microbial communities from the Groves Creek Marsh, Skidaway Island, Georgia - 011509CT metaG (megahit assembly) | ecosystem: Environmental > Aquatic > Marine > Intertidal...
CCTAATGATGTTGCTGCCACTGTACGACGTGGCGTCATTATTACTGATGTTCGAAATATTACAAGCACCAGAACATCAGACTTAGGCCATATACATGCCGCCGTTGACGTGTAACGTAGTGCCAGTCACGTAACTTGCCTCTTCACTAGCGAGGAAAGCGACGGTTCCAGCAACCTCTTCTGCCGAGCCTAAACGACCCAGCGGAACCTGTGACAATAGTGCTTCTTTCTGAGCTTCGGGAAGCACGTGTGTCATGTCTGTTTCAATAAAGCCAGGCGCAACAGCGTTCACTGTAATCGCTCGGCTTCCAAATTCGCGTGCCATCGCACGAGTCATGCCTTCGAGGCCTGCTTTAGCGGCAGCATAGTTCACCTGCCCAGCATTACCCATCGAACCCACAACAGAACTGATATTGATAATACGCCCAGTGCGCGCTTTGGTCATCGGCTTAATGAATGCCGATACGACCGTATAAATCGATGTCAGATTCGTATCGATCACCGCTTGCCAGTCTTCAGGCTTCATGCGGAGCATCAATGTGTCTTTGGTAATCCCGGCATTGTTGACTAAGACCAATGGACTTTTATCTGCGTCTGCCAAGGACTTCGCGAGCTCGTTCACCATGACCGCGTCAGTCACGTTTAATACCCGGCCCTCTCCATTGGATCCTAGGCGATCTGAGATAGCCTGAGCACCCCCTTCAGAGGTTGCCGTTCCAATGACATAAAAGCCTTGTTTGACCAAACGCTCAGAGATTGCCTGTCCGATTCCACGACTTGCGCCAGTGACGAGTGCAACTGTCATCCGTTGATTTCCTGTAATGCTTTGGTGAATAGCTCATGCGTTCCCAGCGGGAAGTGTTGAGCATCGGTTTGAATTCGCTTTGCCAGCCCACAAAGCACAGCGCCTGGGCCAAATTCCGCAGCAACCTGAATACCGAGTCCTTCGAAGCTCCGAACGGTCTGAGTCCAGCGCACCGGTGAGAATGTTTGTTTGATGAGCTGAGCTCGAATCACGGAAACATCTGACTCTGGCTGAATACTGACGTTTTGAATCACTGGAACCGACGGTGTGTTGACTTCAATCGCATCAAGCTTGTCTTGCAAGCGCTCTGCAGCAGGTTTCATTAACGCGCAATGAAATGGAGCACTGACCGGCAACGGAAGTGCGCGTTTGGCGCCAGCTTCTTTGAGTAAAGGGAGGGATGCCTCAACTGCTACCGCATCACCTGCAATTACCAGTTGTCCTGGTGCATTGTAGTTGACCGCTTCAATAACAAGCCCAGTCTCTGTTGCAACCTGAGTGCAGACAGACTCGATTTTGTCATCGTCTAAACCAATCACAGCAGCCATCGCCCCTGTTCCGTTTGGAACAGCCTCTTGCATGAACTGACCGCGTGCGCGAACGAGCTGCACTGCATCGGCCAGTTGCAAACTGCCCGCTGCTGTCAAGGCGGTGTATTCACCGAGACTATGGCCAGCCATGTAAGACGCGCTCTGACCGTTTGCCTGACTCCAAGCACGGTATAAAGCCACCCCTGCGGTGAGCATGAGCGGCTGCGTGATTTCAGTCAGAGATAATTGCTCGGCAGGCCCCTCTTGAGCTAAAGCCCAGAGATCGTAGCCAAGTGCATCAGACGCTTCAGTGAAGGTATCTTTGACCTCCGGGCAGTCCGACTCAAAGTCGGCCAACATGCCGACAGTTTGAGAACCCTGCCCTGGAAAGAGGGCTGCAAAAGCCATCGACTATTCGTCGTCTTCTGCAACTTCTTCTTGACGCGGTGTCACGACCTGACGACCACGGTAAAACCCGCCTGGGCTTACGTGGTGACGACGGTGGATTTCACCTGTCATCGCGTCAGTTGTCAGCGTAGGACCTGACAGTGAGTCATGCGCACGACGCATACCGCGACGCGAGCGAGATTTTTTGTTCTGTTGAACGGCCATGATGATCTCCCTTCAGGATCCCTGTTCATTCTTTAACGCAGCGAGCACCGCAAATGGGCTCTCTTTTTCCGAAACATCCCCGGGTTCCGGATCCGGTATCCATCCGTTATCACACGATTCATGCATCGGCATAATCGGCAATAACAAAACCATTTCGTCTTCAATGGCCTGCCTTAGAAAAAGTTGTCCTTCTTCTATCAGGATAGGATCCAAGTCCTGGTCAAGACTCTGCATTTCCCTCTCCGAAAATACGAGCCCCCAGCGGATTGATCCTTGAAGCGCCACTGTGACCGGTTGCAGACAACGCTGACAGGTCATACTCGCTTCACACTGAAGCTCCCCAGACACCACTCGCGGGCCGTATGGCTCTCTGGATCCGCGCACTGTCGCCTGTCCGCCAGGTAACAAGGTCGCCATCTCTGCAAACCTCTTGTAATGTTGAGGTTCTAGAGGGCCAGATAACTCCTCCTTCGCATCGATGAAGCGATTCGCGTTCAGGTGCTCAGGTAGGGTGTCTGAAAACATAGGCGGGGGATTTTAGTGATGCGCAGGCCCTCTGTCAAAGACTAAAGCGCTGAAATTCAACGATGAATCAAGAAGTGATCTTGGCTAGTGAGAGCCAATACAAGAAAAACATCCTCAAACGACTCGAGATCGCGTTTACAACCGACGCTCCAGCAATTGATGAAAGCCCCCAAGGAAGCGAGTCAGCTCGCGCACTCAGTGAGCGATTGGCACAAGCCAAAGCAGAAACCGTCGCTGACCGCCATCCAGACGCCATCGTCATTAGCACAGATCAATCGGCTGAAGTTGACGGTGTCATCTTAGGCAAGCCAGCCACCATCGAAAATGCGTGTGCAATGCTTCAAAAACTCTCGGGGCAAACGGTGTCTTTTTTTACGTCCGTCGGCGTTATCGCTCCAAAACAACCCTGCATCACGTATACCGAAGAAGTCATCGTCACACTCAGAGAGCTCGACCCTCTGGAAATTGAGCGCTACGTAATAAAAGATATGCCGCTCGACTGCGCAGGCAGCTTTAAAGTCGAAAGCTTGGGAATCAGTCTTTTTACATCCGTAAAAAGTGAAGACCCAACGGCACTCGAGGGTCTCCCTCTAATCAAGCTCTGTCAGTGGCTAAGAGACCAAGGATTTAAAATTCCTTGACGGCCCAACCAGGTCAGCGCAGTCCCAACACCGAACCCAAACTCTCGAGAGAATTGATTCAAAAGTGGCTCATCTTGAACGTAATACACCCGTTCTTCAGCACCAATCCATTCTCGTGCAACCTCAAGAGGACCTGCGAGCGAATCCACTAAACCCAGAACCAGTGCCTGCTCACCACTCCAGACGCGACCATCAAACACGTTTTCATCACCGGGTGTAAGGCGCTCACCACGACCCTCTTTGACACGAGCGATGAACTGCTGATGCGTCGCATCGAGTAGACCCTGCAAATGCTTTTTATCGCTCGCCGATTCAGGCATGAACGGATCAAGCATTGCTTTGTTTTCGCCCGCTGTGATCACACGACGGTCAACACCCAGTTTTTCGAGGAGCCCGTTGAACCCAAAACCGGACGAAACAACCCCTATCGATCCAACGATTGAAGCAGGTGCGGCATGAATCGTATCTGCAGCCGCCGCAATGTAATACGCACCGCTTGCGCCAATATCTCCAATCACTGCATGCACAGGTTTTCCTGGATATTGCGCTTTCAAGTCTAGGATCGCCCGATACACATACTCTGATTGTACAGGGCTACCACCTGGTGAATTAATCTCCAGCATCACTCCTTTAGAGCCCGGAGCTTCAAAGGCAGCCTCTAAATTCTGTTGAATATCATAGGCGTTCGCGCTCTCGCCCGGAGCAATCACGCCATCAATTGGAACGACCGCAGTGTGCGTATAAGAGCCCATTGCATCGACCGGCAGTTCTGATTGGTTAATTAAGAACAAACTGAGACCGATGATGTAGCCGAAGGTGATCGTTTTAAAAAAGATACCCCAACGTCTCGCGCGGCGTTGCTCAATTGTCGATACCGCTAATGTCTTCTCAAGGACAGACCAAAGGCGTTCCGTCTCTTTATATTGATGAGGATCTTTCATGGGTTCATCTCCCTCAGTCCAAGGATTCTCTGCCATTCATCACCTCTCTAATAAATGTCTGGGTCATATCCAGCTTCCACTAAAAATCGCTGCATCGGGTTAGGGATTGGCGCAACAACAGTCACCTGATGCCCCGTTGCTCCCTTAAAGCCAATCGAACGACTGTGCAAACACAGTCCATTAATCCCTCGAGCTCGCCATTGATCACGCGAATCATCATGCTGATATTTAGGATCACCTAATACCGCATGTTTATAATAGGCGGCATGAACACGTATCTGATGCGTCCGCCCAGTGACAGGTTCGGCTTCAATTAAAGTACAACCGTCTAAATGCTCAAGAATACGGATGCGGGTATGAGAAGGCTTGCCCTTCTCAGTGACCTGAACAATTCGCTCTCCCCCTCGCTCAAACTTCTCAAGCGGCGCTTCGACATCAACAAGATATTGAGGCCATTTTCCAGCAACTAAAGCCACATATCGTTTTTGCAAGGATTTATCTTGATCGCGCAATTGTTTGTGCAGACGGCGCAAAGCCGATGGCCTGCGTGCAACCAATAAACAACCACTGGTTTCCCGGTCAAGCCGATGAACCAACTCTAAGAATTTCTCTTCGGGTCGTGCCAGACGCAACTGCTCAATTAACCCAGTTGATAAACCAGAACCACCATGAACCGCTAGACCCGAAGGTTTATTCAACACCAAGATATCTTCATCTTCGTAAATCAGCGCATCAGACAACTTCATCTGAATCCCGCGATGGGCAACCTGCTCTTTGGGCGGCTCCAAATCAACCGGCGGGATTCGAACGACATCGCCAGCGGATACACGTGAGTCAGGTTTACAACGTCCTTTGTTGATCCGAACTTCACCGGTCCGGATCATTTTATAAATACGCCCCTTTGGAAGCCCTTTCAGCTGACTTGATAAAAAATTATCAAGCCGCTGCCCTTCCTTGGCGGCGTCTACAGTCACCCATTGGACTTTCTTTTCCACTCACTTTCTCCATGATGCATTGCCGCAAGCGACATGCGCTGTTATGCTCCAGACTACTTTGGGTTGAGTCAAGACTCCCTAAAGCCGAATGAGACCTCCGGTTTTCCGGAGATGAAATAATCCCGCCCGATCTTGGCGGGCCAGCAAAGCTGGGACAAACACATATCAATGTGTCGGCAGGATAGCCTGCAGTAACAAAGAAATTCCGGGCTCCCGGTATACCGGTCGAGCCCTTTACAATGTGTCTTGTCGCCCGACTGATTTTACGGTTGGGCCATGGTTAGTATAGCTAGCCCTCTGAGATCGTGGCGATCAAACCATGAAGGTTGCCACTTACAATGAAGCGTATATTAATTAATGCACTGCAGGCGGAAGAAATTCGCGTTGCAATGGTCGACGGTCAAAAACTCTACGACCTCGATATCGAGTCATCAGACCGTGAACAGAAAAAAGGCAATATCTATCGCGCGAAAATTTCGCGGATCGAACCAAGTCTTGAAGCTGCTTTTATCGATTTCGGTAGTGAGCGTCACGGTTTCTTACCACTGAAAGAAATTTCTCCCGAATACTTCTACAACACGCCTACTGAAGGTGAGCGTGTGAAAATCGACAAGGTCTTAAAAGAAGGCCAAGAGCTGATCGTCCAAGTCGAGAAAGAAGAGCGTGGAACCAAAGGCGCCGCTCTCACGACTTATATCTCTCTAGCTGGCCGTTATCTGGTTCTCATGCCAAACAACCCGGATGCCGGTGGTATTTCGCGCCGAATTGAAGGGGAAGATCGCGCTGAACTGCGCGACAAACTTGCCAACCTGACAATTGCCCAAGGCGCAGGCATTATCATCCGTACCGCAGGTGTTGGGCGGTCTGTTGAAGAGCTCCAGTGGGACCTCGATTACTTAGATACTGCATGGCAAGCGATCCGCAAGGCAGCGCTTTCCGGAGTAGCACCTTTTTTGATCTATCAAGAATCGAATGTCATTGTTCGCGCGATTCGTGATTATCTCCGCCAAGACATCGGCGAAGTTCTTGTCGATAACGAACAAGTCTTCGAAAAAGCAAAAGACCTCATTCAACAGGTCATGCCGTCATACGGTAGTAAGGTCAAGCTGTACCAAGATGAAACACCCCTCTTCAATCGATTCCAGATCGAAGGCCAAATCGAATCGGCGTTCCAACGTGAAGTTCGGCTTCCATCAGGTGGTGCGATCGTTATCGATCCAACAGAGGCATTGGTTTCAATTGATATCAACTCTGCGCGTGCAACGAAAGGCGGAGACATCGAAGAAACAGCACTGCATACGAATTTAGAGGCCGCAGACGAGATTGCTCGTCAACTGCGTCTTCGTGACATGGGTGGTTTAGTCGTTATCGATTTCATCGACATGTCTGCTAACAAAAATCAAAAGGCTGTAGAAAACCGACTAAAAGATGCTCTGAAATCTGATCGCGCGAGAGTTCAAATCGGCCGTATTTCACGATTTGGCCTTCTTGAAATGAGTCGCCAGCGTCTTCGCCCATCACTCGGTGAAACAAGCGGTGTGGTATGCCCACGCTGCCATGGTCAAGGCAGTATCCGTGACGTGCAATCACTTGCACTGCAGATTCTGCGTTTGTTGGAAGATGAGACAGTCAAAGAACGGACGGGTGAAGTCCGCGTTCAGGTCCCTGTTCCAGTCGGCACATTCCTCTTAAACGAAAAGCGCCAACAGCTCGAATCCATCCAACGCCGTCATAAAGTACGTGTATTGGTGATTCCAAATCCAAACATGGAAACACCGAATTACGACCTTCAGCGCCTTCGTGACGATGATCCACAAGTGGCAAACCTCGAGCTTTCGATTGATATTCAATCATCGACTCCTGCGCCTGAACCCGAGCTTGTCCGTGCAAAACAAGCCGAAGAGCGCGAACAAGCACTCGTTACCGATATCAAACCAAAAACACCAGCGCCAGAGCGCGCTCCTGAACCCGTTAAAGTCGAAGAAAGCGATCGAGATGAAAGCATCGGGCGCAAAAAGCGTCCCGAGAGCGCGCGTCGCCGCCAAGGTAAGCCTCAGCAAAAGTCGTTGCTGTCACGTGTCTTCGGTTTCTTGTTTGGTGATGCTGAGTATGAGCAAGCGAATCGCCGCTCAAGCCAAAACAATCGACGTCGCAATAACAAAAACAACGATCGCCGAGATCGCACAGACGGCGATCAAACCAATCGTCCACAAAATAACCGTGGACCTCAGACACAAGAAACAGAGCGCACAGCAGACGGATCACAAGGTGGTCGTCGACGTCGACGTCGACGCAATAAAAACCGTTCTGAGAACCCAGAGGTTATGGAGAACGAGGTTCAAACACCTCAAACCCAAGAAGTCTCTCCAGAGCGTGAGGCTGAGCTCAAAGCACATGACGAAAATCTCACCCCGCGTCCAAAGCGTGCACAACGAAAGCAACGTGGGGAAAACGCCATTGCCAGCCAAGAAGCACAGCTTGAGGCGCATGCAACGACTTCCGGTGAAACGACCATCGATGATGCTCCCGTACTGAACGAAGGACTCATGTCTGAATCAGAAAAACCCAAGCGTGCACGTCGCGGTCGTCGCGGAGCACGTCGAAACGAGGAGTCTGGTAATACAACTGAAACAACAGTGGCACAGACAGAGGTGGCTGAACCTGCAACTGAAGCGAAAGCGCCTGAGGCAGAAACTGTTGTAGAAGTAATGCCTGCGGAAGCAACAGCGGAAGTAACGCCTGCGGAAGCAACATCTGAAGAGAAGCCAAAACGCGCTAGCCGTGGTCGCGGTCGTCCTCGTAAATCAGGAATTGCAGAAGAGAATAATGCAGACGCCCAGGCCGAACCGGTAGCCGCTCAAGCTGAGCCAGAGAACGCGCCAGCAATAGAGACGGAAACAAGCGAGACGACAGAAGAGCCTACGAAAAAACCAGCTCGCAGAGGCCGTAAGCCAAAGGCAAAAGCTGAAGAAACACCAACAGAAGTGGTCTCCGAAGTAGCGTCGCAACCAGTAGCTGAAGAGCCAGCAACTGATAAGGGTGCCGACACCGAAGTTAACGATGATTCGGATAAGCCGAAACGTGGACGCGGTCGTGGACGCCGTCGCGCTGCTCCTGAAGCAACAACTGAAAGTAGCGCTGCGCCGTCAGTTTCGGATCTCAAAGCGCAACTGCTCGAAGACAGTGTCGATGCAAGCGCAAGCGCATCGACGGAAGACGCCGACAAACCTAAGCGTGGTCGCGGCCGTGGTCGCCCACGTACCCCAGCGCAAGGAACGGATTCAGCGCCACAGGAAACAACTGAAACTGAATAAGTTAGGTTCGGTTGAACTGACCCAGTTGGGTTGGTTCGACCGCCAAACTCAGTCCAAATGTGGCTTTGACAGAAGAACGAATCAAAGCCACAAGTTCCTTGAGTTCATCCGCGTTTCCATTCCCATCGTTGGTCAATACCAATGCTTGACGGTCATGCACCGAAAAACCACCCACTTGATGACCTTTAAGGCCCAGTTGGTCTATTAACCAACCTGCGGCTAATTTTGTTTGTTCACCATCAGGATAGGTTGGCATGTCAGGAAACTCAGCCTTCAGACGCTCAGCCACCTCACTCCGAACGACCGGGTTCTTAAAGAACGAACCCACGTTTGGAGTGACAGACGGATCTGGAAGCTTCGATTGACGAATTGATATCACAGCCTTCGCAATATCACGCGGATTCGATGGACTCAGATTCTGTTTATCTAATTCATCTGTGATCGCTCCATATCCCACACGCGGATTCGGAACTGTTGAGAGCTTTAAGGTCACCGTTAACACAAGAAAACGATCCGGTGCCTCTTTCAAAATCGAGTGACGATATCCAAATTTCAGCGCTGACGCTTCGAGCTCGATGACTGCCTCTTCTTCGAAATCATATAACTTGACGCGATGGCAGTGGTCTTTAAGCTCAACACCATATGCACCGATGTTCTGAACCGGAGCTGCACCCACCCATCCTGGAATTAATGCGAGATTCTCAAGGCCGAACCACCCGCGCTCTAGCGTCTGCATCACAATGTCATGCCATTGATGACCTGCACCCACTTCTAGGAATATGTCAGACCCCGATTCTGTCACTTCAAAGCATTTAATTTCGGGCCTTAACACAACGCCATCAAATTCTGGCTCCAACACAACGAGGTTACTTCCACCTCCTAAGATTAGACGGGGTGTAGAGCCAAGCTCAGGCATCGAAACACACACATTTTCAATCGATGAGAGCTTCAGGACTGATGCTGCATGAAATGGTAGCTTAAGTGTCGTTAATCCAGTCAAATCAAACACTTGGATTCTCCAAGCACTTCCGGACGAGCTCTAAATCATGTTCAGTATCAACACCCGGCGGGATTGAATCCAATGCAACATCGACTTGGATCAATCGATCATGCTCTAAGGCTCGTAACTGCTCGAGCCTTTCAAACTGCTCAAGCGGCGTCGGCTCCCATGTACGGAAATCACGCAAAAAACCTGCGCGATATCCATAAAGCCCGATGTGACGGTAATGCGTTCCGACTGCGAGGGTCGGGTGACCCGGTATACGCGCTCGAGAAAAATAAAGCGCGCGACCGGATCGACTCTTAACAACCTTCACTTGATTGGGGTCTTCGATATCCGATAAATCATGAATCGGTTCGCACAGTGTCGCTATCGACGCTTCAGGATGCGCCACTAACATGTCAGCGACTTGATGGATTGCAGACGCAGGCAACAGCGGCTCGTCTCCTTGAACGTTGACAATAATCGTGTCAGCGCCCAATCCCAAAATATCAGCGACTTCGGCTAAGCGATCAGTTCCAGTTGGATGATCTGATGCTGTCATCAAACATTCACCACCGAAATTCGTCACCACATCAAAAATTCGCTGATCATCAGTCGCGACGAGCACCCGTTCGGCACGAGAGGACTGCGCACGCGCATAGACATGCTGAATCATGGGTTGACCCGCAATATCAAGGAGTGGCTTACCTGGAAGACGCGTCGATCCGAAACGAGCGGGGATCACCGCAATGAAACTCATTAACGATCAGTCCGCTCATCATTAGTCAGTGTGCGTGCTTCATCGGCAAGCATCACCGGAATATCATCACGAATCGGAAAAGCTAGGCCATCGGCGCGACACCAGATCTCTTGATCATCTTCACGGATCTCAACCTCCCCTTTACACAAAGGACAGACCAATAAACCCTTCAGCTGAGGCGCCAAACTCATACCCTACTCCACTTTTTCAAACGATCGATTAACCAGGCTTCAAATTCCGGTTGATGGCTGTCAAGCGCAACCACCCAGAACGGTTCTTGAAGTAAGTGTACCAATTTCACAGCATCTTTCTCTGTTGTTATCACGCGCTTCAAATGCGAAACGTCCGATGCAGTGAACTGATGATGATCTGGAAACGCATACTCCTCTATCGACAATCCAGCCTGTTCTAGGCCTTCAAAGAACCGACTTGGCGAAGCAATACCAGATACCGCATCAAAATCACCATGATGGACAAGATCGCTAATGGAATGGAGCTCTTCAGGGAGATCAGAACGATACGCATAGGCCATTTCGCCAATCGAACCAAATACTGGCGTTTTCGTTTCGATACCCATTTCAATCAACATTTCTTTGGGGTACTCAGTCCCTCGAACAATGATTGCGTCCATTTGATTCACCACAGATAAAGGCTCTCTCAGAGGACCAAAAGGCATTTCTAGGCCATTACCAATGCCCTGATCTTTGTTGAAAACACAGACTGAAAAATCACGCCACAGACGTGTATTTTGTAAGCCATCATCTGACAGGATCACATTGACTTGATGATGAAAGTGCAATCTCTCAACAGCCTTTGACCGGTCACGGCACACAATCACAGGACAACCCGTTCGCTTCTTAAGCATCAAGGGCTCATCACCTACCTTCTGTGGGTGACTCGACTCAGTCACTTCAATCGGCAGTTGTTTCGCATGCCCGCCATAGCCTCGACTGACAATGCCTGGCCGAAACCCCGCCTCTTTAAGCCGCAAGGCAAGACTCGCCACCAATGGTGATTTCCCAGAGCCGCCCACGACAATGTTTCCAATACAGATCACAGGAATTTGCGTTGCGACCCTAGGTGCGCTTGCTATTTTCTCGCGCTTTCTGTGCATCCATGAGGCAACAATAGGACTCAGTGCTCGACTGATTGACGTCGCAGGTTTAGACCACCGCTTAGGCCATCCGTGAAAGCCCTTGAAACCACCAAAGCCGAATTTCATGCACTAATTCCCTCTATTTTTGTGCAGAATACCTATGAATTGAGTATGCTCCGCGCTAATCGAAAGGAAAAGGATGATCCGTGTCAATTGAAGGTTGGGGCAAAGCACCGCCATCCACGCCGCTCACTTTGTGGAAATCAATCAAAGCAAATCTGGATTTATGGCTCGTAGACCACGGCTTCCTGAGATCGCTCTACTCGAATCGTTTCTGCCTTCCCGGTCCGCTATACCGAAGCAATCAACCGAGTGTCGCACGAATCCACCGCTACAAACGAGACCTGGGTTTAAAAACCATCATTAATCTGCGTGGTTATAACCCAACACAAGGTCGGTATCAGTTAGAGGCCAAAGCCTGTGAAGAAGCAGGAATTACTCTCATCAATACCCGAGTGCATTCTCGAGGTCTTCCAACTGCAAAGCAGATCAATCTGCTGAAAGAATTAATTGAAGGATTCGAAACACCAGCGCTCGCCCACTGTAAATCGGGGGCAGATCGTGCTGGAATTTTCGCCGTACTCTACTGCCACTTCCGCCTGGGTCAGCCGATTGAAGAGGCCAAAGAACAATTACACTGGACTTATGGTCATTTCAGAAGCGCTAAAACCGGCATCCTCGACCATTTTTTCGAGTCCTACATTTTATATCGCGACCAATGGATGGAAGCCCATCAAGACAAAACAGCGCCGACTTTTTTGGAATGGGTCAATTCAGAATATGATCGCGATACGATGGAAAAAGAATTTAAGCCGCGTGGCTTTGCAAGCTTTTGGGTTGACTGGGTCTTAAGACGCGAATGAAAGGTGATATGCGCACCTATGGCCGCCTGATACGAGAAGCGCTGCCATATTGGAAAATCGCTCTAGTAGCCATGCTATCGATGGCAGCAACTGCGGCAATGGAACCCATGCTGCCCGCATTAATGGCGCCTTTGATCGATGAATCACTCATCGACAAAGATCCGAACGCATTAATTCAGATCCCCCTACTGATCGTCGCCGTATTTGTGTTTAAAGGGATTTCCGAATACGTCGCCGCAGTCTCCAGCCAATACGTTGCCAACCGGACGGTTGCTGATATCCGGTCTGAAGTGTTTGCCGTCCAACTCGATCTGCCGATGACAGACCATGATGCGGAAGAAGGCGGTCGACTCTTATCCCGAATCACCTACGATGTTGCCCAAGTCGGAGAAGCTGTTTCTACCGCATGGATGGTTATCATCAAAGACACACTGATGATCATCGGTCTTCTTGGGTTCCTGATTTATACGTCTTGGCAAATGTCTCTCGCGCTTTTGGTAGCAGCGCCTGTTGTTTCATTTGTGGTCAAGAAAGCCAGTGTCAAAATGAGACGCTCAAACCAAGACTTACAAACCTGGACTGGTCGCCTGACCGGCCTCATCGAAGAATCCTTGTTGGCAGTCAAAGACATCAAAATATTTGGTGGTCACGATAATCAACAAGAGCGTTTTGACGACATCAATAAGCGGTTACGCCACGAACAAATGCGAGTCATCAAAATTCAGTCTCTCAACGTCCCGCTGGTACAAATCTTAGCTGCCATCACAATTGGGATCGTCATTCTGATTGGTACGCAAATGAGTGCGCGCGATCTGCTAAGTCCTGGTGAATTTGTTGCATATATCACAGCCATGGGGATGATTTTCGACCCTGTACGTAGGCTTACCGGAGTCAATGCAACCATTCAACGTGGCCTTGCGGCTGCTGAATCGATTTATGAAATTTTTGATCAAACGCTCGATAATCAGCGCGGGCATTCGAGAAGTCATGAGGCGCTTCCCAAAGCCTCTCTAGCCATTCGAGATGTCACCTACAGCTACCCTAATGCAGAGAGTCCTGCACTTGATTCAGTCTCATTTGATGTTCGCCCCGGAGAAAGTGTCGCCCTCGTCGGCCCATCGGGCTCGGGTAAATCATCACTTATCGCCCTGATCGCAGGTTTTCTAGATCCTAACGACGGCGAAATTTGCATTAACGATGAACCGCTGACCCAATGGCCGCTCGCCAAACGTCGTCGTCAACTCTCGCTTGTTGGACAACAGGTCAATCTGTTTGACGCATCGGTCGCAGATAACATCCGTTTTGGATGGCCTGATGCCACGGATGAGGAAGTTCGAGAAGCCGCGCGTCAGGCGCACGCGTTGGAATTTATCGAAGCGCTTCCAGGCGGGTTTAATACCCAAATTGGCCCATTTGGAAATCGTTTATCTGGTGGCCAACGTCAGCGCATTGCGATCGCACGGGCGTTCATTAAAGACGCTCCAATCTTATTACTCGATGAACCAACCAGCGCACTCGATCACAAGAGTCGCGAAGAAGTTCTCAAAGGGCTCGAGAATTTAAAAGCGAATCGAACCACCCTCATTATCAGTCATCAACCAGAGAGTCTGTTGTCGATCGATCGTACAATTCATCTGATTGGTGGGAAGCTCTCGAACTAATCCAACGTTGTGGATTGTCCTCGCGATAGCGAGCAACCTCACCTGTAGCAAAATCAAAACTCAAAGCGCCGTCGAGATCTGTTCGATGAATTGTCGCGCCACTCGCAATCCATCGCTCCAATACATCATGATGCGGATGACCATAGCGATTTAAACGCCCAACACTCACAAGCGCATGGTTCGCCCCAATCAGCGATACAAACGAGGGATTCGAGCCATCGCGTGCACCATGATGCGATACGACAACGGCATGAATCCGGCCAATCAATCCCCGCCTGTTCAACTCTTTCACAACCTGCGCTTCTGAAAACCAATCCGCATCACCCATCATCAATAGATATCGGCCTTTTGATGACAATAGATACACACAGCTTTGGCGATTTTCGGACCCCTCCACTGGATACAATGGCCAGAGTAACTCGACAACAACATCGCCCAACATGTGCTTTTCACGGCAACCCCCCAACCAACCATCGAGAGAACCGCCGCCTTCAACAACGTTTGGAATAGCAATGTTCTGGATCGTATCAACCAACCCACCGGAGTGATCCATATCACCATGACTAACAAAAATCCCATCAATCGATTGTCCGCGAGAACTTGGCAAAAATTGCCCAATCCTAGACCAACGTCCTGCCTGTCCTGCGGCTAAGTCAAAAATCGCTCGGCTGTGTTGAGATGCGAGTGTTGCAGCTGATCCCTGGCCAATATCATGAACAATTAACCGTGACTGATGAGTAGGCCAAGGTTGAATAAAGAGAAGAATCGATAACAATGCGATGAACCATCGTGGACTGAATTTTGGCAACAGCGTACTGATGCCGATGATTAATAGAAGCCCAAGAATCCAATCTGATGGAATGTGGCCAAAGCTGGTTTGAACGAGGAGCCAATCAAGTCCACTTACGCACCAATCAATCAGTGTATTTACTTGCGAGATGAGCCATGACCATTGCATCGTCACACAAAGAGTTAACAGAAAGAGAAGGAGTGGCAACAACGGAACAATCAAAACATTTGCAACAATGCCAAGCCATGGATACGCAAATCCAAGCCATAAACTTAACAACGTAGCGAGCACGCAACTAAAAGCGATTTGAAACCAAAGAAGCTGCGTCAGGCCTGTCGATCGAGACGCCCAGAGAATCTGACCAATCAGTAGAACAGCTCCCGCCGACATCAAAAAGCCAGTGGATAAAGCAATCATCGGGTCAAACAAGACAATCCCGATGAGCGTGATTGCGAGAATTTGATACAGCCTAAGTTGGACACCTAAAAGCGGAAGACAACTGATCAGCGAGGCCATCACTGAGGCTCTCACAACACTTGGGCTAAATAACGTCCAAGATGAAATAAGATACGCACCCAAGCAAACGATTAACGCCCTAAAATACATCCGATGCATCGGATGTTTGGGCCAGCCCAAGCGCCCCATGAGCCACCACAAGGCACCGAGAACAAGTCCAACGTGAAGACCCGATATCGCGAGCATGTGCGATAAACCAAGTGTCTTAAACACATCCAATAACTGTTGATCGAGCGCCTGCTTTTCACCGAATAAAAGCGCTTGCGTCAGTCCACGCAACGGATCAGGCCAATTGATCGTTCGATCACGTGCCGCTGCTCGTTTGGTCTGTTCTGGAACGACTATACCCTCGAGCAAAGACGCTTTGGCCAGCCAACCATTGCCTAGTGCATGCCGTCTCGCATCAAAACCACCAGGGTTCTGAAGCCCAACAATCGGTGACAGTTTAAATTGGCCCTCAATATGATCACCGGGTTGTAGTAAATATCCAGGGCCCACCTGTAACTTGAGCCCAGAACCTTGGGGTAAAGCTCGACACCCGGCGCTCTTCCAAACAGCCGAACCCGATGTGAAATCCCTTGTTTGTGTACTGATACGATCGATAACAACAATGCCCTCGCATATCTGACTTCGCATCCGCTCTGACCATATCAAATCCACATGATCAGTGATTCGAATTTCTTGAATAGCCAACAACACGCAAGCGAGCGCAAACCAACGCAGACGAGATAAAACCAGCATGATCGCCAAAAGAATCAGGAAAAAAGGCGATAAAGCGCTTGGAAACCAAGGCAAACTGCTTACAATCAAAGACCAAATAATCATGTGTTAAGCATGAGTAGGAATTCATGCTTCTGCGTGAGTGATTACCTCAAGCAGACGTCAGAGATCGACAAGAAGGTCATGCCGAGAAAGTTCGTTTCGAGAATCATGCCGCCGCCTGAGCAGATCGCACATATGCGTCGTTGGGGATGGGTTGGTCGTCAGCTATTTGCCGATGACTTATGGCATTTAAATCGCCGCTCGGTCGCGCTGGCGTTCTTAAATGGTCTTTTTTGGGCCTGTATGCCGATGCCTCTTCAGATGGTCGCCGCGGCGGTCTTTGCGCTCATACTTCGTTGTAACGTCCCGCTGTCAGTAGGTCTCGTCTGGCTAACAAACCCTATCACGATGCCTCCTTACTACTTCTTCGCTTATCAACTCGGTGCCTGGGTGTTAGGGAGTGATGGTGTGAGTTGGCCGCAAGAAGTCACCCTTGAATGGATCCAGAATCAACTCAACCTCATCTGGTGGCCTCTTCTCACGGGCTCACTGATCATCGGAATAATCCTAAGTATCTTGGGGTTTATCGTGATTCGAATGTGGTGGAGCATACAGGTCAGCTACAATTGGCGGCGACGGAAAGGACGTTTTCTTAAACGCTCTGTAGTTGACCCCGATACAACTCAAACTGCTGATCTGTCTGAGCAGCAACCCGGCGATCGTGAGTCACAATAACGAGACTCGTCTCAGTCGCTTTCGATAAATCAACAAGCATCGACAACACCTGATCTGCCGTCGCCTCATCAAGGTTGCCTGTTGGTTCATCCATCAATAACACCTTTGGATTACCAGCAAGCGCGCGAGCAATTGCAACACGCTGACGCTCACCACCTGATAACTCTCCTGGTCTGTGGCCAACCCGATGCTCGAGACCAACTTGTGCAAGAAGCCGATGAGCTAAGCGTGTAGAGGCAGCGACAGATTGACCACTGAGCATCGCTGGAAGCATGACATTCTCTTCTGCAGAAAACTCAGGTAACAGATGATGAAACTGATACACGACACCAATCGTTTGACGTCGCAATGCAACCCGTTTGGCATCACTCAATCGCGTGATGTCTGTGCCGTGCCAAACCACAGAGCCCTGCTCAGGTAATAGTAGACCGGCCAAAATATTCATCAGCGTGCTCTTACCGGAACCACTGCGTCCCAGGAGAGCCAGACGTTGTCCTGGCAGAACAGAAAAATTCACATTCTCAAGAACCGAAATCAGGTTCTCGCCTTCGCCGTAGGCGAAACTGACATTTTGGAGTTCTAACAATGAACTATCGCTCATGATTCAAAACCTCCGCAGGAATAATCCGGCTTGCTTTTAATGCGGGGTAGAGCGTTGCAATCAACGATAATCCAATACTGAGGGCCGTCACCAGCCCAACATCCGACCAGCGAAGCTCAGAAGGCAAATCAGAAATAAAGTAGGCGCTCGGATTAAAAAGATAAAACCCAAACACAGATTCCAAGAATGCCAAGATTTCAGTGATCGACAGTGCAAGTGGAACACCCAAGATCACACCGAAGACAGTGCCGACGACGCCAACCAGTGTTCCTTGTACAACAAACACACCCATGACACCTGCAGGGGACAGTCCGATCGTTTTGAGGATCGCAATATCAGCACGTTTGTCTGTCACCACCATGACCAGTGTTGAGACGATATTAAACGCAGCAACAGCGATGATCAGAGTGAGCAACAATGCGATCATAGTTTTCTCAAGTTGGATCGCTTCGAATAGATTGCCTTGCGTTCGCGTCCAGTCTTGGTAACGAATCGGTAAGCCCAGAGAAGTGCTCACTTCCTGAGCGATTGGACGAATCAGTTGCGGTGCATCGAACAGGTTATCGAACTCAAGCCGGAGTGCTGCAACACCCTCACCTAGCTTAAACAGTCGTGCTGCATCAGATAGCTCAACAAAGGCCAGCTGGTTATCTAATTGTGCGCCAATCTCAAAAATACCCGCCACCTGAAGTCGCTTCAGACGCGGTGTTACCCCTGCGAGACTGAGAGTCGCCTCCGGAATCAGAAGTGTCACCTGATCACCCGGGATTACACCGAGATTCGCGGCAACACCTGAACCCAAAATGATGGAAAATCGGCGAGCGTTCAGATCTGTAAATTCGCCTTGAGTCATATGCCTAGGAAGAATCGAGACTTGTGACTCTTTTTCAGGATCAACCCCAAGAACAGCAACAGACACAGTCCGCCCGTTCGCCACCAGCAGGCCTTCACCTTGGTTCAGCGGTGCAACGCCAACGATCGATCGGTTCGTCATCAATTTCTCTGCGATTGGATCCAGATCGGTTCGCGCATCTTCAAACTCAAGTAACGCGTGAGGCACTGTACCGAGGATGCGGGTCCTTAACTCACGATCGAATCCATTCAGTACTGAAAGTACTAAGATAAGAACTGCAACACCCAAAGTTAAACCGGCCATTGAGACCGCGGATATAAACGAAATAAAATGGTTCCGACGCTTAGCGCGGGTGTACCGAAGACCAATGCAAATAGATAACGGATTGAACATAACGCAAGTGTAACTGGCTTCATGCTACAGTTTCTAAAACTTTAAAGGATTTTTCATGAACGCTTTGATTTTGGCCGTTGCCGCTCTCCTTTTCAGCCGCCTTGTTGCATCTGATCGTATTGAGCCGTATCGCCTGCAAGTCATTAGCGCAATAGAAAAAGCGACAGATGCATTGCCAAATACGTTGCGTCTCCCAGTGATCGTTGGAGGTTCAGTCACACTCGGTGCAATCATCGCTTACATGCCTTTGATAGGCGCCGTGGTGACATTTTGCGCACTGGTACTGATCATTGAGTACGGCCGGGTCACGGAAGACTCAAAAGCAATTTTGACCGAGCTTCGAAACGGATCGTTTTCTCAAGCTCAAATCAAACTCAGTGAATTTTCGGGAACCGATGCAAGTCAGCTCGATGAAAACGGTGTTGCACGCATTACAGTTGAATCTCAGGTTTTAAAACTTGCACAGAAAGTGTTTATTCCTCTTGCCTGGTTTGCTCTTGGCGGTCTTCCCGGAATTTTGTTGTATTGGACATCGACGGTGATCGCTGACCGTCATGGCTCAGGTGAGACCTCCGAACGCTGGGTGTCGCTACTGAACTGGGTGCCAATACGTTTGATGGCTTTAACACTCGGGTTTATGGGAGATCGTGAGCGATCACGTGCCATATGGACGCGCCAAGCGAATGACTTCTCTGATCCAGAAGCGGGTGTGTTAATTGCTGCCACAGCTGGAGCACTGCGAGTCAAACTCGGTGGGTCCCGTTGCGTACAAGGCCTCATCAAACAGGAGCCATTGGTTGGCGATGGTGATGATGCAGCTCGCTATCACATTGAAGAAACGCAGTCTCTCGCTGAAAGATCGCTGCTTCTTTGGGCTGTTACCGCACTCGTTATTACTGCCATTTAGCCGAAAGACGAGTTGCATCTAAAACCTCGACCTCTATACTCCCGCCCTTCTCGTTAGGTGGCCGAGCGATCGGCATAACAGGGAATTCGGTAAGGCCTAGCCAAGTCCGAAGCTGCCCCCGCAACGGTATATTCAGTCCTGAATCCTCACGAATACCACTGTCATGATTGATGGGAAGGTGTGTGTGATTCGACAAATGGAATTGTCCTGAATAAGCCCGGAGACCTACCTAGCGTGTCACGAACTTAAGGCGTGCGGTGGGCGCGGCTAGGGCCAAAAATGAATCTCAAATATATTGCCGCCATACCTGTGGCAGCGTTATTGTCGCAGACTGCAATCGCGACAGAACTAGACATCAAATACGACGTCAAATCCAACCTGCTAAGTAATTCATCACCTGCTAGGTACATATCAAAAGCAGAGATTGAAGCTACAAATGCCAATTCATTGGCAGAACTTTTGCAGAAAACAACTTC
>Ga0181560_10001840_pt1 | contig 19753 bp, 16 predicted proteins | sample 011ome_20_FD_133751 | JGI IMG/M metagenome (GOLD analysis project Ga0181560, IMG submission 133751) | Coastal salt marsh microbial communities from the Groves Creek Marsh, Skidaway Island, Georgia - 011509CT metaG (megahit assembly) | ecosystem: Environmental > Aquatic > Marine > Intertidal...
CCGGGGGGGGGGGGGGGGTTACGGGGGGGTTCGCCCAGGGGGGGAGGGGGGGGGGGGGCCTCGCAGGGGGGTTCGCACCGGGGGGGAGGCGGCGGGGGGGGGGGGGGGGGGGGGGGGTTCTCCCTCGGCGCGGCGATCAAGGACGACTTCGAGGTTGGATCGCTGGGCGCCGCGGGGGGGCTGGACGACTCGGTGATGCCGATCGGCTCGATGGAGCTCGGGTCGCCGCTGGACTCGTTCGGGGATCTCATGGGGTCGCTGCCGAAAGGGGGGTCGCTCGGGTTGAAGAATTCACTCGGCGGGGGGAACAAGAACGGCGCGGGAGGTTTGCCGTTCGGGAGGAGTAGCCAGGGCGACGGGCGGACCGCGACGGATGCGCTGAAGATGCGTTGAGCGTCGCCCGGCTGGCTGTTTTTCGCCGGGGGGGGTCGTTATTTTTGGCGCCGCCGACGCGCTCCTAGGTCGTCCGCCCAGGGCTCGAGGCGCACGCCTCGCCCGGACCGGAATAAACGACGTGTGTTAGTACTTTTGTTTTCTTGGGAATACGTATGCTGATTGTAAGAATGACGGGATCACTTTGGGGTCGTTTGAGGCATCCGTCGCTTCGTCGCGCGTCGCGAATGATGGAAAGTTCTTTTCGCTCTTCGTTACACGGCGTTCGTCCGTCCGTCTCGCTCGCGAAGAGCCGTTCACTCATTGAGCCGCTCGTCCTCGGGACGAGCCGCTCGGCTATCTAGAGAACATCTCTCGCCGGACCTCCTATACTCATCACGACCTGAAACGAAACGCGGCGCGATCGTTCACTCGCGAACGGACGCGTGCGCGCATTCATTCGCGAGCGGTCGAGCCGGGGAAAAGACAGACGCGCGCGCCGCTTACTTCTTCTTCTTCCCCTTGAACTGACCGTTCTTGAGCGCGTCCTCGTACCCGGCGCCGATCACGCCGGAGTCACGGCACGCGGCGTTGTTGAACCACTCCCAGAAGTCGAACTCGCCCTTCTGTCGACGCGACGGAACGAGAGAGCGCGAGAAGGTCAGAAGGAGCGAAAAAAAAAGACGCGCGCTTCCGAAAAAACGAGCGTCGAGTGGCGGGAGGATAACCGGGACGAATTCCGACGCGAGCGCGGCGCGACGCCGCGCGGCCGCGCGCGCGCGATCAATCGATGGGCGATGCGTCCCGCACGAGCGATGCGGTCGACGCGATCCCACCGCGCGCGCGACGCGCGGATCGATCGCGCCGCGCGCGCGGCGTCGCGAACGCGCGGGGAGGGTCCGCGACGCGATCGCGAGTTTCGTCGTGTCGCACCTTGCCAGCGGCCTTCTTCTTCGGCGGCGCCTTCTTCGCGGCGGCGGCGACGACGCGCGTGGAGCGCGCGGGGCGCGCCGCGCGCGCGGGGGCGGCGACCACGGGGGTGCCGACGAGCGTGGAGGTAGCGAACACGATGGACGGGCGTGCGTCGAGCGTCGATGAGTGACCGATAGCTCCCGCGGCGACGGCGAAACCTTACCCACACTCGCCACTCGTGCGCGGAGGCTCGCCGCTGATTCGTCGAGCGCGCATAGGAGTTATTAGACCGTCGATCGACTCCGTGTCTCCGACCCCAACCGGCGTCGACAGTCGCGCGCGGCGAAAACTTGAAAACCAAACGCGAACTGATTGATGACTGATGAACGAACACCTCGAGCTCGGCGTCGTCACAGCGTCCGCGCCGCGCCTCCCTTCGACGATGTCCGACCCCACCGGCGGGACGCAGACGCGGCCGCCGGCGCGCGCCGCCGGCGGCGGCGGGAACCGCGCGTGCTTCAAGTGCGGGAAGACCGGGCACTGGAGCCGCGACTGCGTCGCCCCCAGAGAGGAGTGGATCCCGCGCGATCAGCAGCCCTCGGGCGCGGACGCGGACGCGGAGGCGGCGATGAACGACGCGGAAGGAGGCGGCGCGATGGGGGGCGGCGCGGGCGGCGCCCCCGCGGTCAAGCTCACCAAGTCCGGGAAGCCGTCCACGAGGAAGCCGAAGTTCACGGTCGTCGATCACCTCCTCGGTCCTAACGGGATCGCGTACGTCTACAACGTCATACCGGAGAAGTATAAGGCGCGTTCTATACACTGGTTCCCATACGACCGCGTCGGCGTGGTGAACGCCGATCCTTAAGGACTTTTCCCGACGCATCTCTCCGTCCACCCCTCGCTTTCAATCCCCGCCCGCGATGCCTTTCATCTCCAACTGACGCCTTTCAACTCCACCCCGACATTCGCTCGTATGGAACGACCCTAAGGCGATACGCAAAGGCCCGGGGCACGAGCTCGGCGACTTCGCGCGCCTCATGAGTCTGTACCGCGAGTGGACGACGCTGATGTACCCGTACGCGCCGCACGAGGAGGTGATGAAGAAAGTCGAGCGCCTGAAGAAGACGCGCGAGGTTCGCGCGTGCATCGCGGAGCTGAAGGAACGCGACCGGATCGCAAACGGCGGCGACCCCGCGGACGCGCCGGCGCCGGAGGAGGACGGCGACGTCGTCGACGGCGAGGACGTGTTCTTCCCGGACGAGGACTCGGACGACGACGTGCCGGGTCACGAGGGGAAGGAGGTGGAAGAGGAGGAGGAGGAGTGGAACGCGGCGAAGCACGCGGGGGACGAGGAGGAGGAGGAGGACGACGACCTCGCCGCGTTGATGGAAACGGAGCGCGGCGGCGGCGGCGGCGACGACGACGACGACGCCGGCGCCGCGGCGGCGGCGAAGAAGAAGAAGAAGAAGCCGAGAGGTCCCCGGGAGACGGACGAGGAGATGTTCGCGCGCGAGGAAGCGCGCGCGGACGAGATCGACCGCGCGCGGCGCGAGGGCGCCGTCGACGTGAACTTCGACGAGAGCTCCTCTGACGACGACGACGTCGTCATCGCGGCGCCGAGGTCGGGACGCGGCGCGCGCGGGGACGCGGCGACGCGCGGGAAGGCGGTGAAGAAGATCAAGGAGAAGGTCGGCGGGAGGAAGAAGAGCAAGAAAACGCTCGAGAAGGAAGCCGCCGCCGCGGAGAAGGCGGCCGCGGAGAAGGCGGAAGCGGAAGCCGCGGACCCGACGCGGCGGAAAAAGCTCGGCCGCGCGCGCGCCAACGCGTCGGACGACGACGACGACGACGCGGGCGCGGCCGCCGCCGAAGACACGAGACGCCGCCGCCGCGTCACCGCGATCGACGACAGCGACAGCGACAGCGAGTCCGACCCTCGGACGCGCATTCCCGCGGAGAACGGCGGGGACTTGTTCGTGCCGTCTCCGAGCAAGTACACGGTGCCCAAGTTTCTTTACGAGAGCGACGGCGGCGACGACATGAAGGAGATGAAGGAGGAGGAGGACCCTAGCGACAAGGCGGAGAAGAAGCGCGACGCCGCGGCCGCGGACCTGGGCGAGGGCGACAAGGCGTGAACGGTAGAGGACGTGCGACGCGCGCGATGAACGATGAACGAGACGAAACGAGACGACGACGCGAAGGTATTAGTGAACGACGACGGCGGCGTCGTCGAGTTGCAAACATTTAATCCCACCCGCCCGACCCAGCCGCGTCGCGTCGCGTCGCGTCGCAACTTGATCACAACTTGCTCACCGCGCCCGCCGACCCCGCGCCCGCGGGCACCCTGGACGTCAACACCCTCACCTCGTCCCCAACAATCTCGATCACCTCCGGGTCCGCGCCGACCACGCCGAACGACATCCCGACGTCGATTCTCCATATCCGTCCGTCGCACTCCGCGTTGCACCCGCCGAGCTGCGGCGTGTGTCCGACGACCAGACGCTTCGCGCCGTCGATCGCGTCGAGCGTCTTCCCGAGCGTCTCGCACGCGCGGTCGCGGTCGCCCTGCGACATGAAGTTTTCCTGCCCGAACGTCCGGTTCCACACGACGCTGTCCTTCACGCTCCCGATGGCCATCCCCAGCGCGGTTCTGTCCTCCTCCGAGGAGATCTCCGCGCCGCGCATCCAGTCCGCGACGGCGTTGTTGAGCTTCTCTAGCCCAAACTCCACGTGGCGCGGCATCAGGCCGCCGTGCGCGAAGACCGTGTCGTTCACGATCAGCACCGTGCTGTTCATCGCGAGCTGCTGCGCGAGCGGGCCGCCCGGAGAGAACAGACCGACCCTCGCCTTGACCTGCTTCTTCCGCGGATCTTCCTCGTTCCCGCCGAACGCATCTCGAAACGCGTCGCCGAACAGGTTGACGAGGTGCTCGCCGAAGCGCGTGGACTCCTGGAACGCGCCCTGCGTGACGTACCGGAAGTCCCCGGAGACGTTCAAGACCTCGTGATTGCCGTTGAGGATGTACACCGCGCCGCCGTCCGCCTGCGCGGCTTTGTGAAGCTTCTGCAGCAATATCAAGATCGCGATCTCGTCGTCGCCGCGATCGAGCACGTCCCCCACCTGCACGACGACGGTGTCGCCGCCGATCCACGTCGGGTTCACCGCGTCGCCGTCTTCGCCCAACACGCCCGCGATCGTCAGCGCTCTGCGCGCCTGACCGATGTCCCCGTGCACGTCGCCCAGCGCGACGACGCGGCCTTTCGCGGTCACGCGAAGGGGCGGATACGGTCCCGCCCCCGCGGCGGGCGGCGACGTCGACGACGCGCCGGGCGCGGCGGACGACGCGCACATCGGCGCGACGCGTCTTCGGAGCGACGCGACGTGCGCGCTCGCGCGGTCGCCGCCGCGCGTCAGCGACGACGTCGCGTTGCCGCCGGGCACCCTGGAGGACAGCCGCGGCGCGGTTCGCATCGTCGCGCGCACCCACGTCCGCGCCGCGCAGAGCATCGTCGCTCGCGTCGTCGTCGTCGTCGTCGTCGTCGTCGTCGCGCGACGCCCGCCCCTCGCGCGCGCGCCTCCCGCCGCCCTCGCGCTCGCGCTCGCGACGACCGCGACCGTGCCTCCCGCGCGCGCGCGCCCGGACGCGCGACGCTGTTACCCGCGACGTTCTCTCGAGCGCGCCGTCGCCGTCGCCTCGTGGATGCTAGAGTGAGCCGGGCTCGGAGGAGTGGCGTGGCTCTCTGCGCGAAGATGAGCCGCAAGAACCCATCGATCGCGCGACTCGAAAACGACGGTTTAAAGCGCTCGACTTCGGATCGCGGTCGGTCAAACAGTGTTGATGACAGAACTGTGGAACTTCCATCAACCATCAGAATCGGTGGCGATGGCGACGACGCGCGCGCTCGTCCCGCGCGGCCTTCCCCGGCCGCCCCCCCGGACGCGCGCGCGCCGGCGCGTCCCCGCGCTCCGACGCGCGGCGCCGCGCGACGCGTGCGCCCCGGAGGAGCCGCACCTCGAGGACGTCCTCTCGAGCAGCGGACGCACGACGGACATGGCGCGATCGCTGTGGGCCGCCGCGCTCCGCGTCGGCGACGTCGCGATCGACGCGACCGCGGGGAACGGCCACGACACCGTCGCGCTCGCGCGCCTCGTCGCGCGCGACGACGCCGACGCCGCCGGTCGCGTCGTCGCGTACGACGTGCAGGCGTCCGCGGTCGCGTCCGCGCGCGCGAGGGTGAGGCGCGAGCTGCCGCCCGCGACGGCCGCGCGCGTGGAGCTGAGGCACGCGTCGCACGACACGATGGCCGCGGATGTTCCGACGCCCGATAGCGTCGGCGTCGTGTGCTTCAACCTTGGGTACCTCCCGGGCGCGGACAGCGACAAGAGCGTGACGACGACGACGGACGCGACCGTGCGCGCGGTGACGACCGCGACGGGATTGCTGAGAGAGGGGGGCGTCGTGACGGTCGTCGCGTACGTCGGGCACGACGGCGGCGCGGAGGAAACGGCCGCGGTGTTGGCGTTTTGTGCGACCCTCGATCCGAAACGGTTCGTCGTGAGTCATCACGTGGTGTTGAACCGGAAGAACAGCCCGCAGCTCGTCGCGGTGCATCGAAGGATGAACCGCGGGTGACGAGGGCGGGAGGAAGAGGATTCGGTCGCGGTGCGTCGGCTCGACCCCGCCCCCGCGCGCGTGCGATGACGAGAGCCGCGCTCGAACTTCGAGCGCAGAACCGAACACCGCGAGGTGGTCGTGAGCGAGATAAACAACCTCCTACTCATTCCGAGCACGCGTTTCTTCCTTCTTTCCTTTCCTTTCCTTTCTCTCTCGGTCGGTTTCGTCCCGCGACGACGAAACGTCTCCCGCTCATCGCTTTCTTTTCACCGCCGCAGCGCAGGGGACGACGCAGAGTAGAGTAGAACGAACCTAGCTAGATAGTGGTAGTACAACACAACGCGCGCGCGCGCAGCACGACGTCGACGCTACGCGTACGACCCGCGCTCGCTCGGAAGCAGCGCCGCGGTCTCCTCGCCCTCGAGCGCCTCTCCCTCCTCCCCGCCGCCGCCGCCGCCGCCGCCGCCGTATCGCCGGCTCTGCGCGAGTACCGTCACGTCGAGCGCGACCGTCCCCAAACTCCCGAGCAGCCACGGCGCGGACGCGAGCACCCCCGCCCACGACGCCGCGCGCAGGAGTATCGCGACGCCGTACGTCACGTTCGCCGCGACCGCGGTGGCGAACATCGCCGCCGACAGCCCCTCGCACGACTTCCTCGCGCGGTTTTTGAGAATCTGAGACACCCTCGAGCCGAGATAAAACGCGGACGAGACGTACCCCGCGGCTCGCCCGATCGCGACCTCCCACTCCGGGTTCGTCGAGACGTCGCAGTACGGAAGCGACGACGGCGACGGCGGCGACGAGCGGTGGCGCGAGTGATCGCGCGAGCGGTGCGACGCCCACCGATTCGACCACGCGCCGTCGCGTCCGGCGAAGAAAAAAACGCCGACCACGACGACGACGCACGCCGCCGCCGCCGCCTTCGCGCCGCGGCCCGCGAGCCTCCCGCGCGGCTTGGCGTCGGCGTCGGCGCTCGCGCGCGCGCGGCCGTCGCGTCGTCGCGCCGCCGCCGCCGTCGTCGTCGTCGCGGCGGCGGCGGTTATCGAGTCCCACGCGTCCGCGGCGCCGCCGCCCTCCTCCTCCTCCTCCTCCTCCGCCGCCGCCGCCGCGGCCAAGAGCGACTCCTCGTCGTCCTCCGTCGCGTCCGCGAGATCCTTCCCCACCAGCGCCAGCGCGTCGCGGCGCGACAGCGCGTAGTACGCGTACTGCGCGATCATCCCCACGTCGACGCACACGAAGTAACACGCGGTGTACACCTGCGACGGGAGCTGGTCGCCCGCGAAGAGGCACCCGGAGAGATTCATGGCGTCGCCCGCGAGCCACTCCGCGAGAAAGTACGGCGAGAGCGACTCCGCGGACTTGAGGCGGTAGTTCCGAAGCATCTGCGGCAGCTGCGCGAAGAGCCAGCACGCGATGGAGACGAGGCCGAGGTAGAACCCGAGCTCGTCGGGGACGGTGTACACGCAGTCCTTGAACGTCGCGCGGATCTGGAAGGAGGCGGGGCGAATGGAGGGGCGCGGAGGTAAGATTCGAACGACGCGAGAAGGCGAACGTCCGAGGAGTGCCGGGCGGCGCGCGCGCGCGGGCGGAGGGCGCACCCAGTCGACGCTGCCTTCCCCGCGGGAGCACTCGCACGTGAACGACATCCCGGCGCGACGGACGCGCCGGTCCTAGCTAGAACCCGGACGCGAGCCGCGCTCGGCGCGTCCGAGGAGTGCCGCGACGGAGGAATTTATTCCCCGCGAACGAGGACGCGACGCGACGCGACTAGCGACGAACGAACGCGAACGCGCGCGTCTGGTCCAGGGTCGCGTCGTCCCCAAAACCAGAGTACGAATCGAGAAGCGCCCCTCTCGCGTCGCGCGGGTCAGTCGCCGCCGCGAGAGGGCCGCGTCCCGAACCGGGACCGCCGAACCGCGCGCCGGAGAAGACCCGCGAACGAACGCGCGCATCGTCGCGCGAACGCTCGCGCGCGGATCCGCCCCGCCCACGCCGCGGAGACCCGCGACGGAATCCGTCCGTAAGCGGATCGACCACCTCGCCGTTCGATCGATCGATTTGACCCATCCCCTCGCGAGCCAGCTGTAGGGTGCGTTCTATACACTGGTTCCCATACGACCGCGTTGGCGATGTGAACGCCGATCCTTAAGGACTTTGCCCGGCGCGTCTCTCCGCCCATCCCTTGCGTTCAATCCCCGCTCTCGACGCCTTTCAACTCCACCTGACGCCTTTGAACACCACCCCGCCATCGCCTTGTATGGAACGACCCAGGATGCCGGCGACGTTCGCGACCGGGCAGGGCGAGGGCCCGAAGGACCCCGGTCCGTGGCCGGACAAGGTCTTGGAGGTCATGACGCTGCCGGTCCCGAAGAAGCCGTGCACGCTGTGCGAGTTTTGGTTCGCGGTCCCGTGCCTGACGGGCGTCGGGTCGTTCAAGTCCGTCCTCGCGAAGAAGGCGTCGTTCGGGGACGAGGCGGCGAGAGCGAAGCTGAACGACGAGCGCACGAGCGCGAGCCGGCTGTACAGCGGCGTCCCGCTGTGCTGCTTCTGCTCGCAGCTCGTCGTGCCGGACCCGGAGGAGGCGCGATCGCCGAAGAGCGCGAAGAAGGGCAAGAGGACGAGCGAACCCGAGGTGACGCCGAGCAAATTCCTCATGTCGTTCCTTAACAAAGACGTCGACGACTGACGACCGACGACTGACGACCGACGACCGACGAACGAGGACCGACGACCGACCTACGTCGAGCTTAGCTCCGCGCGATCTCCGCGCTGTATGTATTGTAATCTAACCGGCACTAGCAGCCGCACGATGCGATGCGATCGATCGACGAGACGAAGCGATCCTGTACACCGCGATCGGGGATATGTCCGCGAACGCTTTGATTCAAGCCGCCGCGTCGTCCCCGTCGTTCCTCCCCGCGCCCCCGCCCCCACGCGCGGCGACAGCCTTGAGCGCGACGTAGTACTTGTCCTCGAAGTGGTCTCCGAGCGCGTCCGCGTTGACCAGCGACGTCAACGCGACGACCGCGTCCGAGGCGCTCTCCTCGTCCACGCCGAGGACGTTCCGCACGCCCATCGCCTCCGCGAGCTCGACGATCTTCGCGCCGACGGCGACGTCGGTCGTTCCGTTCTCCGCCGACGACGACGCTCGGACGTCGCCCGCGCCGACGAGCGCCTCGCCCGCGTTCGCCGGTATCCGCACGCCGTGGTCCACGTGCCTGTACCCCAGCAGCGCGGGAAGCGTCGGGACGAGGTCCGAGCCGTTGATGACGCGGATCGAGTCCGGGACGAGCGCGTTGAATCGCTTCACGAACGCGCGGTTCCCGACGCGCGGCGACCCGTAGTTGTACATCGTCGTCGTGCAGCGACGGCGCCTCGCGTTCACCGACTCCGCGAGCTCGTACGAGAACAACGTCGCGAGCGCGCCGCCCAAGCTGTGCCCGGTGACGAACACGTGCCACGCGGCGTCGTCGTCGTCGTCGTCGTCGTCGTCGTAATCCGGCGACCGCGCGCGCATCACGTCGTCCACCGCGGCGAACACGCGCGCGCGGACGCTGTCGTACGCGGCGAGAAACCCGCCGTGAACCATCGGCTCCTCGGCGTCGATGTCGCCGCCGCTCTCGCCGCCGGTCAGCCGCTCCGGGTTGAACGACGACGGCGTCAAGTTCGCGTCCGTCAACACGTCCTTCGCGCTGCGCATCTCCGTCCCTCGGAACGACACGACGACCGTCTTGCTCTTGCTCGAGACGTTCCGCCACACCGCCGCCTGCGTGTCCGTGCGCGCGTTCTCGACGAACATCACCTTCTCGTACGCGCGCGGCGTCGCGTCCTCGCCGCGCACCCTGAGCGGGCGCGTCGTCGCGAGCGTCGCCCAGTCGCCGTCGGGTTTGATAGCCCACACGCCCGCCTCGCCGTCGCGTCGAGCGCGCGCGCGGCGCGCGGCGTCCACGCCGTCGGCGACGGCGCTGAGCCCCCCCGCGGCGAGCGCCGCCACCCCCGCCCCCGCGTCGCCGCCGCCGCCGATCGATCTCGACGCGCGCTTCAACCCGCGCGTCACGAGCGTCGCCGCGGGGGGCTTGAACGGGAGAAACTTCAACTTCATCGCGAGCTCGCCGCCGCCGCCGACGCCGCCGTCGCCCCCGGGCAGCGGCACCGTGATCTCTCTGCCGCCCGACGTCATCAGCCGCCGCGCGAGGTCGACGACATCCACCTCCCCACCTCTCCCCGTCACCGCGTCCAAGACCGCGGTCGCCGCGTCGTCCACGAGGTCGTCGATCGGCACGCGCGCGATCCCGATGAGGTCGTCCGCTTTGCCGAAATCCTCGTCCAACACGCGGCACGTCAGCGTCCGCGCGGACGGCGAGGCGTCGCGTCGGACGAACAGGCGCGCGACGGCGTCGTCGCGCTCACCGTTCCACCGCGGCGCGCGCGTCCGCGTCTTCGTCTTCGTCCGGTGCGACGACGCGCCGAGCGCGAGAACGACGTACGGGTCCGACGACGCGCCGACGAGGACGTCCGTCTTGGGCAGACCGTCGCATCGGACGACGGTCGCCTCGAGCACGCCCGCGAAGACCTCGCGGACGAAGTCGCTGAGGTAGGCGGTGCTGCCTCCGCGGACGTCGCGGTCGACGAGGCCGCCCTCCGGGGAGAGGTACGACTCGAACGCGAAGCCGGCGAGGAGGATGGACGTGTCGAGGTCGAAGTGCGGAGGCGTCGGGATCTGAGCGGTCGCCGCGGCGTCGTTCGACGACGACGACGACGACGACGACGACGACGACGCGCGCGGGACGACGGCGGCGACGGCGTTCCGAGATCTCGTCGTCCTCGCGCGTCCTCGCGAGGAGGAGGCCGACGCGGTCGCTCGCGCCGTCGACGCGGACGCCATGGCGACGCGCCGACGTTTGATGACACTTGGCACTCTCGGAGCGCGTTCACGTCTTGACTGAGAAGATAGGCCCGGCGTCGCGTCGCGTCGCCGCGCGCCGCACTTCGGAGGGCGCGCCGCTCGCCGCCCGCGCGTCGGCGAACGATCGCCATGGCCCTCGCGTCCCGCGCGCGCGGTATCCCCACCGCGTCGCGCGCGTCGCGCCGGCTCGGACGCGACGCCGCGACGACGCCGCGCGCGAGAACGACGACGCCGAGAAATTCGAGAAGATCGAATCGGAGATCGAGTCTCGTCGCCGTCCGCGCGCTCGCCGACGACGACGACCTCGAGCCAAAGCCTCGCGAGTACACCGGCGAACTCCGCGCGAACGCGCCGCTCGTCGCGGAGCGCGTCGTCGAGCTCCCCGCGATGCTCTTCCCCGCCGCGGAGGTGCTCCTCCCCGGGTCGGCGCAGACGCTCCACCTCTACGAAGCGCGCTTCCTCGCGCTCCTCGATCACGCGCGCAATCGCACCGGCGGCGCGTTCGCGCACGTGACGTTCGCGCCCGACGACGAGGACGACGTCGACGGCGGGACGCGGCTGTGCACGATCGCGACGCTGTGTCGGATCGAGGACGTGGAGAAGGACGAGACGAGCGGCGTCGGCGCGGTCGTCACCGTCATCGGCGAGAGTAGGCTCGAGCTCCGCGACGTCAGGTGCGTTCCTATTTTTCACCCACCGCTCGGTTTCAACACTTGATCGCGTCCCCTTTCAACTGACCGGTGAACTATTTTTGTATGGAATCGCCCTCAGAAACGACCCGGCGGATTCGACGCCGTACCTCGTCGGCGTCTTCGCGCCCGTGCCGGTGATGCAGCCCGACGGTAGCAGCGCGTATTTGCCGTCGGAGGAGGAGATGGACGAGGTGGCGGACCTCACGGAGTACATCGACACCGCGGTGGGCGACGTCGTCGCGCTCGCGGACGCGCTCTTGGAAGGCGAAGGCGCGTCCCAGTCAGTCCTCGTCGCACCGGTTTCCATACGACCGCGTTGGCGTTGTGAACTTCATTCCTTAAGGACTTTCTCTCCCGGCGTTCGTTCCTCTCCGCCCACCCCTCGCTGCGCCGCGACGCCTCACGAATCCGCCTGACGCCTTTCGTTTATTCCACCCCCGCGTCGCCTCGAAGACGCCGCCGACGCGTGGAGCGACGTCGACGCCGCCGCCGCGAGCGTCCGGTGGGGACACGCGGAGGTCGGCAACCTTCGACGCGCGATGGCGTGGGTGGAAGCGCCGTACATCACGCTGGACGACATCCCGGACCTGAGGAACGGCGACGCGCCGTTAGCGATGGAAGACGCGGACTGGCTGCGGCCGATGCTCGACGAGACCGTGCGTCACTCCGAGCTGCAAGTCGCGGAGAGGCTGTCGTTCGCGTGCCTGCAGATCGCGCCCGCGTCCGGGGAGGCGGACCTCGTGAAGCTCGCCAACTGCCGCGCGATCGCGATGAGCACGTCGCACGGGCTGATGGACCGGCTGAAGCTCGGGCAGATCGTGTTGGACGAGCAGCGGAACGCGTTGCGGGCCAAGGTGGCGCTGAAGGGGGCGTTTTCTTCCTCCTCTTCCGGCGGCGGCGGGGGAGCGGAAGGGGACGGGGAAGGGGACGGCGGGGCGGGGGCCGCGTCGAGCGGCGCGCCGTAGCCGAGGAGCACGTGTTGTGTATAGATGCGCGCGAGTTGTCGTCGTCGTCGTCGTCGTCGTCGTCCACCGCGTCGAGTCGATGGCGGAGGAGACGTCGCGACCGCGCGTCCCGGACGCCTTCCCTCCCCGGCCCATACCCTTCCGTTGAAATCGCGGCCGCGGAAAATCGCCGCTCGACGAACTTCGTCCCGTCTGTTTCTTTTTGAAAAGGCGATCTCCCCCGTCGCGCCGGGACGTCGCGCGTCATAGATCTCGTGCGGGCTCTTAAAGACCGCGCGCGCGAAGATGAGCGCGATCAACGTGACGCAAGTCTCCGTCCTGGTGCGTCATCGTTCGCGCTCGCGCGTCGCGTTCGTCCCGCGCGCGTCCTCGCCCCGCGCGTCGTCGCGCGGTCGCCTCCTCGCCGTCCTCGCTTGGCGCTCAAATCTTGAAGACCGCGTCCTCCGATCGCCCCTTCTGACCGTCGTCCCCCCCCCGCGCCCTCCCCGCCGCGCTCGCGTCCGTCCATCCTCGCAGGACAACCCCGCGTTCTTCCTCGCGCCGCTGAAGTTCGAGATCCAGTACGAGTGCCTCCAGCCCCTGCAGAAAGACCTCGAGTGGAAGCTGACGTACGTGGGATCCGCAGAGTCGGACGCGCACGACCAGGAGCTCGACGTCGTCCTCGTCGGGCCCGTCGCGGTCGGGTCGTACAAGTTCGTGTTCCAGGCGGACCCGCCGGACCACAATAAGATTCCCGCGTCGGATCTCCTCGGCGTCACCGTGCTGCTGCTCACGTGCGCGTACGACGGCGTGGAGTTCATCAGGCGCGTTCTGATTCATTCACACTGGTCCCCATACGACCCCATCCGCGCGGTGAACGCCGTTCCTTAAGGACGTTTCTTCCCGTCGTTTCTCTCCGCCCAGGGTCCCTCGCTTTCAATCCCGACACACCTCGACGCCTTTCAACTCCGCTTCTGACGCCTTTCAACTCCACCCCACGTACGTCGCTTCGTACGGACCCTCGACCCTCAGAGTCGGGTACTACGTCAACAACGAGTACGCGGACGAGGAGCTGAAGGAGAACCCGCCGGAGAACCCGCACGGGCGGTTAGATCGCGTGGTTCGGAACATCCTGGAGGAGAAGCCCAGGGTGACGAGGTTCCCGTGCGAGTTCGACACGCCGTCGATACCGACGGCGGCGAGCATGGACGACTACGATGAGATGGAGAACATGAACCCGGGAGGCGCCAAGGCGGGAGAGTTCGGCGTCGGCGGCGAAGGCGCGACGACGACGCACTCGATGGACGCGCACGGCGGGTTCGCCGCGGGGCACGGTCTGAGCGAGTACGGGCACGCGCAGTGAGAGCGGCGAGCGATCGACGAGACGATTTCGTTTACTGTAGAGCGCGCGCGCGTCACCTCGCGATGACGCGCCGTCGCGTCGCGTTGTATTAAAAGACAACCAAAAGAATATTAGACAAAAAAAAGAATTGGTACAGTCAGGTATTACTTCGATCTCCTGCGTCGTCCGCTGAGCGCGTGCGCGTCGCTCCCGCGCCGGACGAAACACGGCAGCTTCGACAGCGGCGCGGCCATCTCCACGATCCACCTCCCCCCCGCGAACACCTCCCCGTGGATGTCCCCCGCCTCCACCCACTCCCCCGCGGTGAGGTACACGTTCCGCGTCGTCGCGCCCTTGGTCACCACCGGCGCGACGATGAGATCGTCGCCGATGGCGAACTGATCGTCGATGCGATACGTCTGCGCGTCCGTCGGGTCTAGCCACCACATCGGGCGGCACATGGGGTTCAGCGTCGCGACCGCGTCGTGCGTCAGGTCGATGAGCGCCTCGACGACGTGCTCGCGGAGTTGGAGACACTCCGCGCACAACTCGGCGACGTCCGCGGAGACGTCCCACGGCGCGATGCTAAACTGCATCGCCGGCATGAGCGCGTTCGCTTGCGCCCATCGCACGAGCAGCTCGCGGTCGGGATGCCGTCCGAAGTACGCGTTCCCGCCGATCATGTCCGGGAGACAGAACGGGTAGCCCATGACCCCGGACGTGAGCAGCGTCGGGATGATGGAACGCAAGCCGTTGCCGTTGCCCCACTCCGAGAAGCGATCGCCCATCCGCGTCAGGAGCGCTGTGCCCGTGGTGTGGTGCCCGGTTCGAACCTCCGCGAGGTCGAACTTCGCGGCGACGTTGTGCACCCACGCCCGCGTGTACTCCGACGGGTGCGTCAGCGGCAGGTGCGTCTCGAACTTTCGAGGGAGGAAGCACGGCTCGCCGGCGTCGAACTTGAAGCCGTCGACGCCGTGCCTGTCCTGGAGCGACCGCAACCGCGACACGAACCAGTCCACGGCGTCCGGGTTCGTGACGTCGAGCGCGACGACCGGCGGGGCGTTCCACCACTTGAAGAACCCGGGCTTTAGCCCGTTCACGACGTCGAACGGGTGGTGCGGGTGCGCGCTGTCGACGAAGTACCCGGCGGCGGATCCCTCGCGGTACGCCTCCGTGTCTTCTTCGATGAACGGCATCACCCACAGCGTGACCTTAAACCCCATCGCGTGGAGTTCATCCACCATGCGCTTCGGGTCGGGGAACTTCACCGGGTCGAAGTCGAGCTCGCCGTACCCGACCTGCCACTTGTCGTCGATCTCCATGACGCTGCCGGGGAGCTTGTTCTCTAAAATCTCGCGCGCGAACTCGAGCGTCTTTCTCTGATCCACGTGCTGCTTATACCTCGCCCACGTCGTCCATATCGGCGCTCGGATCACCTCCGCGGGCGGAGGACCGGAAGGTCGCGGCAGCGTCCCGAGCGCCGCCTCCGCGGCCGCTCTCACGTCGGACAGTGCGCACATGCCAACCTTCATGGACAGCCACGTCCCCTCCGGATTAAACGCGCAGTCGACGCCCTCTTCTTGCGACGCAAACGCCGACTCCCAGCCGATCATCGGGTGGTCCATCTGGAAGCACCCCTGGCCTTTGCAGAAGCCGCCTCTGGCCTGCAGTCGCAGCATGCCGTCGCCCTCGCGGTCGATGACGCTGAACGGCAGCGTCACCCTGGTCGCGTTTTGAATCCCGACGCCGAACGACCGGTTGGAGACGAGCTTATCCCACAGCGTGCTCTGCGGCGCGTTCAAGCCGACGTGCAAGTACGGCGTGTCCGGGTCGCACAGCACCGCGAGTCCGCCGCTCGTGACCCAGTGCGTTGAAACCAGCGTGTTGATCCCGTTCGGGCCGTTATCGAACGGGTAGTGCGGTCCCACCTCCCAGCACCCGAGATTCAGCGGCCAGTGCTGCTTCATGAGATGCCCCCCGCCGAACCAGTCGCCGGCGTCGGCGACGTCCACCTTGACCTCCGCCATCGCGTTCGACGCGTCCACGACCGCGTCCGGGTTCACCGCGAAGTCGATCACGAACCCGTCCGTGAGCGTCTCGTTCCACGGCGCGAGGTTCCGTCGCGCCTCCCTCGCCGTCGCCGCCGCGCTCTCCACCCGCAGCTTCGCCACCGATCCCCATCGAATCTCCGTCGCCACGACGAAGCCGTCGTCGTCGAGAACCCGCGCGCTGACGACGCCGCCGTGCGCGTGCGCCTCCGCGGGGAGGTGCACGTGCGACCGCGCGACGAGCTCGTTCGCCTCGCTCGCGCCGGTGGCGGGATTTCGCGGCCGAAGCGTGATTCTTCCATCCGTCGTCGCCTCCATCGTCGCGGCGCCGGCGCGGAGGCTGACGACGTCGTGCGCCGCCGCGCCGGACATCCCTCGCTTCTTTCGAACGCCCATCGTGTTCGCGTTCGGCGCGTGGAGGTGCTCCGCGTCTCGGAGTTTCGGGTACAGCGGCGTGTCGTGCGGCGGCGGCTCGGCGAGTTCGAGATCGTTTTCCATCGCGGCGACGACGGTGTTGTCATCCGAGGCTGTCCGCCTCGGCGCTTCCGTCACCGCGCTCGAGCGCGCCTCGACGCCTCCGCGCGTCGACGCGCCGCCGCCGGACGACGCGCCGGTCTTCTTGAACGCGGCGTCGGCGGACGCGCTCGAGGAGGACGCGGCGGCGGCGGTGTTCGCCGGCCTCGCCGCCTTGATCGTCTGCGGCGTCCGGGTGGGACGCTGCTGCATTGACCCGCGGTGTTCGGGCGAGAACCCGCGCGCGGGGAACGCGTCCGGCGAGCGCGCTCCCGCGGACGCGCGGGGCGCGCGATGCGTTCCTCTCCCTCGTCGCGTCGGTCGCGACGCGCGCGTCGTCCGCGGCGGCGTCGCTCGCGCGCACGCGGCGGCGGTCGCCATCGTGATCCCTAGTTACCGTGCGGCGCGTCCCTCCGCAGCACCGTCGCGTCGCGAATAAAGTGCGGACGCAGGGATCTCGCCGCGCGTTCGCGGCGTCGCGCGCGCGATTCGCTCCGTTCGCGCGCTCTTTTTCCGCGCGACCGTCCGCTCGGACGCTTCCAAAGACACCGCGCCGGTCGTGTCGCGTCTCCGCGTCGCGCGCGTCCTCGCAGTGGCGCGCCTCGAACGCGCGGATGAGGTTAAATGCTGACGTTGCGCACACACATCTCGATTCTCGTCCGCGAGGTCGAATTCCCCGAATCGACATCGTCCGCGTGTCTTGAACCTGTGTCTTGATCCCGCGCGGAGCGCGCGCGGATGACGCAGACTGGGCCGCGTACGAAAACATCGCGAAAAAAACGTACTACGCGAAAAAACTACCCCCCGGCCTGATGATTTCCCGGTCACTCGTTCGCGCCTCTCGCGCCATTCCTCCGACGGTTGGGCACTACTGAAATGGGCGTCTTCAGGCGCAAGCCTCCGCCGCCGACGCCCCCGCCCGGGGCGATGGAGGCCATCGCGCGCGCGGCGAACAAGCTGTCCGACGCCGCCGCGATGAAGTACCGCGCGCTCGCCGCGATCGGCGCCGCGCGGTACGTCGCGTTCGTGGCGCCGCTTCGCGAGCGGATCCGAACGATGACGCCCTCGGAGCACGATCTCGCGGTGCTCCTCGTCTTCGCTCTGATCGCGCTCGTCGCGCAGTTCGCGGTCGTGATGTGCGTCAAGATCGTCCTCGCGGTCTGGAGGAAGATTCGAAGGAAGAGCGACGACGTCTCGCCCGGCGCGCAGGCGGCGGGGATGGCGTGGATGAACGCCGCGGGCGTGACGCACCCGGACGACGTGTGCGTGGCCCCTTCCGCGTTCGTTCGTTCAAATTAAATTCCTCGCGCGTCCGTCGTCCTCGACGTCCGCGCCCCCGCGCGCCGCCCCTCGCGCGCTCGCCGCTGACCTCACCCCGCCGACGATCTCTCTCTCCCGCCGACTTCGACAGCGAGGAGGACACCGGACGGACGCCGCTGAAGACCCCGGGCGCGAAGGCGCGATCGCTCGCCCCGGAGACGCCCGGCGACTTTCTCGAGGACGACGACGTCAATCCGTTCTCGCCGCGCGCGCGCAAGTCGCCGAGCGACTACGACGGCATGACCGAGCTCGAGCTCCAGAAGCTGCGCGAGTTCCGCGGCGCGCTGAAGCGAGCGAGCGAAGAGAACCCGGAGCTGCTCGCGACGCCCGCGCTGCGTCGGTTCGTGAACGACGCGTGCTTGGCGCGGTATCTCCGCGCGAGGAACTGGAAGGTGAAGAAGGCGCTCAAGGTGCGCTCTATTCTTTCCATCTGTGACACACACTGGTTCCCGTGCGACCGCGTCGGCGCGGCGCACGCGGTTCCTTAAGGACATGGACATTTCCACCCGGCGTCGTCTCTCTCCGCCCGCCCCTCGCTCACGATCCCGACGCGCCTCGACGCCTTTCGACGCCGACTGACGCGCGGAACGCCCCCATCTACGTATAACAGATGCTGGCCCATACGCTCAAGTGGCGCGCGCGGACGCGGCCGGACTCCATCACGTGGCGGGACGTCGCGAAGGAAGGAAGCACGGGGAAGCAGTACGTCCCGGGCGTGGACGTCAAGGGGCGGAACGTTCTCGTCATGCGTCCCGGGCGGGAGAACAGCAAGGAACACGCGGGGAACATTCGATTCTTGGTGTACATGCTCGAGAAAGCGACGTGGAGGGAGGACGCGCCGGAGCACCCGCCGCTCGGGCAGGCCGCGGACCACTCCTCGGAGAAGCTCGTCATCTTGATCGACTTCTCCGGGTGGACGCTCAGCACGGCGCCGCCGATGAAGACGTCGAAGGAGACGTTGTCCATCTTGCAAGATCACTTCCCCGAGCGTCTCGCCGTCGCCGTGTGCTACAACCCGCCGTGGATCTTCGCGGTGTTCTGGAAAGCCATCTCGCCGTTCATCGACCCGGTGACGTACCGCAAGATTCGGTTCGTGAACCCGAAGCGCGAGAAGGAGATGAAGCGGATGGGCGCGATGTTCGACATGAAGAACGTCATCGAGAGCGACATGGGAGGAGAGGTTGATCCGACGTTCGACCTCGCCAAGTTCGCCGCGGAGAACAACGCGCTGGACGCGCGGAGGAAGGAGGTCATGGCGCTGTGCGAGTGAGTGAAACGCGCACACACGGGGGGTACGACGCGGTTAAGCGATTAAGGTTAACGTAACGTAACGCTGATCTATTCCTGAGAGGTACACGTACTGTATGATAGACTATCTACTGTACACGTAGGGCTATCTATTGGATGACTAAATAAGGTTGCCGCGGTTTCGGTTTCGGCTGTCCGCTCGTCACGCGGGCCGGAGCGTCACCGGCCCCGTCCGCTTCGCTCTGTAGTCGCCGATCTTCCCCTTGTCCCTCGCGCGCCCGACGCCGCCGCCGTGCTGCTTGTACAGACTCACCGGGACGCACCGAAGGTCGAAGCTCACCCTCGTCTTCCCGGTGTCGTTGGGCCGCGTGAAGTGCCTCGCGTCGTGCCCGTTGAAACGCAGAAAACTCCCGTGCTTCATCTCCACCGGCGCGAAGTCGCCGACGTCCGGCGCGGACTCGATCCACAGCGTGTTGTTCCCCCACACGTCCGTGATCGGGACCCAGAAGTTGATCTCGCACGGCTGATGCCGCGGGTAGTCGCCGTCGCGGTGCATCAGAATCGTCGGCGCGCGCGACGGCATCGCGCACCGCAGCGTCGGCGGGCACTGATACACGACGCCCTCCGCGTCGCCGCACAGCGGCGCGATCTCGCGCTTCACGAACCGCTCGTACGTCTCCTCGAATTCGCGCCACGCGGAGTGCTCCGCGAGTCTCGCGAAGGCGCGGCGCTCCTCGCCCGGCCGAATCGCTAACCGCCATTCTCGCGGAAGCTTCCGTCCCGCGTGTCGGTACGAGTGCGCGAGCTTGACGAACGTCGGCGGCGTCTCCGGGAGCTCCGTCAG
>Ga0181560_10001843_pt1 | contig 19745 bp, 9 predicted proteins | sample 011ome_20_FD_133751 | JGI IMG/M metagenome (GOLD analysis project Ga0181560, IMG submission 133751) | Coastal salt marsh microbial communities from the Groves Creek Marsh, Skidaway Island, Georgia - 011509CT metaG (megahit assembly) | ecosystem: Environmental > Aquatic > Marine > Intertidal zone...
CGCGTCGCCGCCGCCGCCGCGGGGGGCGGCGCAGCGAAATTGTTACACGCGGGGAGCAGCTCCATGCACGAGTGGCTGAAGTGGACGCGAAGGGCGCACGACACCGGAGACGGCGCCGCCGCGCGCGCGTTCGCCGCGGTCGTCGACGCCGCGGACACGCTCCTGCGCGCGCGGCCGACGGAGGAAACGAGCGGAAACGCCGCGTTCCACGAGGACGACCTCACCGTCGACGTGTTGCTATGGCCGTGGAGCACGGGCGCGGAGGAAGCCCCCGCGGACGCAGCGCGCGCGGCGAAGGTGGCATCGCTGCGCGCGGTCCTGTCCGCGACCGCGGCGAGGGCGAAGGCGACGACGAACGCGGCGGCGGCGGCGCGACGGACGTTGAGCGCCGCAGTGTCGGACAAGGACCCCGGGACGAGAGCCGCAGCGGCGTGCGCGACGCCCGCGGCGCACCTCCTCGCGGCGCAGAACGTCGACACGCAAACCCCGCTGAAGCTCGTCGCGAAGCTCGCGGAGAACGCGAAGAAGGAGCCGAGGGTGCGCGCCGCGGTCGCGGTCGCGGTCGGCGGGCTCGCCGCCGCGGGCGCGGCGCTGGCGGGGAAACGCGCGAGCGACGTCGCGTTACGACGCGTCGCGCGCGACTGCGGGCGACGCGCGATCAAGGCTGCGGCGGCCGTCGACGGCGCCGCCGAGCGCGACGCCGCGGCGGAGGCGTTCGACGTCGCCGTCGTGCGCGCGATCACGTCCGAATCCGGTGGGGGAGCGCAGGACGATAAGGGGAAGTCGATCCTCCCGGTCGCCGCCGCCGGGAAGGTTTTGACGGCGATGATGTCCGCGGAGGAAGACGCCGCGGTCGCGACCGCGGCGCTGAAGGCGCTGCCGCGCGTGTTAGACCACGCGCAGCGAGGGACGGAGACGCTGAAAGGCGCGGCGGCGCTGTCCGCCGCGGCGACGCCGCTCGCGCTGCATCCCGACGCGAGCGTCCGCGCGGCGTTGAGGGACGCGGCGCCGTCGCTCGCGGCGAGAGGCGCGCTTCTGGACGCGGAAACCGTCGCCGCGGGCGCGGACGAGTCCGACGACCAAGCCGTCGTCGCCGCGGGTCTCTCCCTGCTGCAGCGTTTAAAGACGAACGTGGAAGACGCGTCCGACGCGGCGACGCGCGAGGCGGCGCTGCAGACGTTCGCGGCCGCGGCGGCGGCGATCCCGTACCCGGACGCCCTCACCGCGGCGTTGATTGTGATTCTTCATCGACTCGACGACAAGGACGCGGGGGTTCGAGCCGCCGCGGTCGGTCTCGTCCGCGCTGCGGCGTCGCGACGCGGCGTGCGGCCGCGAGAGCTTCTCCTGGGGAACAGAATCATCGCGACGCACTTGGGCGTGCAGCTACCGAACGCGCCCGGGTTGTTGTCCACGCTCGCGGAGGCGCTGCTGGGGATGCCGGAGCGGAACGTGCTCGTCGAGCTTCTCCCCGCGGCGGTGCCTCGTCTCGTGGAGAACCAAGACGTGGCCACGCTGAAAGCGTACGCGACGCGGTTAGGTCCGGAGTATAACGTCGCGGGGATCCTTCAAGATTGGTGCTACACCGCGATCGCGGACCTCATCAACAGCGGCGCGGAGCGAACCCCGGAGGAGGTGGAGCAGTGCCGTAAATTTCTCGTGTCGCAAACCGGATGCGAGCTCGAGGTGCTCGTCGCGGATCACAAGAAAGAGCTCATGCGCGCGCTGATTCGCAGCGCGGGCGCGGACGACGCCGCGGACCCGCAGACGGAGGCGGAGCGCCTGCAGCAGGTGTTGGGGACGCTCGCGAAGCTCGTGTCGTCGCGCTCGGGGCCGTCGGACGCATCGCCGCCGTCCGTGCCGGATTTCCTCCGCCCGCACTTCACGTGGCTCGTCATGGGCGACGCGAACGACCGCAGCGGCGACGCCGCGGCGCAGCGACGATTCCTTCGATCGCTCACGATCATGGTTCACCTCATCGGCCTGCACTTACCGCAGTTCGCGCCGAAGGTCATGGCACACCTCGCGAGCGCGCTCGAGCGACCGAGCACGCTCTTACGGCAAGACGCGCTCGCGGCGTGGTCGCTCGTCGTGAAGCAACTCGCGATGCACGCGCCGGACCACCTCCGACGCGTCGCCGGGCGAGTCGTCGTCGCGATGCTCCCGCATCTCCCCGACGGCGCGAGCGGCGGCGGCGGCGCGACCGCGACCGCGACCGCGTCCGCGTCCGGAGGGGCGAGCGCAGGGAGACGAGGAAGCCTCGGCGGCGGCGACGACGGCGCGACCGCGACGGGCGTGGACAACGCGCAAGCCGCCGCGGAGGTGATCGATGAACTCGTCTTACGCGCGGGCGCCAAGTGCATGCGCGGTTACCTCGCGCGGTTGCCCATGCTCCCCGCGTGCGAGCGCCTCGCGCGCGCGAACGCGGCGGTGAGTAAAGAGCGCGGCGAGGTCCCGCTGCCGTCGTTGCTCGCGACGTTGACGGACGGCGCGGAGGACGAATCGCAAGCCGTGCGCGCAACGGCGCTGGGCGAGCTCCGACGCGCGCTCCGCGCTGACCCGTCCGCGGTGTCCGCGCTCCTCGCCGGCGCGGGCGAGGACGGCGTCGCCGCGCCCGCGGTCGTCGGCCGCCTCGTCGCCGCGTTACTCCGGTGCTGCGCGGGAGAGAACCGAACCATCTTATCCCGCCGCGCGCAGCGTCTCGCCGCGCAGTGCTTTGGCGAGCTCGGCGCCGTGGATCCCGGGCGGATCGACATGCCGACCGCGTCCGCGGAGTCGCTCACGACCGGCACGACGCACGCGCTCGCCGCGGCGCTGCTGTGCGACCACATCGCGCGGACGGTGAGAGGCGCGAACGACGTGGACATGCTCGACGCGAGCGCGCTCGCGGTGCAAGAGATTCTCGTGCACGTCGGGTGCCGACCCGCGATGGTTCGAGCGGAGGACGTCGTCGCGTCCGCGGAGCGGTCGCTCTCGGAGCCGTCGTCGCACGGCCACGGCGGCGGCGGCGAGCAACGCCTGCCGGACGGCGCGACCGTCGAGGGCGAGGCGTTCTGGCGCGCGCTCCCCGAAGACGTCAGGGTGTTGCTCGCCCCCGGGCTGACGTCGATGTACTGCCTGACGCAAAAGCCGGCGAAACCGCAGACGAAGCGGCCGCTGTACGCCGCCCCGGGCGGGCCGACGTTTCGACGGTGGATGTACGCGTGGTGCCGCGCGCTCGCGGTGGAGGCCACCGGACTGGACGCGCCGTTGTTCGCCGCGTGCAGCGCGGGCGTGTTCAGGCACGACACGCGCACGATGCTGTTTTTGTTACCCCGGATGGTGCTCGACGCGCTCGCGTGCGGCGGCGACGGCGACGGCGACGGCGCCGCGAACGAACGGCTGCAAAACGTCGGCGCGGAGATCATGGCCGTGCTGCACGACGCCGCGGGCGAAGCCTGGGGCGAGGGCGACATTCATCAGCTCACGCAGCGGCAAGGGAGCCACGGCGAGCAGGCCGAGCTCGCCGCGCAGGCGGTGTTCACGCTCCTCGATCAGCTCACGGCGTGGAAAGAGGAGACGTCCGCCGCCGTCGCCGCGCTCAAGGAAAAATCCGCGGACGAACGCGTGGCGCGGACGCTCGAGAACGCCGGCGCCCTCCTCGAGTCCGTCCCGCGCGAGCTGCTCGCGCGCGCGGCGCTGAAGTGCGGCGCCCCCGCGCGAGCGCTTCTGTACTTTGAAGATCATCTCCGCGCGCGGAAGAACGTTCTGAATCAGGCGGCGCTGCGATCGGGCGAGCCCGAGGGCGGCGGGTTGGACGACGCCTCCGCCGCGTTCCTCGCGGCGACGCACCACGCGCTCGCGGAACCGGACGCCCTGGAGGCCATCTCGCGGATGCGTCCGAGAGCGAGCGGCGGGCACGGCGCGGTCGCGGCCGCGCGACGACGCGCGGAGGACGCGCTGTTACAGCACGAGCAAGCGGGGGAGTGGACGGAGGCGTTGACGCATTACGAGTCCGCGTCGCAGAGGAACGGCGGCGCCACCCACAACCGAAGCCTCGGCGGCGGCGAGACCTCGAGCACGACGACCGCGCTCGACCCCGCGGAGTGGGGTCGTCTTCGATGCCTTCAAGGCCTCGGGCACCTCCGCGCGCTCGAACGAGAGGCGGACGCGCTCATTCAGGAGCGCCCGGCGGCGAGGGCGGAGCTCGCGGAGGCGGGCGCCGCCGCGGCATGGCGCCTCGGACGGTGGGATTCCCTCGAAGGTTTCCTCGACGTCCTCGACGCGAACGGCGGCGCGGGAGGCGGCGGCGGCGGCGCGGGAGGCGGCTTTGGCGGCGCGAACGGCCGCCCCGGAGGCGAAGCCGCGATCGGCAGGGTGCTCCTCGCGTTGCACCGCAGAGACGCCGAGGGGGTGACGCTCGCGGCGACGGCGGCTCGAGACGCGGTGATCACCCCGCTCGCGGCCGCGGCGATGGAAGGGAGCTACCGACGCGCGCACCCGGCGATCGTGCAGCTGCACTTGATCCGCGAGGCCGAGGAAGCGATGCGCGCGGTGTCGTCCTTGAGCGAGAAGACGCCCGGGCGCGCGAGAGGGATGGACCTCCTCCGCGACTGGGAGGCGCGTCTGGACCTGACGCCCGCGGCGCTCGCGACGCGGGAGCCCATCCTCGCGCTGCGCCGAGCGACGTACGCGGCGCTGGACGCGCGCGACGCGGGCGCGTACACGTGGCTCGCGCAGGCTAAGCTGTGCAGGCACACCGGGCACCACGGCGCGGCGCAGCTCGCGCTGCTCGAAGCGCGAGCGGCGCTCGAGTCCGCGCCCGTCGACGTCGTATCCGGGCGCAGGGACGGGCGACCGAGCCCCGGGATGGCGCTCGCGGTCGAGCAGGCGAAGCTCTTGTGGGCGACGGGGAGGCAGCACCGCGCGGTCGTGGAGATCCAGGAAGCGCTGGACGACGTGTCCTTGCGAGAGACGGACACGAAGACGGCGTCTCACGCGATGCTGCGGCTCGCGCGGTGGAGCGCGGCGACGGGGCAGCGACAGAAGACGGACGTGTTGCACATCTACAGCAACGTCCTGAAGGACCAGCAGCACACGGAGAAGGCGAACTTCCACGTCGCGAAGTACCTCGACGACCTCCTGAAGGACGCGCAGAAGCGAGAGCAGCAGCGCGCGGCGATGGGCGGCGGCGCGGACGGCGAAGGCGGCGGCCAGCGCAGGCGTAAGAACCAAGAGGCGGATGAAAAGTCTTTGGACTACGTCGACGACATCATCACGCGGTACGCGACGTCGCTTCGTTACGGGCACTCGCACGTGTACGAGTCCCTGCCGAGGATGTTGACGCTGTGGTTCGACGTCGGAGCCGCCGCGGCCGCGCACGAGGCGACCGCGGCGAGGTCGAGTGGACGAGGCGCGGCCGCGGCGACGACCTCGACGCTCACGGCGGAGCAGCAAAAAGAACGCCGCGTCGCGAAGAAAGCGACGGACGTCTTGAAGCAGTTCTCCGGGTCGCTTCCGTTGTACACGTGGCTCCCCGCGCTGCCGCAGCTCACGTCGCGGCTGTGCCACCCGCACGCGGAAGTCCGACAGCTCATCCATCAGATCCTGTACCGGCTCGTGAAGAACTTTCCGAACCAAGTCCTGTGGAGCATGACGGCGATGGCGCGGAGCACGCACCCGGAACGCGCGGAAGCCGCGGCGAGGATCCTTCAGAAGGCGAAGCAAGACGCGGACGCGTCCATGCGCCCGCTGTTCGACCAGTCCTCCGAGCTCGCCGCGCAACTCATCAAGCTGTGCAAATACGAGCCCCCGAAGGGCGCGGACCGGCGCGCGCCGAAGACGTTTTCCTTGAGAGCCGAGTTTCCGAAACTCGCGTCGCTCGTCGAGGGCGAGGAACTCGGCGCGATGATGGTCATGGTCCCCGGGCAGAGTTCGCTGACGCCGTCGCTCCCGCCGGCGACGTTACGGAACGCGGCGCAGCCAAACCTCGTGCCAACGGTGTCCGAGTGGTCCGCGTTCCCGTCGGACGTCGCGGTGATCGCGTCGATCGAAGACGAAGTCGCCGTCTTGTCGTCGCTGCAAAAACCGAAAAAGCTCACCGTGATCGGCTCCGACGGGCACGAGTACGCGTTCTTGTGTAAACCGAAGGACGACTTGCGCAAGGACTTGCGCATGATGGAGTTCACGACGATGTTAAACAGACTGCTCGCCAGGGACCCGTCGTCTCGGAAGCGCCGTCTGTACCTCCGCACGTTCGCGGTGATTCCGCTCACGGAGGACTGCGGTCTCATCGAGTGGGTCCCGAACACGACGGGGTTGCGTCACGTTTTACAGGCGCTGTACGTCCAGGACGGTCTGTACCACAAGCGGACGCTCGTGGAAGTGAAGGAGATGCACGAGCGCCTAAAGTCGCGACCGTTGACGTGGATGAGCGAGATCTTAGAGAAGTTCCCGCCCGTGTTTCACCGGTGGTTTTTGAACCGGTGGAAGGACCGGCCGGCGGCGTGGCACGGCGCGAGGACGGCGTTTTCGCACACCGCCGCGGTGTGGTCCATGGTCGGTCACGTCGTCGGTTTAGGCGACCGGCACGGGGAGAACATCCTCTTGGACCAAGAGTCCGGGGACTGCGTCCACGTCGACTTCTCGTGTCTTTTCGATAAAGGCTTGGAGCTCGAAACCCCCGAGATGGTGCCGTTTCGGTTGACGCAAAACATCGTCGACGGCCTCGGCGCGGGCGGGTACGAGGGCACCTTCATGCGCGTGTGCGAGATCACGCTGGGGGTTCTTCGGTCGCACCGCGAGGCGCTGATGAGCGTGCTCGAGACGTTCGTGCACGATCCGCTCGTGGAGTGGGCCGCGAGCCGCGCCGGGCCGAAGACGAGCTCGGGCAAGAGTAAAGCCGACGAGGGCGTGGAGATCGAGCGAGGGAAGGACGCGTTGGAGAAGATCCGGTCGCGGCTCGAGGGTGTCGTCGTCGGCGTCGGCGCCGCGCCGTCGCTGCCGCTGTCCACGCAGGGGCAGACGCGGCGGCTCATAGAAGAAGCGACGAGCAGAAAGCACCTCGGGAGCATGTACATCTGGTGGATGCCGTGGTTCTGAAGAGAGGGAGAGAGGGGGAGCGACGGAGAGGGGACGACGCGACGGCGCGGCGCGGCGCGAAAAGGAGGAAGACGCGTCGATGGATATTACGAAGAAACTATTTAGCGATCATAGCGACATTGTCGATCACGCACGCACACGAGGCACGGGAGTTTAATACCGCGGAGGTCCCATGTCGTCGTCGTCCCTCTTATCGTTCCCCGCGGTCATGTTCGACAAGAACGACAGCGCGAAGTTCACGACCCAGAAGAACAGAAGCGCATTGAAGATGAACCCGAGCCCGCCGAACCCGAACCCGTACCCGAACCCGAACGGGCTGATCGGCATGAACATCGGCATCCCGTAGCCGTAACCCATGCCGCCGCGCACGGCGTTCACGGGCGGCGCCTGCCTGGACTGCCCGCCCATGCCGCCTCTGGGCGCGGACCTAGAGGGGGCGCGGAAGGAGCTGCCGCCCATGCGACCGCTGGAGCGCGCGGCTTCCGCCAACTCGGGAGAGACGGCGTCAGTCGCGAACACGGAGCCGGCGACCGCGAGCGCGAGCGCGGCGTTGAACCCGGCGGGCATCTTCTTCTCGAGTTTGTCGTCGGCGGCGGACGCGACGGCGACGAGCTTGGTCGCCTTCGCGGGCGTCGCGACGGCGCGGGGCCTGAGGAATCGAGGACGCGAGCGCGTGAGTTTGGAGATATCAATATCTTTGACGAGGGCGCGAGGCGGACGACGCGAGGCGGAGGGCTCGGTCGACGCCGAACGGTCGCGGTCGAGACGTACCTGATCGCGAGGCCGTTGAAAGCGGCGCGCCGGGCGGCGACGCGCGACGTGCCGTTGACCTGCGCGACGAGAGCGGGGGGGGGAGGGCGTCGTCGGCGTCGTCGCGGTCGTCCGAGTTGGCACGCTCGCGAGCCAGATGGACGGAATGCTGGATCGACGACGCGCGCGCGCGATCGGTCGCGACGCGCGGGGTGGGGACGGCGGAGACAAAGAAACGCACCCGCACGGCGGCGGCGGAGGAAGCGGCGATGGAGGTCATGTCGTTTCTTGTCGTGCGGCGGTGCGCTGCGCGAGAGGAAGTGGCCCGCGGCGCGCGAGGACGTCGAGGAAACGTCGTCGCGGTGCCGTCGACGTCATCATCTGAAGGTTTCTCAGATTCGAGTGAGTTTTTTTTTTTGGCGGAGGGAGGGGCGGAGGGGAGAGGCGCGCGCGGAGCATCGAGGCTCGCGACGTGCGTGTTTGCGTACGTTTTATCTGTAAGCGCGCGGAAGCATCCGCGCGCGGTAATACTCCGTCGCACGAACGCGCGCGCGTCCGTGCTCTAATGCTCTCTCTCGGTCGCCCCCCGTCGTCGCCGCCGCCGCCGCGACTGACCTTTTCCCCCGCTCGCGCTCCGCCCCGCGCCCCTCCCCGCCGTTCCAACCGACCGGTTCACGCATCGCTCGCGCCGCCGCTCACAGCTTCATGATGGTCACGGTCACGTCGTCCGTGCTGCCCTTGGACACCGCCATGCTGCACAGCTCCTTCGCGAGCGACTCCGGGGTCGCGTCCGGGGACGCCGCGGTGAGGAAATCCGCGATCTCTTCGTTCGTGAATCCGCCGCCGCCGCCTCGGGCGTTGTTCTCGAACAAACCGTCCGACGACATCATCAGCCACGTGTCCTTGTCCGTGAGCTGCTCGATGTAGCAGTCCGGCTCCGCGTTCAACCCGAACCCGGAGCCGTAGTCCGCGTTCCGCTCGCCGAAGCCTTCGAACCTCCCGGACTCTTTCAAGAACGAATCGCCAAACGCGCGGGACAACGCGAGGACGCCGCCGACGCGCCAGCTCCCCTCCGTGAACGTCACGAGCGACTTCCTCAAGTTCGGGTTCCCCGCGTCGATCCGTCGGCGTTCCATCTCGTCGTCCGGGATGTGATCCACGGACATCTGCACCGGCTTGCCGTCTCTCACGAGGATGATCCTCGCGTCTCCGACGTTCGCCGTGCACAGCTTCGTGGAGCCGCCCTCCTGGAAGAGCGTCGCGACGACCGCGGTGGAGCCGCACTTCGAGCCGCCGACGCCTCTCTCGCCGAACGCGCCCATGATGCCCGGGGGCGGCTGCACGAGCTCGTAGTCCGCTTTCACGCACGCCTGAGAGAGCGCCTCGAGGCAGAAATCCGCCCGCGGCCACTCCTTCAGGATGATGTCCGCGAGGTTCGTCTTGAGCCACTCGCTCACGGCGAAGCCGCCGTGGCCGTCGTACACGCCGTAGATGGCGTACGGCGTGCCTTCCGGCGCGTTCGCGTTCGCCTGTCGGTCGAGCGCGGAGGGCGAGCGGGGTCAGCGCGAGCGATCGGAAAGGTGGATAACATTTTCGACGTCCGCCGCTTCGACGCCGTCGGGGACGACGCGGACGCCGCCCCGCGCGCGCGAGAGGAAGAGAGGAAGAGAGGGGCGAGGGGCGCGGGACGACGGACGACGCACGTAAGAGGCGAAGCGGTCTTCGTTCTGCTTGCGCGACGTCCCCTTGACGGTCGCGGACCCGGACCGCTGCTGGACCGTCGCGGGCGTGACCGCGCACGTGACCGCGGAGGTCTCCGCGCGCGGCGCGACGGACGCGCGCGGCGCGCGACCGCGGCGCGCGGTAACGCGCGCGCGCATGGGCGCGGTGGCGCCGACGAAGGAGCACGTGGACGCCATCGTTACGACGACGAGGCTGGCGATTCAACGGACACGCGTGAGGGCGTCGGTCGGTGTGACGAGGGTCGGCTCGATGGCGCTCGTACCGGCGTCGACGACGAACACGATGAACAGGCGCGCGGAGAGCCTCTCATCGATCTCGAAGAAACCCCGAAGAAATGACTCGTCGTTTAGACCGTCGAAAAATACTACTGTACCGTAAGACGCCTGCTCGCGCGAGAAAAGGTCCATCCGTCGGCGACGAGGATCTAAAGGAGGAACGAGGCGGTCGCGCGCGCGGACGATTCGAGCGTCGAGACCGAGCGATAAAGAATGTCCTCGCGGGTTATTACAAGCTCAGCTAACGCGCCGTCGTCGCGGGAGCGGTCGAGGGCGGACGGCTAATCCGTCGCGCCAGTCGCCTCTCTCCTCCCTTCTCCTCCGAAGAGATGATCAGAACTCCACGCCCGCATCGCGGCACGCGTCCGCGACCGCCTTAACCCTGCCGTGGTACACGAACCCGCCGCGATCGAACACCGCGGACTTGATCCCCTTCGCGACGCACGCCTCGCCGAGCTGCTTGCCCACCTCTCTCGCGGCGTCCACGGTTTTGCTCTTCCACTCCTCGCCGCCGACGACCTCCTTGACGTTCTTGGACATCGTCCCGATCGCGAGAAGCGTCTTCTGGTTCTCGTCGTCGATCACCTGCACGTACGTGTGCTGGTTCGAGCGGTACACGGAGATCCGAGGGCGGTCCGGGGTGCCGTTCACCTTGGAGCGAATCTTCGTGTGACGCTTGACGCGACGCGACTGCTTCGGGGTGAGGCCCGCGACCGGGGTCGTCGCGACCGTCGCTGATGAGATAGGAGGGTGGAATAGGGGGGGTGGGGTGCTGGCGCGTCAGTTGATGGTCGCGACGGACGACTTCGCGCGGTGTCGACGCTGAAGCGTCTCGGAGCCGGCGGGGGAAAAAACCCAACCCTGGGGCATTGGTCCTCCACCGCCTCCGATTCGGTGTGGATAAAGCGCGCGGACGACGCGCGGCGGACGCCGGCGACGCGAAGACGCCGCCGAGACGTCGACGCGCCGACGCGAAGACGCGCGCGGTGAACGCCTCGCGCGAGACGCGCGGATTGAATCGCCGCGGACGCGCCGTCGCGATGGCACATCCGGCGCGACGTCGACGCCGCGGGAAAACAAACCCTAAGCCCTCAGCGCGTAGCGACCGGGTTCCGCGCATTATCCGAACGACGGGAAGGGAGAGCGCGCGCACCTCGCTTGGGCGTGGACGGCGTGGCGACGCGGACGGAGACCGCCGCGCGCGCGGACAGGGAAAATGCGGCAGCGCAAGACATCGTGCGTGACTTACGCGCGTGGGCGAGTGTCGTCGCGCGGGATGCGCACGGCGAAAAAACACGATGACTGATGCGAAGCGGCCGCGAGACTATCTCGAGACTCGACTCCTTTGACCGACGTATGCGGGCGATTCCATAAAATTCATCGGTCAGTTGAAACCGGACGCGATCAAATGTTGAAACTACGGGGTGGGTGAAATAGAACGCACGCGCACCCGAGGCGACAACTTTATCTGACGTCGTGCGCGTGCGCCCCTTCCCGCCCTCGCACTTCGCGACTCGCCGGGTGGGAACGCCACATCGCGCGCGGCAGACCGAGACGCGCGCTTCTTCACGCGGTCGCGAGGGCGATGCCGCGTCCGTAGACGGCGACGCGAGCCGACGCGAGAAGGACGCGAGCGGCGCCGCGCGAGGACGGACGCGGGATCGAGTCGAATCGGTGCGGCACCGGGAACGATGAAGGTCATCGTCTTCGCGGGGACCCAGGCCGGGGTCGGGAAGACCACGGTCGCGGTCGGCGTCATGGCCGCGCTCCGCCAGCGCGGCCTTCGCGTCCAGGGCTTCAAAGTCGGCCCGGACCTCACGGACCCGCTGCTGCACGAGGCGGCGACCGGACGCCCGTCGTACAACCTCGACGGGTGGATGCTCTCCAAGGAGTACAACCTCGGCAGGGTCCGCCGCGCGTCCATCGACGCGGACGTCGCGATCGTGGAGGGCGCGGAGGGGCTCTTCGACGGCGTGGAGGGCGACGAGCGGGGAAGCACGGGAGAGATCGCGAAGTGGCTCGGCGCGCCCGTGATCCTCGTGCTGGACTGCGCGTCTCTGCGGCCGAGGAGCGCGGCGGCGGTGTTGAAGGGATGCCTCGCGTTCGACGACGAGGTCGTCGTCGCCGGGGTCGTGCTGAACAACACGAAGAACGACGCGCACGCGAAGATCATACGCGACGCGATCACCGCCGCGGACTTGGGCGTGGAGGTGTACGGCGCGGTGAGGACGTTGGAGTCGGCGGACGGCGCGACGAATTTTTTAACGACGGGACGCGGCGGCGTCTCGGGAGCGTCGTCCGTCGACCGACGGCGGCAGCTCGCGATCGTCGCGAACAAGGCGCTCATGGCCGGCGGCGGGACGAGCTTGGGGCAGTCGCAGGTTGTAGCTGGCGGTAACGAGGACGGCGGCGCGGCGACGAAGGAGCGGGGAAGGAGCGGGGGAAGAGACGCGGCTGGGAAGGGCGGCGGCGGCGAAAAGGGAGACAACAGAGCGCGGGGGTCCGGGAAGGCGTCCGGGGACGCGGGGGGCCACGCGGATCACCGAAGCTCGTTAGACGGGAGCAACCGCTCGTCGCTCGACGGCGAGGAGTTCGTCACCGGGATCGCCGCGCACCTCGCGGACGCGGTCGGCGCGGGCGTGGACCTGAGCGCGCTCCTCGCCGCGGCGGGGGATTTCGTCGGCGACGGCGACGGCGACGACGACGACGAGAACGACGACGCGGACCCTGGCGTCGCGGACCCTGGCGACGCGGAAGGCGCGGCGACCTCGCCGCCGATGTCTCCGTCGCGAAACTCGGAAAACTTTGGCGGGAGGGACATGAACAAGTTTCCCGCGATCCCGGAGTCGCCGAAACGCGCGCCGGCGACGCCGAAACGCGGCGGCGGGGTGGACGGCTCGCCGAACGCTCGCAAGACGCCGAAAAAGAACAACCCGCTCGGAAGGATCGGCCACGCGCTCGGTCACCTTCGAGGCGTCGGCGGGAACGCGGCGTCGCACTTGATCCCGAGGACGTTCAGCGGCGGCGGCGGCGGCGTGCGCATCGGCGTCGCGCGAGACGCGGCGTTCTGTCACTACTACCGGGAGAACCTCGCGTTGCTGGAAGCAGCGGGGGCGGAGCTCGTCGCGTTTTCTCCCCTCGCCGGGGACTCGCTTCCGACCGGGTGCAAAGGGATCCTGTTCGGCGGCGGGTACCCGGAGCAGCACGCGAACGCGCTCGCGTCGAACCGTCCGCTTCGGATGGCGATCACCGCGTTCGCCGCCGGCGGCGGCGTCATCTACGGCGAATGCGGCGGCCTCGTGTTTTTATCGCAGAGCTTTACGCCGCTTGAGGGGTCGACGCCGCGGCCGATGTGCGGCCTCGCGCCGTTCAGCACGCGCGGCGTCGCGACCGAGCACTCCGGGTACGCGACGGTGACGATCCGCCAGGGGTGCCCTTTATTCCCCGCGGGCGCGAAAGTCCGAGGCCAGGTGTGCAGAAACTCGGAGATCGCGTCGGAGCCCAACTTGTCGCGCGACGGCGCCGGCGCTGGCGGCGGGTGGTTCGCCGCGTACGACGTCCGACCGGGGGGCAACTTCAACGACTCAGGATCGGACGGCGAGAGAGAAGCGACGGAACGCGGCGGCGGCGACGACGACGACGACTCGAGCGAGACGGGGACGCCCGCGGACTCGAGACGACGAAAAAGCCTGGAGGGGTCCTGGGACGACGTCAGAGGAGAGATGGTGTGGGAGGTGAAATCGCCGTCGCCGACGGGCAAGTCCTGGTCAGAGTCCTCCCTCGTCTCGCGCGGCGGCTCGTCCTCGTCGCTCGCCGGGAAGGACGGCGGCGGGTGGCAGTCCATCGGACGCGTCGAAGGGTACGCGTGGAGGAACGTGCTGATGTCGTACGCGCGTTTACACTTTGGCGACGACCCGAGGCTGGCGCGGCATTTCGTCGAGAAGTGCAAGCAAGTCCCCGCCGCCGCCGCGGAGGCGGCGTTGAAAGCCGCGGCAGCGGCGCGCAATCTCAGCGTCTCCGCGTCCTCGAGCATGGGGTCCGTGGGCGGCGGCGGGTTCGGGAGCCGGCAGAAGTCCGTCGGCGCGCTGTCGCAGCTCGGCGAAGGCGGCTCCTCAGCGGGGATCCTCGACGGCGTCGCGGACTCAGGTGCGTTCTATACAAACGTTTTTCACCCACCGCTCGGTTTCAACATTTGATCGCTCCCCCTTTCAACTGACCGGTGAACCGTTTTTGTATGGAACGACCCTCAGTGTGGAGCACCCTGGACGGCGACGGCGACTCCCCCGGCCGCGGCGGATCAGGCGGCGGCGGCGCTCTGGGGAACTCGAACGGGAACAGCGCCGGCAGCGGCCTCGGCGGCGACAGCGGCGGAAGAGAGAAGAAGTCGTTCCGAAGCAGCGAGCCGGTGACGATGCCGAGCCATCGTCGCACGCAGAGCGAGGACACGCCGGACGCGTCGCGCGGCGGGAAAACCGACCGCGACCGCGACGGCAACCGCGACCGCGACCGCGACGGAAACGATCGCGCTCTCGCGCTCTCGACCTCGAACGGCAAGACGATGCTGCACTCGCAGTCCACGGGGCATCTCAGCTCGATCGTGAACGGCGGCGTGCGGAGGTCCGCGTCCGGGTCGGACTTGGACCTCGAGGCGTTGCTCTCGTTCCCCCCCGCCGGCGGCGGCGGGTTCGGCGCGGCGCATTCGCACTCTGGCGGCGTCGGGTTCGGGTTCGACGACGTCGACGGGCGGGGTGGGCTGGACGGGATCGGGCATCTGCACTCGCCCGCGAGCGTGCCGCAGCCGACGCCGTCGCGGACGTGCACGATCGCGTCGCTCACGCCCGCGGCGACGGAAATCGTGCACGCGCTCGGACTGCAGTCGCGTCTCGTGTGCGTCACGGACCGGTGCAACTTCCCGCAGACCGTCGAGCGGAAGTACCCGATCGTGCTTCGGTCGCGAAGCGTCATCTCCCCGAACGGCGAGATCGGTCGACCGTCGCGTCTGAACCCGAACCACCGGCAGCAGTCGATCGGGAGCGCGATGCTCGAAGCCGCGGGCGCGCGGCCGGGCGGCGGGACGCGCGGCGAGGGCGAGTACGTCGGCGTCTCAGTGGACGTGGAGTGGCTGCGACGCGCGCGCCCCGGGTTGGTGTTGACGCAAGACGCGTGCGAGCGATGCGGGAAGGGCGCGGGCGCGCTGGGCGGCGGCGGCGGCGAGAGCGTCGTCGCGCGCGCGTTATCCATGGCGGGCGTGCTGCGCGACCGCGACCGCGACGACGACGGCGACGGGCGCGGCGACGACGGCGACGGGCGCGGAGGAGGAGGGGGAGGAAGCCGCGGCGGCGGCGGCACGCGCGTGCTCGCGATGGACCCGCAGCGTCTGTCCGAGGTCATGGACGTTATCGTTCAGGTCGGCGCGGCGACGGGCGTGGAAGAGATCGCGATCGCGCTCGTGGACTCGCTGCGCGCGCGCCTCAGGGCGGTCGCCGCCGCGGTGTCGAGCGCGGAGAAGCGCCCGAGGGTTCTGTCCCTGGAGGGTCTCAGACCGCTCGCCGTCGGCGGGCACTGGTTGCCGGAGATGAAGTCCCTCGCCGGCGGCTCGGACGAGCTTCAAGAGCCCGGCGCGCCCGCGGTCGGGCTGCGATGGGAGCAGGTGTTGGCGTACGCCCCCGAGGTTTTGATTCTCTCCCCGTGCGTCTCGCCGTCGCCGCATCAGACGCTCGCGGAGCTGGATCGCTTGGCGTCGAATCCGGGCTTTTGGGCGATTCCCGCGGTGAAGAATCGAAGGGTGTACGTCGTGCATCACGTCTTGTTCTCGCGCGCGGGGCCGCGGCTCGTGAACGGCGTCGAGCTGCTCGCGAAGATTCTGCATCCGTCGCTCGCGCCGGACGTCGCCGTGCGCGAGGGCGGCACGGTGTTGAAGATGACCATGGAGCCGGGCAGGCAGTGCCGGCCGCGGCAGCTGAGGCAGTTTTTCACGCCGTGGGGAGGCGCGGGGGCGACGGGGGAGGAGTTCTCGAAGATCACGGACGCGCCGACGCCGACGTGAGCGACGCGTTGGTTCGTTTCGTTTCGTTTCGAGGGATGGAGGAATGATGGACGTTTAGGTTGTAACACGACGACGACGACGACGACGACGACGACGCGAGCGCCGCGACGGACGCGTCGATCAGTCCAAACGCTTCAGAAACTCCGCCATGCGCGTTCGCGCGACGAAGCCCGTCGGCCCGAGTAACTCCCCGTGCCTGAACCCGTCCAACCACAACACGTCGCTCGCGTCCCTGTTCAGCACGTGCTTCGCCACCGCGCCCGCGTCTAATATCGAGTCGTGCGACTGCAGCACGCACAGCGAGTCTCGCGGCGTGTCCTCCGCGTGTAACACGACTTGCCACCACCAAAACGTCCGACTGAGGGTCGAGGGTCCGTACGAAGCGACGTCGGGGTGGAGTTGAAAGGCGTCAGACGGAGTTCAACGGCGTCGCGGGCGGGGATTGAAAGCGAGGAGTGCGCGTAGAGACACGCCCGCAAAAGTCCTTAATAAGAATCGGCGTTCACCACGCCGACGCGGTCGTATGGGAACCAGCGCGAGACGGGACGCACCTCAGCGCCACCGCGCACGAGAGCTCTCTCACGATGACGACGTCCCGCACGCACAACGCGGCGAGCGACGCGACCAACTCGACGCGCCGCCGCCACGTCACCCTCGGCGGCTTCGCGGACCTCACGCCCGACGCCTCGCGCGCCGCCTCGGACACGCGCGCCAGCCCCGCGGACTCGCGGCCCGTGAGCTCCCGCCATACGTCCTCGATCGCGAACAAGACGCTGTGAATCACTCGCGTCAGCATGAGACAGCACGCCACCGGGTCGACGAGCATCGTGCTCGCGACGACAGACCGCTGACACGCGCGCGCGACGACGAACGTCCCGAACGAGTGGCCCATGAGACACGGGCGACGGAGGTCGTGTCGCACGCACGCGCTCTCGATCGCGTTGACGAACGCGTCCGGCGTGCGCACGGTGACGATGTGCCGGAGGCTGAGGGTCGAGGGTCCGTACGAAGCGAAGTCGGGGTGGAGTTCAAAGGCGTCATCAGTTGGAGTTGAAAGGCATCGCGGTGTGTCGGGATTGAACGCGAGGGACCCTGGGCGGAGAGAAACGACCGCCGGGAAGTAAAGTCCTTAAGAAACGGCGTTCACCACGCGAACGCGGTCGTATGGGGACCAGTGTAAATATGAACGAACGCGCCTGATCTCCGGGAGACACACGAGGACCACCGGCCGCGTCGGCGTCGCGCGGAGGATGCTCACCACCGTCCACAGATACGGAGACAGACCGATCCCGAGGCCGTGGAGCATGACGACGGGCGTGGGCGATCCGTCCGCGCGGTCGCGGCACCCGGCGAAGCACCGCCGACCGAGCGGATCGCCGCCGCAGCGTTCGCAGCGCGCGTCGTCGGCGTCCGGCGCGTCGTCGACGTCGACGCCGCCGCTCGCGCTTCTCCGACCGCCGCCGGTGCCTCTCTTCGTCGTCGTCGTCGTCGTCGTCGTCGTTGTCTTTTTCTTCTTCTTCTTTCGACCGCTGCTACTCTTATCGCGTATCCAGTACGTCACCCCCGTGTCCCCGCAGCCGTGATGCCGGAACCCCCACAGCCGCAATATCACGCCGCCGAGCGTCCCCGCGGCGTGCGAGTAAAACACCGTGAACAGCGGCTGATGCGTCGTTCGCAGACCGTCTCGCATGTGCGCCATGAACGTCAGCCCTTCCGTGCGCCCCGGCGGCAGCGTGATGTCCCAGTGTTTCTCCACGTCGTCCAGCCAAGCGTCGAGCTCGGCTTCTTCCGCGTCGGACGCTCGTTTCATGTAGACGCCGTAGAAGGCGTACCGGAAAAAGTCTCTCACGTTCTCTCGCTTCACGAGCGCGGCGGGCGCGTCGCGGAACCACGCGCGCGTGAACGCGATGAAACACGGGACGACGTCCTCCTTCAGACGCAAGAACCGCCGCATGTGCTCTTTCCGGTACTCGAACGGCGGCGGGTCCGTGAACGCCTCGTGTCGCCGTCTCAGCGCCGCGCGATGGGCGTACCACCCGCACTCCAGCGCGAGCCACGCGGGAAAGAAGAGCAGAAGCGCGAGGACGACGAGGAAGAAGGGCAGGACGAAGCACGTGTATCCTAAGAACGCGACGACGAACGCGTCCCACGGGGACGTCGCGTAGATCGAGTCCCATCGCGACACGCGCGTGAGCCGCGGATGCGGCGGCGGCGCGCCGGTCCTCGGCGGCGCCATCCCGAACTGACGCGTGACGTTGTCGAACGCGAGCTGACTCACAGCAGATGCAGGTCTCGGTACGACAGCGACACGGCACTCTGTTTTTCACTCATCCCTCAGTTTCAACATTTGATCGCGTCCCCTTTCAACTGACCGATGAACTTTTTTTGCGGCGGCGCCTCGTGTCGATCGAACGAGACTACGTTGTACTGCACTTTTCTGTTTGTCGTTCCGAAACGCGTGCAGTGCTCGGGAGCGCGGGCGGTCCATCATGTCGGCGGTCGCGTCGGCGCCCGCGGCGGTGGGGGTATCGCCGCGACGGCGTCGCGACGGCGCTCGCGCGCCGTCGTCGCGACGTCCTTCCGTCAGGACCTTCGCGGCGGCGGCGACGGAACTCGACTGCCCCCACTTCGACGCGTCTCGATGCGACGGATGCGCGATCGCGACGGGGCTGGACGCGCCGCCGCTGCTCGCGCGCGCGCGCGAATACTTCGCGTCCAAAGGCGTCGACTTCGCGATGACGCTGGGCCCCACGAACGGATGGCGATGCCGCGCGAAGCTCGCGGCGCGAGCGGTCGAGGACGGCGCGCTCGCGCTCGGCCTCTTCAGGCGCGGGACGCACGACGTCGCGCCAATCCCCGGCTGCGTCGTCCAACACCCTCGCATCAACGACGCCGCGCTCGCGGTCGAGGCCGCGTGCGCTCGCCTCGGCGTCCGCGCGTACGACGAGCGCGACAACACCGGCGAGCTGCGGTACGTGCAGTTCACCGCGTGCGCGCGCGGTCTAGACGAGCGCGGCGCGGAGGTCGTCGCGGGCGTCGACGGAGGACCGCACTTCTTGCCGACGTCGCCGAGCGACGACCTCCTCGCCGCCGTGCACGTCGCGCTCGTGTGGAACGCGCCGCCGTCCTCGGAGGAGATCCCAACGCGCTTACGCCTCCTCGCGGACGACCTGCTCGCCGGAGTGGGAGACCCGACGCTCGTGCGCGGCGTCTGCGTCAACCTCAACGACGCCGCCGACAACGTCATCGTCGGCGACGCGCCGGACGCGTGGCGCGAGCTCGGCGGCGCGAATTCGCTCTACTCGTCGTGGTGCGCGCACGGCGACGCGCGCGTGTGCTACCACCCCGGGTCGTTCATGCAGGCGAACGTGGGGGCGTATAACAGGCTGCTTGAGTCGCTGCGCGCGCACGTCCCGGCGGACGCCGCGGTCGGCGAGCTCTATGCGGGCGCGGGCGCGATCGGCTTGTCGATCGCCGCGGCTGGCGGGAAAGAGTGGAGAGGATCGCTGCGGGCGACGGAGGCGGCGGAAGCCGCGAGGGTATCGTTCGAGCTGTCCGCCGCGACGCTGCCGAAGGCGACGCGCGCGAGGGTATCGTTCGGGGTGGAACGCGCGGAGCACGCGGCGGGGGAGGCGGTGAGGGACGCGGACGTCGTGATCGTGAACCCGCCGAGGAAAGGGCTGGACGCGAAGACTCGAGCGACGCTGACGGGGCGGACGGCGACGGCGGCGGCGGCGGCGACGGCGACGGCGAGCGGGAGAGAGACGGGAGGGGGCGGGAGAGAGACGGGCGGGAGCGAGGCGAAACGACGAAGGCGACGACGGAAGCGGAAGAAGGCGACGGAAGCCGCGGAC
>Ga0181560_10001844_pt1 | contig 19740 bp, 13 predicted proteins | sample 011ome_20_FD_133751 | JGI IMG/M metagenome (GOLD analysis project Ga0181560, IMG submission 133751) | Coastal salt marsh microbial communities from the Groves Creek Marsh, Skidaway Island, Georgia - 011509CT metaG (megahit assembly) | ecosystem: Environmental > Aquatic > Marine > Intertidal...
AGAGGAAGAGGCGATGCTCGACGCGAGACGCGCGCCAGGGTCGCACCATCGCGCGGCGCAGCTCCGAGAGCGGCAGCGCCTCGTCGACGGCGGCGTCGCCCGCGCTCTTAGGGTCGAGGGTCCACACGAGCGATGATATCGGGGTGGAGTTGAAAGGCGTCAGAAGCGGAGTTGAAAGGCGTCGAGGTGTGTCGGGATTGAAAGCGAGGGACCCTGGGCGGAGAGACACGCCGGCAAAAGTCCTTAAGGAACGGCGTTCACCACGCCACCGCGGTCGTATGGGGACCAGTTTGACGTAGAACGCGCCTTACTCGGATCCCGCCGCAGCGCGACGACCTTCATCCCGAACGCTTTCGCGCGAACCGCGCACGCTCTCCCGATGTCCCCGTACCCGACGATCGACATCGTCTTCCCTTGGAGCATCCCGACCGTGTCGCGCATCCACTCCCCTTTCGCCTGCGACGCGCGCATCGCGTGAACCTTTTTCGCGAACCACAACGACGCGAACAACGCCCACTCCCCGAGCGACGCGGAGAAGGCGCCTCTGGCGTTCGTCAGCGGCGCGACGGCGTCGCGCACGCGAGGGACCGCGAGGATGTGCTCCACGCCCGCGCTGCCGGAGTGGAGCCACGCCACGCGGCCGTCTCTCTCGGAGGGAGCATGGGAGGACCCGTCTCCTCGCGAAGAAGAAGACGGGGACGACGACGACGACGCGCACGGCGCGGCGAGTATCTCGCCCATCACCTTCGCGTCCCCGAAGGGGTGGAGTTGAAAGGCGTCAGAAGCGGAGTTGAAAGGCGTCGAGGACGGGGATTGAAACCGAGGGACCCTGGGCGGAGAGATCCGCCGGGAAAAGTCCTTAAGGATCGGCGTTCACCACGCGAACGGGGTCGTATGGGGACCAGTGTCAAATGGACGCACCTTCGCGTCCCCGAACCACCACAGCACCGCGACCGGGGGCCCCTCCCTCGCCTCCAACACGTCGCGTGGGAAGTCGCCGAGCTCGACGCCGACGTGGATATCGAAGCGATCGGACGGCATCGCATCGTCGTCGCCGCGCAGCCTCGCGAGCGGGTTAGAGGACATCAGCGCCGGGGTGGTCACGACCAGCAGCTGCGTCTTCGTCGCGCCGTCCGACGGCGCGCGAGGGATCGGGCTCATCACGGATGATTGTGATGGGTCGAGGGAGGCGGAAGACGACGCGGTTTTCGCCGCGCGCGACGCCATCGCGGCGACGGGCGAGCGCATTGGCGTCGTCGGCGCGACGCGAGGGGGCGCGACGGCGACGGCGGCGCGGGCGAGCGTCCGAGCGACGCGCAGCGCGCGCATCCTCGTGTGAGATGATTAATTAATCCAAGTCATCGGGAACTCCGAAAGAACTCAGCACGCACGGGTGCCGTGTCGGGGCGGACGCTCGCAGAACGACCCGCGCGCGCGCGACGGCGTGTAATAACCCCGCGGGACAAGAAACGATCGCGACGACGCTCGGAATGCCGACGACGGCGGCGGTCGCGGTCGCGCGCCCGGCGGTCCAAACGGACCCTCGTCGCGCGGCCGCCCAACCCGTCTCAAGCCGCCACGTCGGCGGCCGCGTCCAAACACGAACGCCATCTCGACCATCGCGCGTCGCGGCCGCCGCCGCCGCCGCCGCCGCGCCGCCGGCGACGACCGATCGCGACGTCGTCCTCATCACCGGCGCGGCGAAGGGCATCGGCGCCGCGTGCGCGACGCTCCTCGCGTCGCAGGGGTGGGCGGTCGCGATCAACCATCGCGCGTCGTCCAAACCCGACGCGGACGCGCTCGTGGCGTCCATCCTCGCGTCCGGCGGCCACGCGGCCGCGTTCGAGGCGGACGTCTCCCAGGAACCGGACGTGTGCGCGATGTTCGAGGCGGTCCGCGCGTGGGGCGCGCTCCGAGGCCTGGTGAACAACGCTGGCATCTTGCGCGGACCCGACGGAAGCGCGTCCGTCGCGGACCTGAACGTCGCCGACGTCGAGGCGATCGTCGCGACGAACGTCATCGGTCCGATGCTCTGCACGCGCGAGGCGATGAAGCTGATGTCCGCAAAGCTCAACGACGACGGGCGCGCGCGCGGCGGGTCGATCGTGAACATCAGCAGCGGCAGCGCGGTGATCGGAAGGCCGTTGCTCTACGCGGCGAGCAAGGGCGCGTTGAATTCGTTTCAAGCGGGCGCGGTGGACGAGCTCGCGTCGCACGGGATTCGAATTAACGCGGTGTCGCCCGGGATGACGAACACGGACCTCGTCGCGGACGTCGTGCCGACGTTTGACTTTAGCAAGATTCCGCTCGGGAGGATCGGCGAGCCGGAAGAGATCGCCGCGGGGGTCGCGTTCCTTTTGAACGAGACCGGATCGTATTGCAGCGGCGCGAACATACGCATGAGCGGGGGGAGGCCGCCCGGGACCTTCCTCGGGTGAGCGGTGCGATGTGATACCTCACGGTGGTGTGACCAATCAATCCAAGTCGTAGAGCTCGTCGCCGTCCGCGCCCAGCGCCGCGACGCCGCTCTCCTCCTCCGCTCGCAACGCCGCGCCTTTTTCGGAAACGAACGCCGCGCGCGCGTCGTCGTCGGCGTCGTTCGCGCCGCCGCCGAGCATAGACGCCAGCAACCCGCCGCCGCCGCCGCCGCCTTCCTCTTCTTCTTCTTCTTCTTCTTCTTCTTCGCCGCCGACGACGGTCGAGGCGAGACCGCGCGCGATGACGTCCACGGCGGCGTCCGCGTCGTCCGCCGCCGCCTCCGGCGGCGACCGAAACGGCGACTCGAACGTCGCGAGCAACGCCCTCACCTCTCCCTCCTCGCGCGCGCCGTCCGCGCCGTGCAGCGCGCTCGTCGCCACCTTCTTCGCCTCCTCGATCCTCCCCAGCCGCCACAGCGCGGTCGCTCTGCGATACTTCGCCTTCGCTCGCCCGGGTTGAAACTCGAGCGCGGCGTCGCAGTCCAACAGCGCCGCCTTGGCGTGCATCTCGCACCACTTCGCGGCGGAGTCTTCGCGCTTCACGACGGCGTCCATCAGATGCCCGGAGACGTCCTTCGACACCTCTGCCTTGCCTCCGCCGGGGAGCGCCCCGCGGGCGAGGTACGCCGCCGCGCGGTTCGCGTGGTACGCCGCGCGGCGAGGGGCTTCGTCGAAGAGTTTGCCGTACGACACCGGCGCGTCGACGGCGGCGCCGTAGTGACGAATCGCATCCGTGTAGCGCCCGTTTGAAAACGCCTCGTTTCCGCGCGTTTTATGAACCTCGCCGCTGTCCGTCTCGTCCGCGTCCGCGTCGTAGAAGCTCTTGGAGGAGGAGGAGGAGGAAGTGTGAGTGGTGGGCGTCGTCGTCGTCGTCGTCGTCGCGGCGGACGCGGACGTCGACGCGTTCAACTTTACCGTGCGGTCCGCGACGACGACGCAATCGTCGTCGTCGTCCTCCTCCTCCCCCGCGGCGGACGCCTTCGCCCTCTTCGCCTCCGCCGCCCTCTCCATCGCCGCCCTCACCGCGACCGGCCCGTTCAACGTCGGCACGACCCCGCCGTTCGCTTCCATCGCGCGCTTCACCGCGTCTCTCCGCGCGTCGTCCGAATCGTCGTCGACGCCGCCGAAGTCGTCCGCCAACGCCTTCGCCAGCGCCTTCTCTTCCTCGCCCGCGCCGTCCTCGCTCTCCCACGCGCGGAGCAGCTCGAGGAGGTCCGGCGATAGCCGTAGGACGTTGTGCGGGCAGTGTCGCAGCCGCAGCCACGACGCGTAGAACGCGAACGTCCGCAGCGCCATCCGAGCGCCGCCCGGGAACGTCGCGTCGGCTTTGAAATTTTCGCACAGGCGCGAAATCAACGGCGACGCCGCCAGCTCGAGCATCCGTCGATGCACCGCGACGTCCGACGTGCTCGATCGCTCCGGGGGGTCGTGCCACGGGTACAGCTCCTCGTGCGTCAGCGCGACGAACGTCTCCATCGCTTGCCCGCGCAGCCTGAGGTCATCGTGATCGAGCAGGTTTACGAGCGTGACGAGGCCGCCGGCGAGGACGAACCGCTTCGCGAACGCCCATCGCTTCGAGTGGCTCAGGTACAGCGTCATGAGGTAGGTCACCTGGCATCGCGCCGCGGGGTGATCGCTCGGCGCGCCATCCGGCGGCGAGCGTATCAGCAGCGCGTACAGCTCCGCGTCGTCGTCGTCGGGGTAGTACGCGAGCTCGCGGACGCGCGTCGGGGTGAGGCGTGATCGAAGGATCGCCTCCGTGGGTCTCACCGGAGGGTTCGCGTGTTGGCGCGTCAGCCCGGCGCGTATCTGCGCGCGGATGTCCTCGGGGAGGGACGCGTCCGCGGCGGCGTCGAGGAAGGACTCGAACCGCGCGTCGACGGGCTCCGGAGGGGGCGCGGCGTCCCCCATGGCGCCCGCCGCGCGATCTGACGGCGCGGCGACGATGAACGGTCAACGACGTTTTCGTCGAGCGAGCGCGAGCGTCGCGTCTGGTCGTGTCCCAGGTGCCGACTCCTGTGTCCCCGCCTCCCGTCGACGACTTCGACGGTCGCGCGCGCGCCTCGCCGCACGCGACGACGCGCGATGCACGCCGCGACCGCGTCGACGACGCGCGCGCGCGCCGCCGCCGCCGCCGCCGCCGCCGCCGCCGCCGCCGCGCGGCGTCGACCGGCGCGCCTCGCGTCGCGCGTCGCGCGGCGACGCGACGCGCGCTCGTCGACGTCATCGACGCCGCGCGCCGCGAACGCGAATCACAGCCACGACGACGCCCCCACTTCCGCGCCGGGCTGGGCGTACGACACCCTGGGCGTGGACGTCACCGCGTCGAAGCGCGCGATACGCGTCGCGTACCGCGCGCTCTCCAAGGACGCGCACCCGGACGCGCGCGGCGGCAGCGAGGCGAAGTTCGAGCGCCTCAAGGCGGCGGCGGACGCGCTGACGGACGACGATCAGCGCGCGGCGATCGACGCGTCCATCTTGGACTGCGCGCTGGATTCGCTAACGATGCAGGAGCTGACGTGGTCGCGCGCGCTCGCCGCGCTCGCGGAGGCGGAGGAGGACGGCGAGGTGCGCGGCGCGGACGCGGTGCTAGCGGCCGCGCGCGCGTACGCCGCCGCGGAGAGGGCGCTTGAGCGCATCGCGGCGCAGAAGAAGAGGGAGAAGGAGACGGCGCAGATCGCGAAGAAAGAGGCGGCGCTCGCGTCGGCGACGGCGAAGCGCGCGGAGGTCGCGAAGCGCGTGTCCACGACGCTTAACGGCACGGACGCGAGCGTTACTTTAACCATCACGCGAGAGATGCTGAGAGACGCGGAGACGACAGAGACGGTGGACGGGCACGTCGTGCGGACGTTCGTCGTCGACGCGGAGACGGAGAGCAACTGCGCGAAGTGCGACGGGTGGGGAGAGAAGGAAGGGCACTGGACGCCCGCGCTCGATAAGCTGTGCCCGCGGTGCGACGGGAAGGGTCGAGTGATTAAGAAGAAGAAAGTGAGAGTCCCCGTGCGCGACGGCGCGCGCGACGGCGAGGTGATCACGGTGTTCGGAGAGGGCGACGGAGGGTTCTCGAGGCCGAAGAACGCGCTCGGCGAAATGTCCGAGGCGGGTCCGGCGGGGAACCTTTTCGTGACCGTTGCGGTGCTGCGGGACGGCGAGACGTCGCGACGGTCGGGGTAGGGCCTAGTTTCCGGAGGAGGAGACGCGGCAGTCGGTCGAAGCGGGCTGCGTCTTTGATCTCTACGACTAGTAGCTACAGTAGTTATCTCTTGTAGACGGGTCTGCCAACTCATACCCCCCCGCGGGGAATGAGGATAGGAAACGGGTCTAGACGGGTCCCCACGAAAAGATCGCCCCCCAACTCCATGGTGAAGTCACACGGCTCCTTCGTCGTCCATCTCTCGAAAGGCGACGGCCTCGACGCGAACGCGGCTCTCGCGTCGTTGTATCCAGCCGCGGCCGCTCTCAGCGCGGCGTACGACGATAACCGCACTCCTATCCTCCATCTGACCTCCCTCATCACCATGATCGCCAGGCACGCAAGTCTGTACCGGCACAGCCGGGACATCGCCTTGTCCGAGTCCCTGCCCTTTTTGTTGAACCCCGCTTTGACCCCGACCGCGCCCATGGTGACCTCCACGCTCCCTTTCGACGCCGCGGTCGCCGCCGGGAACTTCCAGTCCTCAAAGATATCGGCTAGATCAGGGCGCACCGCGACGTAGTTGATCGAGAACCCGCACGCGGTCCTCGGTTCCGTCGTCCTCGCGTCTCCTCGTAACTCAATCGGCGGCGGAGGCGACAAGTGTAACAGAGGCGGCGTCGGCGGCCACAGCCACGGCGGCGGCGGTCGCACGCGCACGCCCAGAAGCTGTGTTCGGTCCACGACCGCGCGTCGCAGCGCGGCGCGCGAACTGTCGCCGTCGCGAGACGCCACGGTGATAGAGTATAAAAACACGGGCTCGACCAAGAGCTCGCTCAGCGCGCTCCCCTGCACGCCCAGCGCGACCCACTTCGCGATCTTATCGCTGCACGACATGCAATTCGTCTGATCGCCTCGTCCAGGTTTCACCCTCGCGCGTCCGACCGCTTGGTCGGTCGCTCCGTACTCCGCATCGACGCCGCCGCCGCCGCCGCCGAGGAGTTTCGCGCCAGTGACGCCGCCGCCGGTCGTTTTCGCGCGCTTCTTCGTCCGCGTCTCGTCGCCGTCGCCGCCGTCGTCGTCCTCGCCTTCGTCGCCCCCCCCGCAGCCGTGTCCCTCGCACGCGTCCTCGTCGCTCCTCGGGAACACGCTCGCGTCCCCGCACGGCGACTGCGTCGTGTACATGTGCAACCGCACACCCGGTCGCAATCGATACCTCTCGCACCCCCCAGGGTCCGCACGAGCCCTGCCTCCACAGTCTACACACACACACGCGCGCCCCGTCCCAATCCTCTCGAAGATCGGGAACGCAGACGGCTGCGGCGCTTGTGCGGATACCGGTGTCCCCCGCGTTGACTTGAACTCGGCGTAAAGCTCGGCGAGGAGGTAATACCGCAGCGCTCGACGCGCGATCACCTCCGCGTGCGAGTCCGCGAGCGCGCGCCCGCGCGGGCATCGCGCGCTCGCGCCCACGCACTTCGTCCCGGTGCCGAGCGCGACGACGACGGGCCGCGCGTTCGGCGTCGCGTCGTCCGTGAGCGCGAACCCGGCGAGGAGGGTGTACTCCCCAGCCTGCGGCTTGCCGTGCTTCGGCAGCGACGCGTACTTCGCGAGGACCGCGTCCGCGACCGCGGCGCCGAGGTCCGCTGTCGTTTCTTGATCGCCGACCGACGACGCCGGCGAAGACCTCTCGCTCTCCGCTGTAGTCATTTCTTGATCGCCGACCGGCGACGCCGGCGAAGACCTCCGGGGTATCACGCCCTTGGTCGACTTGCGCGCGGTCTGTTTCTTACGACCCATCGCGACGCGCGGAGCGACGCGAGGGCGAAGCGCCCCGGAGTGACGGCGCGCGATCGCCCGACGAGCAGACTCTGACAGGATGCTTTTTGGCGCGGGGCGGGGGCGAATCGCGTCCACGTCAGCGTGCGATAAATATAAAGCGACGACGCGGCGCGAACGCGCGGCCACACCCTCGACGCGCGTCCGCCGCGCGCACGTCTCCGCCGCGCCCGTTCGCTCGTCCGGCGCGCTCTCAAACGCACCCTCGCGTCCGCGCGCGCGTCGCCGGACCAGACCTCGCACGCGGCCTCGCGCCCCGCCCGCGACCGCGCGAGAAAAAGATGGCGACGTTATCGTCGGGCGCGACGCGAAGCCTCGCGCGCGGGACGCGCGCGCTCCGGGGCGGCGCGTCGCGTCGCCGCGCGCGACCGACGCCGACGCCGACGCGCCACCGCCGACGCGGGACGCCCGCGATGGCGTTCCTCCCGAACCTGATCCCGAACCCGAACTACCGATGGGGTGCGCGACGCGACGCTGTCGTCCCGTCCCCCCCGTCCCCGCCCCCGATCGTTCTGTTGTTGTTACGCGCTCGATCGTCGCGCGGACGAAAGAAATATCTTCCGCTCCCGGCTGAACGCTCCGATCCTCCCTCGACATTGGACGCGCAGGCGACGACGAGAACCCGTCCGGCCCGCCGCGCGGCGGCACCGTCGACGAGGTCCTCTTCGCGCACGACAAGTGGAGGGTCGGCCACGAGCACGGCGTGGACGACCACGACGTCATCTACCGCTCGTTTCGATGCCGCGACGCGAAAACCGGTCACGCGTTGCTCGAGTCTCTGCAAGACGCGCTGTACTCGGACAACGAGCGCGGGTGCCGCATTCGAAGGGAGACGCAGGGGATGTTCTACATGTGCTGCGACGGCGTCCGCGTGCGTCTGAACGAGCCGAAGCACGAGGTGCTGGTGGAGGTGCCGATGCCCGCGGAGACAAACGCGCAGCTGGCGGAGTGTCGGAAGACGCTCGGGACGGTGGAGACCGTCGCGAAGAAGCACCACTCGCGGTGACGCGACGTGACGCGACGTGGCGAAGCGCCACCCGCGCGCGGCGTGATTGGTTGTTGGATGCCACGTGGCGGGCGGGCGTCGAATCGCGCGCGTCGCGCTCGCTGCTAGACCTCATCGTGTGATGATACAGTAAGGTTACGTTCGCGCTCAAAGTCGTCACTTCGTGATGACCGAGCGCGGCGTTATCGCTTCGCGTCGTCGTCCGTCCCGTCTGTCCTCCTCCTTCGCACTCGCTCACGCCTGCGGCTCGCTCTCCAGCGTCAGCGTGCCCCCCTTCGCGCGCGCGAACGCAGCCTCCGCCTCCGCCTCCGCCTCCGCATCCGCGGCGTCCTCCGCCTCTTTCATCGTTCGCCGCCGCTCGAGCTCCTCCGCCGCCTTGGCCTCCGCGGCTTCGACGGCGTTCATGAACCCCTGCGACCACTCCATCTCGGAAGCGATGGAGTACCGCCCCGTCGCCGCCGCCGGCGACCGCGACGACGACGACGGCGGGGGGGGCGGGGGCGGGTCTGTCTTTCCCGCGGGAGACGGCGCGTTCGTGAGCGCGCGGACGCGCCTCGAGAGCGCGCGGACGTCGAGGACGCCGTCGGAGAGGCGCTTCGCGAGGACGTCTCGCGCCGCCGCCGCCGCCGCCGCCGCCGACGACGACGACGGCGCGCTCGCGCTCGCGCTCCCCGAAGGAAGCAACACGGTGACGCGCGTGTGCTCGGTCGCTCTCGCAACCTCGAGCGCGTTCTCGTCGTCCCGGCGCGCGTACGTCAAGTTCTCGAACTTCAAAACGGTCGCGTGATGGACGTTTTTATCCCCTCCGCCGCCCGCGCCCCACTCGAACGCGGACGCGAACGCCTCCGTCGTCCGCGACTCGATCTCGATCGCGAGCAATCTCGCGCCGTCCGCGGACGTGTGATCCAACGCGAACGCCCACTGCGACCGCGGCGCGTCCGGCGGCATCGGATTCGACGCGTGTAGAAGCACCGCGACGGCGTCGAACTCGTCGCCGCGGCGCACGGCGCCCGCCGCGATGTCGTTCACGCCGCCGAGCTTCCGCGGCGTCGGCGACGGCGCGAGACCCGCGCGCGCGAGCGCGTCCTCGGAGACGCGTCGCCACCGCGTCTTTCTGCCCGCCGCGAGCTCCAAGCCCGCCTTCTCGAACGCGCTCGGTCGCAAATCCCCGGTGAGCTCGTAGCACGCGCCCTCGACGACGTGCGATAGGAATGACTCGTCGACGTCGTACGTCGTGAGCAGCGCGGAGCCGACGAGACGAGCCTCGCGGTGCTCGACGTTCCTCACGCCGGAGACTCTCAGCTTGACGCAGCGCCGGACTCTGCGTTCGAGTAACCCCTTCGATTCAAGCGTTTTGTTCACCGCATCTTCGTGATCCTCGCGGCGCGCGTCCGCGTCGGTGAGATCGCAGAGGTCGTCGCGATATCTCGAACCGTTGCCGAGAACAACATCGTTCGCCGCGCGCTCGATCACCTCGGCGCGCGCCGCCTCGAACGCCCTCGCAGCCCGCGCCTCCGCGGCGTCGCCTCGGTGAATCGTCCGCCCGTCCACTCTCCCGCTCTCGACCCACGCGGGCGGATACGCGCGCTCGACGTGCACGAGCGTTCGGAGGACGTTCCCGCCGTTCGGGACGATGGTTCGCAGCGGGAACGTCGCGGCGGCGCGCCGCGCGCCGAGCGTGGCGTCCCACGGCGCCGGCCGCGCGCCGTTGCGATGCAACGCGAGCCATAACTCGTCCGCGGCGTCCGTCAACGGCGACGCCGGCTCGGCGCTGCCTCGGAGCTCCGCGCCCTGGACGAGAATCTTCTGCCCGACGTGAAGCTTCCCGCGGCGCAGGAGGTCGCTCAGCGCCGGGTCTAAGCGCGCGGCGAGGCCGTACCATCCGTCGGTGACCTCGATTTCCGCGCCGCCGCCGCCGCCGCCGCCGCCGCCGCCCGCGCCGCCGAGTCGTCGCACGGCGGCGATCACGAGCACCGCGGGCGTGCCCGCGGGCGTGTCGCGTTCCATCACGCGTCGAATCCACGGCCGCCGCGCCCGGATGAGCTCGCGCTCGTAGCGATACAGCAGCCGCTGCGTCACCGCGCGTTTCGAGAGCGCGCCGCGTGCTCCGAGATGCTCCGGGAACGCGCGCGCGACGCACGCCTGCTGCCACACGACCCACCTGCACGCGTTCGAGACGTACTCCTTGCTCAGGAGGTGCGCCTTGCACCCGGCGTCGAGCATCTCGCGACGGAAGTCCGCGGTCGTCAGCGTCGCGCCGTCGTCGGAGGAGACGCGGTACCCGATGGCGGTGTCCGCGGTCATCGCCCTCGCGGCGGCGTCGAGCGAACGCGACGGGCGTTGCATCGGTTGCAAGCCGTGGAAGTACGTCGACAGCGGCGCGCGGTCGCGGCGCGACGCGAAGAGGTCGTGCACGGACGGCGCGCCGAGGTTACCGAGGTTACTTCGCTTCGCGGCGGGGGGCTCCGCGGTGGCGTTCGTTCCCCCGTCCGCGACGACGCGTTTCGTCCCGATCCCGAGCGCGGACGGCGTCTTTCCTCGCGCCACCGCCGGTCTCGCACCGTTCCCCAGCATCGGCGAGTTGAACGCGAGCTTCGAACGCGCCGTCGCGTGCGGCGGCGGCGCGGAAAACGCCGCGCTCGCGCTCGCGGCGACGACGACGCTCCCTCCCGGCGTTCCCGGCGGCGGGTGTTGGAACCGTCCCCGTCCGGGAAACGGCGCCGCGATCGCCGCCGCGGCGACGCGCGACTGCGGCGTGACGAACGGCCGCGGCGCCGTCGTCAGCGTCTTCGGCGGCGCGGACGCGGGCACGACGTTCGCGCCTCCACCGACGCCGCCGTCGTCGCCTAAGAAGTTCGCCGCGCGCTTCATCGCTTCCTCGGAGATGGGCACGCCTTTACCGGAGCCGGTGCTAAATCCGGCAAACGCCGGCGTTTTCGTCGTCGGCGCGTCGTTCTCCTTCTCTCTCGCCGGCGGCGGCTCCGGGGTGACCGTCGTCGTCGCGACGACGTCCTTCATCGCGGTGTCGCCGCCTAGAAAACGCGCCGCACGTGCCATGCTCTCTTCTGAAACGGGCACCATCTTTCCGTTACCGGTTGAGAAACCCGAGAACGTCGGCGCCGGCGTCTTCTCGACGACGTCGCGGCGCGGCATCGGCGGCGTGAGCGACGCGATCGCGACCGTCGCGTTCGGCCCGCGCGCGGGTTTCTCCGCGGTGTCATCTCCGAACATGCGCGCGCCGTTTCGAAGCGCGGCCACGGAGACGTCGATCGCGCGCGCGCTCGCGGTCGTAAACCCGGACGGCGTCCGCTCCTCCGCGGCGCCGGCGGCGGCGCCGGCGAAGGATGTCGATTTCGATTTCGATTTCGATTTCGCCGCCGCCGTCTCCTCTCCCCCCCACGCCGCGGGGGACGCGGCATCGCCGCCGCACGCGAACCCCCCGAACCCACCGTACGCGGTGTCGTCGTCGTCGCCGTCCATCGCGGAGGGCAGCGGCAACGGCGACCGCCCGAGCACGCTCGCCTCGAACGCCTTCCCTCCCGCGGTCGTCATCGTGACCCCGCGCGCGGGCGTGCCTTCCGCGGCCGCGTCGATGTTCTTCATGCGCGCGCCGCCGCGGTTCGCCCACGCGGCGTCGTTCGTCTTCGGCGTCGTCGTCGGCGTCGCGCCGGGCGGGGTTCTCGCGCGAGCGGCGTCGGTCTGAACCTCGACCGACCCGATCGGCGAGAGCGACGGAATGCACTTCTTCGCGGACGCTCGCGTCGAGCGCCTCGGCGTCGGCGTCGGCGTCGGCGTCGGCGCCGCGCGCGGTTTCTTCGCCGTCGTCGTCGCCGCGGGGGAGGGGTACTTGAACCCTCCGCGCGCTCCCGCGCGGTTCCCGCCGAACCCGGCGAACCCGGCGCCGCCCGCGCCTCCCCACTTCGCGTTCATCAGACCGGGCGTCTGTTGCGAATCCGGCATCGCGAAATCGCGCGGCGGCGGCACCGTCGCGAACGGCGACGGCTCCTTCCCTCCGTGCAAGACGTCGCCGTACAAATCCCCGACCGGGCTGAAACACCCGTCCTGCGTGAGAGGCAACCATCCGGACGGCGTCTGCGCGTGGCGCGCGCGCGGCGAGAGCGACGACGCGGGCGCGGCGACCGCCGCCGCCGCCGCCGCGGGCGCCGGCGTTTTCCATTCGCCGCCGGCGGCGGCGCCGCCGCAAACTTGCGAGTCGTACCCCACCGACGCGTCCCTCTCGACCGTCTCCGGGACGAGCAGCGTCGACGTCTTCGCGTCCGCGCCGCCCGGGGCGGAGTCATCGTCCGCGCGCGTGTTGATGCTCTCGTCGCCGACGCCGCCGCCTTTCGCCAGCTGCGCGTCGTCCTCCTCGAATCCCATCGGAGATTCCCCGAGCGACGGCAGCGCCGCGCGCGTCGGCGGCGGCGGCGCCGCTCGCGGGGTCCGGTCGTCGTCCAGCTCCTCCGTGCAGCACGGCGGGAACTCCGTCTCCGGGACGACGCACTGCGACCGCGCGCCGAGCTGCGGTTGCGCCTCGGTCTCGAGGAGCGGCGCGCGCGTCGTCGCGTTCGCGCCGCTGCGGACGCGCGCGAGATCCACCTCCTCCTCCTCCTCCTCCTCACGCGTCGCGCCGTCGTCGTCCTCCTCCTCCTCGTCCTCGCCGTCCGCCTTCGGCAGCGTGCGAATGAACGCGCGCGCTCTCGCGTCGCTCGCGCCCTCGCCGACGACGCGCGAGAGCGACGCGCGCGCGGAGAAGAACCCGCGCGTCGGCGCGTCGTCCGCGTCCGTCGTCGTCGTCTCGTCCACGGATCTCGACGACACGACGCGCCATCCCCCGTCCACGAGCGCGAGCTCGCACGCGTGCGTGTCCTTCCCGACGTACGACGTCGTCATCGCGCGCCGCGACGTTCCGCGTCAGCCCGAGGTCTTTATCTCTTCATCGCCGGCGTCGTCATCGCGAGAGGCGCGCGCTCGAACGTCTGTCGCTGACGGGCTGATTTGAAATGCACGCCGTCGCGGTCGCGGTCGGCCGGCGCGGCGTCGCGTCGACGTCGCGACGTCGGCAGCCCTAAACCCTCAACACCGCCCCCTCGGCGCTGCCACACCCGCCGCTCGCGCGCGCGCACGCACGCACGCCCGCACGCACCCCGCGCCTCATCAGACGCGCGCTTCCCGCTTCGCGCGCCGCACGCGCTCTCGATGCTCGCGCGCATCGCCCCCGGGTTCATCCTGCGACGCGGCGGCGGTCTCGCGTCGTCCTCCGTCTCGACGCGCGTTCCCCCCGGCGGGCGTTCTTCGATCCCGCGTCGCGCGGCGTTCGCGACGCGCGCGTCCGGCGGCGACGAGAAGGCGAAGGGCAAAGACAAAGCCAAGAAGAAGGAGACGCTGAAGGCTGCGCCGCCGCAGCCGAAGGCGGACCCCGCGAAGGCGGTCGTCAACGAGGAGGACCGCGCGCCCAAGGCGGCGGTGAAGGTGGACTCCTTCGACCAGTTCGATCGCGTTCCGAAGCGCCCGCCGCGCAAGAGCTCGTTCGCGAACCCGAAGCAGAAGGCGATCGACGCGAAGAAGGCGGCGGAGAGAGCGGAGAAAGAGGCCGCGGACGCGAAGGCCGCGGAGGCGAAGGCGAAGCAGACCCCGGAGGAGGCCGCCGCGGAGCACGCCGCCGCGATGGAGGCGGACGCCAAGGCGAGGGAAGAGGCGAAAGCCGCGCAGGACGCCGCGCGCGCGGCGTGGGAAGCGAATCAACCCGACCCGGAGATGGAGCGCTTCCACGAGCACCAGAAGACCGCGGTCAAGCTCGCGCACGCGGACGAGTGCCGCACGCTGATCGACCAAGGGCGGTACGGCGTCTTGTCCACGTTCGACGCGAAGCTCGGCGGCGAGTACCCGACGGGCGCGGTGGTGGGCTTCGCGTCGGATGACGCCGGCTGTCCGATCTTCGCGCTGTCGTCGATGAGCGGGCACACGAGAGACCTGAAGGCGTGCGGGCGGTGCTCGCTGACGGTGACGCAGAAGGGGTTCCAGGGGTCGACCGAGGGGTTTCAGTCCGCGGCGGACGCGCGCGTGACGCTCGTGGGGGATATGGAGGCGATCGAGGACGACGACGGCGTCGCGGCGGCGCGAGAGACGTATCTCGCCAAGCACCCGGACGCGTTTTGGGTCGACTTCGGGGATTTCTCGTGGCACAGGATGACCGCGACCAAGGGCGCGCGGCTCATCGGCGGCTTCGCGCGCGCGGGCGGCGTCGACGGCGACGCGTACGCGAGCGCGACGCAAGACCCGGTGGCGCAGTACTCCACGCCCATCGCGACCCACATGAACGTCGACCACGAGAAGGATCTCCTCGACCTCGTCGGGCACTTCGTCAAGCTCACCGTGGACAAGTGCAGGATCGAGTCCGTGGACGCGCTGGGGTTGAACCTTCTCGTGATGCGACGCGGGGAGAAATTTAAAGTGCGGCTGCCGTTCGCGGAGGAAGCGAGAGACCGGCCGAGCGTGAAGAAGGTGCTCGTGGCGATGACGAAGGAGGCGTCGGAGGCGATGAAGATGAAGGAACGGTGGAACGCGTACGGCGACATCAAGGACGACCCCATGGGGAACAAGGCGAGGGCGGCGGCGATGGCGGCGCAGGGCGAGGGGGGGCAGCAGCCGGGGGCGGGCGGAGGGGCGGCGCCGGGGCCGAAGTGATGATCGAGTCGAGGATCTCTGGAGAGGTTCGCTCGAGAGAAGGGAATGAAAAGTAAGTCTACGCTAATAAACAGAACCCGATCCTTCACGCGCGTCTTCGTCGCGGTTTGTTCCCCCCCGCCGCGACCGCGGAGCTCTCGCCGTAGCCATCGACGTCGATCCCGCCGTCGTCTGCGCCGCTGACGATGCCCGAGAGCGACGGGATGTCCTGCGCGAAGAGAGAGAACAGAACGGGAGGCGATCAGATCGGGATTCTCGGATCGAACGCCATCTGTCGGAGGACGGGTGGACGGAGGGACGCGCGAGGGCGACGACGGACGGCGACGCGCCTTCAACCGCGCGGCGCGTCGCAGGTCCACGGCCTCTTTGTACAGCGACACCATCAAGATCGAGACCAAGATCGTCCAGACGACCGCGTACGCTTCGACCCACATGGGGGTCGGCGCGGCGAGCAGTGACGACGCGAGGGAAGCGATGATCAGCGTCGACGCGATGTGCGTGTGCGCGCGACGACGAAAAGTTCGAATGATAAATGGTTTCGAGAACCCCGCCCACGCGACGGCGGCGGCTACGCTAGAGCTATGATATCGTCCTCGTCATCACGCGGGAATCGCGTCCCACAGCCCCCAGAGCGCGCTCCCGATCTTGCCCAGCGTCCGCTTCGCCGGGTTCGCGCTCTCGCTCCACGGCTCCTTCTTCGCCGCGGCGTCGTCGGCGTCGGACGCCTTCGCTCGCGTCGGGAGGCGCTTCAGCCTTGGCCGACGCGTCGTGAGCTCGTCGTCCCCGAACGCGTGCCCGTACGCGTATCCGTACGCGTATCCGTACCCTTTCCCGTAGTTGTGCGAGTACCCCAGCTCCCAGTCCAGGTCGGACATGTCCCTCGACGGCGCGCCGTCGCCGTCTTCGTCGTTACCCATCGCGCGCCTCGCCGCGAGCGCGACGTTGTGCGCGACGAGACCGCCGACGCACGTCGTCAGTATCACCGCGCTGCCGATCTTCGCGGCGAGGAGGAACGACGACGGCGTGTCCTTCAGCGGGCGGAGGTTCGGGAGCGGGATCGAGAGCGTCCGCGAGACGTCCGCGACGCGCTGCGGCGTCGGAGGGAGGAGGCGCGAGGCGTCGTCGGGAGGCGGAGGTTGATGAAGATGACGCGCCGGCGCCGGCGCCGGCGACGACGACGGCGACGACGACGCGACGGCGACGCGGACGCCTCGATCGCGACGTCGGCGCGCGGACGGCGCGACGCGAAGCGCCGGGAGAGCCGGCGCGGCGAGCGACGACATGACGTCCTCCGGGCGTGCGGCGGGCGCGAGCGACGAGTGGGACGAGCGGAGGACGAAGACGACACGAGACGCAGACGTGAAATAATCTTTCTCTTCAAAGCCTATCCCTCCCTCGCCATCCGCCTCCTGCCCTCACCCGGACACGAACCCTTTGCCGAGCTCGTAATACGACTGCCCCGCGACGACGACCTCCCCCGCGTCTTGCATCGCCTGCATCTTCGGCCGAAACGTCTTGAACGCGACCGTGTTCTTGTGCAGGCCGAGGTAGTCGTCCAGGGATCGGTACCGCTCGAATATCGAATACCGCAGCGGCGACTCGTCCTTGTTCGACCGAGCGATCTCGTAGTGCAGCAGCGTCGGTTCGTTGACGCGGCACCAGTCCGCGGCGTCGCCCCAAGCCTTCACGAGCGCGTCCGCCGCGGCCTGCGTCTTGAACTCGAGCTCGACGCTCAGGACGAACGCGTTCGCGTCGTTCCTCTCGCGAACGGCGCTTCCACCGCGACCTTCTCTTCCTCCTCCGCTCGCTCCGCGGAGCGAGCGGAGGACGTGCCCGATCGCGAGCGCGGCGGCGACGACCCAGCCGAACCGCCCGCCGCTCGATTTCGTCGCCACCTTCCGCGAGGACGACATCTCGCGAGCGTTCGTGCGGCGTGCGCCGCGAAGTGATGCGAGTGCACGCGAACACGTCGTCGTCGTGTGCTGTGCGTCGTTAAAATCCTAAAACGTTCTCGTCCTCCTCCTCCTCCGCCGCCGCGGCCGGCTTCTCCGCCGTCGCGTCCGGGGCCGCCGCCCTGCGGAACCACCCCCATCGCATCACGTAAGACACGAACACCGCGAAGAGCGCGACCGCGAGCGCGCTCGCGGTGACTTTGTTCCTCGCCGCCCCCTGTGGGCAATTCCATACAAAGCGATGTCGGGGTGGAGCTGCACGGCGTCAGTTGAAGTTGAACGGCGTCGAGGCCGGGGATTGAAAGCGGGGGGTGGGAGGAGAGAAACGCCGGGAAAAGTCCTTAAGGATCGGCGTTCACAACGCGAACGCGGTCGTATGAGGACCAGTGTATAGAACGCGCCTGATACGTCCTCCTGAAGCGCGCGAACGTCCCTTGGAAGAAACTCCCGACTTTCATCATGCGAGCCATCGTCTCCGGCGAGATGCTCTGCATCATCTTCGCGGTCTGCTCCGCTTGCTCGTCCGTCATGTTGATCCCGCTCGCTTTCGTCATCTCCTTGAGCTGCTCCGGGGTGATGTTCTTCATCATCGAGCTCATCGCCTCTTGCATCTTCGGGTCCTTCATCTGTTCCGTCATAGCCGCCATCATCTCCGGGGTGGGCTGACCGTCCGGGCCCAACGACGGCCCCCCGCCGGGCATGCCCCCGCCCTCGCGCATCTTCGCCGCCATCTCCATCATCCCGCTCATCGCCTCCGGGTCCATGTTTTTCATCATCGCCGCGGCCTGTTTCGCCATCCCGGGGTCCAGCTTCGGCGCGCCCGGCATCGACGCGCCCGCCATCTTTTGCATCTCCTCGAGCTGCTCCTCGGACATGTTCTCCATCATCTCCGCGGCTTTGCTCATCGCGGCCGGGTCCTTCATCATCTTCATCGCCTGATCCATCTGCGCTTGCGACGTCCCGGGGGGCATCCCGGGGAAAGAACCAGAACCCCCCGGGTTCGCCGTCGCCGGCGGCGCCGACGACGGATCGGGTCCTTCAAACGCCGGGCACGCGCCGTCGTCCTCGTCCACCACGCCCTTCTCCTTCATGTCGCTCTCCGCTTTCGCGCACTCCGCGGCGACGGTCTCGTCCCCGGGCGCGAGCTTGACCGCGCGGCGCAGATCCTTCACCGCGCGCGCGAGCTCTCCTTTCGCGTAGTGCGCCTGCCCTCTGCGGTAGTACGCCTTCAGGGAGCGCCCGTCGCCTAGCAACACCTCCGTGCACTCGCTCACCGCGGAGTTGTACCGCTTCGTCTTGTTGAAGCACAGCGACATGTTGAGCATGCACGAGGTTCGTAACGCCCTCGCCGCGGGCGTTTGAATATCCTGCAGGTTGTTCTTCACGCGCATGTATTTTTCGATCGCGTCCGTGAACTTCTCCTCGCCCACGAGCTTATTCCCGTCCCTCTTGAGCTGCTCCGCGCCGCGCATGACGTAGTCCTGCTGCCCTTGCATCTGCGACTGCGCGGCGTTCATCGTCGACTTGAGCGTCTCCGGGTCCATGTCTTTGAGCTCTTCGCTCGCGCGCTTGAGGTCGTCCGCGCTCATGTTCTTAAACTGATCCGCCGCGCCGGGGGGCATCGCGCCGGGGCCGCCCATGCTCGCCGCCATCCGCTGCATCTGCGCCTGTGATCGACGGCGCGGGAGAAGGAGATAGATGAAGGCGTGAGATCGCGGGCGGGGAAGGGGGTGGGGTGGGGACGGGACGGTGGGCGGGGCGCGGCGCGGCGCGCGCGACCGGTCGTCTCCCTCGGACGGCGACGCGGATCTTGCGGCTCACGGCGAGCGCGGGAACGCGCGCGAGATCCCTTCCTTCCTTCCCGCGCGCGCGCGGGCGGCGAGGAGGGACGCGCACCATCTGCTCCGGGGACATGTTCTCCATCTGCTTCTGCGCGAACGCCATCATCTCGGGGGTGATCATGCTCGGGTCCATGATGGCCGAGCGCTGCGTGCGTGCGGACGCGGCCACCGCGCGTGCCGTCTCGTCTGCCGCCTCGACCCTTCGAACGGCTTCGAACGGACGTCGAAATACATAAACGCAGAAGCTGGTCCAGCACCTCCGCGTCTCACCGCTCGCGCGCGGTCGGTTCCGTGCACAGCCTACGCACGTCGCGCATCATCTGTCATGGCGCGCATCGCGCACCTTCTCCTTCTCGCGCTCGCGCTGAGCGCGCTGTCCTCCCCTCGTCTCGCCCTCGGGGTGGACCTCTCTTCCGCGGCGCCGCACGCGCGCGCGGGTCGCGCGGAGCACACGTACCCGTACGCGTGGAGTGGAACGCACCCGCCGCACGCGCACGCGAGCGGCACGGCGCCACCGCCGCATCATTCGACGCCGCATCCGCATCACGACGGCGGCGAAGAAGCGCATGTCGACGCCGCGTACGACTCGTCCCCCACAGCGCCAGGGGTAGACATAGGTACCCCTCACACGCCCGCGGCTGTGTGCGACACGACGCAGTTCACGGAACAGCTGCCCGAGTTACTTCCCAGCCTCTTCCCGTGCATCGCGGTGTCGTCGACATCGAAACAGTGTTGCGACGCCATCGCGAACGCGGTCGGCTCGGACGAAGACGCTTCGCTGCCCGCGTGCCTATGCAACCGAGAC
>Ga0181560_10001846_pt1 | contig 19730 bp, 21 predicted proteins | sample 011ome_20_FD_133751 | JGI IMG/M metagenome (GOLD analysis project Ga0181560, IMG submission 133751) | Coastal salt marsh microbial communities from the Groves Creek Marsh, Skidaway Island, Georgia - 011509CT metaG (megahit assembly) | ecosystem: Environmental > Aquatic > Marine > Intertidal...
GACTGCTCTGATGAAGAGATCCGTTTGGCGGTAGATTACATGGTGGACTCCAGCCGCTGAGGGATACCGGCGTCTTCTAATGGCGCCTCCCTAAAAGATAGCGCGGTTTCCAAGTGTGAGATGGTCACCACCTCATCGCAGGCCATGTCTGCCAGCGTGCGCGCCACTCGAAGTCGGCGGTGCGCGCTTCTGGCGGAGAGGTCGAGCTTGGACACTGCAGCGATAAACCAGCTTTCTGTCTCGCTTTTTAGTGCGCAAACACCAATAAGCGCTTCCCCTGCTAAGTCCCTGTTCAGGCATCCTTGCCGCTCTCTTTGGCGTTGCTGCAGTTGTGCTGCCCGGTTTCTAAGGTCGCCGGAGCGGGTCTTGGGACCACTGCGCTTGCTCAGGACCCACTCGGGCGATGGTCGCTGCAGCGTGACATGCAGGTCGATACGGTCGAGTAGCGGTCCAGAGACACTGCGGCGATAGCGTCGGATTCTGTCGGGGGTGCACAGGCATTGGCGGTCTGGATCGCCCGCCAACCCACAGGGGCAAGGGTTCATTGCTGCAACGAGCTGGAATTGAGCAGGATACTGATGCTGGTATCGTGCGCGGTTTACCAAAATATGGCCGGTCTCAAGCGGCTGGCGCAGCTGATTCAGAACAGCATGCGGGAATTCCGCGAGCTCATCGAGGAAAAGCACGCCGCCGTGAGCCAAAGCAATTTCGCCCGGTAAGGCATTTGCCGTTCCGCCCATCAGCGATGCGACGCTACTCGAGTGATGCGGTGCGCGAAAAGGCCGCGCATTGCAGGGCGTCAGACCGGCCACATCTTGCACGAGCCTGAGCTCCTGTGCGGTCTTTTCAGGCATGGAGGGTAGCAATCCCGGTAGCACTGAGGCCGCCAGCGTTTTTCCCACACCCGGTGGGCCTGTCATCAGCAGATGGTGGCCTCCCGTTGCAGCGACTTCCAACGCTTTGCAAACGAGGGGTTGCCCCCTGAGCTCGGACAGGTCGGGGTAGGCAATGGGTTCGGGATCAGAAACGGGGGGGCAGGGCACGTATTCTGGACTTTCGGCTTTGAGCCGCGCGCACAGCGAGAGTAAATCCGGTGCGGCGATGACACGCCCTCTTGTCAGGGCGGCAATTTCAGCCGCGCCCTCAAGCGCGATGCCGCACTCGCGCTCCGCATGGGTTGCTGCCAGCGCTGCCGCGAGGCAGCCGCGAAAGGAGTGAAGCCCGCCGTCCAAACCCAACTCCCCAAAAAACTCTCGGCCCGCAATACTGCCCTCGGGCAACTGCTGAGATGCCACCAAAAGTCCCAACGCGATGGGAAGATCGTAGCGGGGCCCCTCCTTCGGCTGTTCGGCGGGGGCCAGATTGACCGTGATATTGAAGTCGGGCCATTTCAGATGGCAGGAGAGAATGGCGCTACGAACACGGCCACGAATCCCTCGAGTTGCGGACTCGGAAAAGCCAACTACCTGAAAACCCGGAAGGCCCGACCCCAGATGGACTTCGACAGTGACGTCAGGTGCTACTAGTCCCGCTTGACCGCGAGTCCGAACAAAAGCGAGTTGCATCGATCATCCTTGATCTTCCAGTTGCAGCGGGGTTTGCACATGAGTTCATCCATCTGCCGCATCATTGGGTGTGTCCAGGGCTTGGTTGAGCGCAGCGATCTGTTTCTCAAGCGCCTCGAGGCGTTCACGGGTTCTTTGCAATACCGCTGTTTGCGCGTCAAATTCCTCGCGGCTGACCACGTCGAGCCGGCCCAGCGCCGATTGCAATAACGTTTTCGCATTGCGGTCTATTTGGCTGAGGAGCGGATCCTCGCCCTGAGTCAGTCGCTCAAAAAGAGAGCTTGGGCGGCGCCTGCTGGAGTCATCTTGGCCCATATTCTATGCCTGTCGGATTAGTTAATAACGCGCGCGCTTCACCGTTGATGAGGGGTCTGGGGAGAGCGGCGTGTGTGTAAATAATGTAGCGCACTCTGAATGGGTCTGACAGATCAATCGAAGCCAAAACTGGTGCGCAAGCCGCACCGCATTGGTGCGATATCGGCCGTGTCATCATCGGGTCAAACCATAAAAAATCTCAAATAAATACGATAAATGACTGTATTTATTTATTAAAAAAACAATTGGCTCGTCCTTGGCACTAACGTGAGTGAGGTAGCCGATGCGTTGTGTATCTGCCGCCCCGGGTTGTTGTGTCGAGGCCTAAGGCCATCAAGTTAATCGCCGTCCTTGCGGGCGGTTTTTTCGGAGGTTGCCATGAAATTGGTTACTGCAGTCATAAAGCCTTTCAAGTTGGATGATGTGCGAGAAGCACTCTCCACGATCGGTGTTCAGGGAATTACGGTAAGCGAAGTGAAAGGCTTTGGTCGCCAGAAGGGGCATACCGAGCTGTACCGCGGCGCTGAATACGTCGTTGATTTTCTTCCCAAGGTCAAGATCGAAATCGCCATTTCTGACGGCATGGTCGATCAAACTATCGAGGCCATCACCAAGGCCGCGCAAACCGGCAAGATTGGAGACGGCAAAATCTTTGTCTCCAGCCTCGAACACGTCACCCGCATTCGAACCGGCGAGACCGGCGAAGAAGCGTTGTAAACCTGAGACTTGGAGATCACTCTCATGGAAAACGATATTTTTCAGTTGCAGTACGCGCTGGACACCTTTTACTTCCTCGTTTGCGGTGCGCTGGTCATGTGGATGGCTGCCGGTTTCGCCATGCTCGAGGCTGGGTTGGTCCGAAGCAAGAACACGGTCGAGATTCTGACCAAAAACGTCACGCTGTTTGCAGTGGCTTGCATCATGTACATGGTGGTCGGCTACAGCATCATGTACGCCGGAGATACCTTTTTAAGCACGATCACCGGGTCTGGCGTCGTCGAAGGTGGTGAGGATAACGCCACTTACGCACCGTCGGCCGATTTCTTCTTCCAAGTCGTGTTCGTCGCCACGGCCATGTCCATTGTGTCGGGAGCGGTAGCGGAGCGTATGAAGTTGTTCGCCTTCCTGGCTTTTGCCGTCGTCATGACCGGATTCATCTACCCGATGGAAGGTAGCTGGACCTGGGGTGGCAATCCAGTGTTCGGGATGTACACGCTGGGCGACTTGGGCTTCCTCGATTTTGCGGGTAGCGGGATCGTGCACATGGCGGGCGCGGCCGCAGCGTTGGCTGGGGTCATTCTGGTGGGGGCTCGTAAGGGCAAGTACGGTCCCAACGGAGAAGTGAATGCCATACCCGGTGCCAACCTGCCCTTGGCGACGCTGGGAACCTTTATCCTTTGGCTGGGCTGGTTTGGCTTCAACGGCGGTTCGGTGTTGGCGACTGCGACCGTGGACTCAGCCAACGCAGTGGCCGTCGTCTTTATGAACACGAACCTCGCTGCCGCAGGTGGTTGCATTGGTGCATTGATCTTGGCGAGGCTAATGTTCGGCAAAGCCGATTTGACGATGGCACTCAACGGGTGCCTGGCAGGATTGGTCGCGATCACGGCGGGGCCTGACACGCCGTCCGCGCTGCAGGCCACAATCTTTGGTGCACTAGGCGGCCTGCTGGTAGTGGTCTCCATCACAACCCTCGACAAGATGAAGATCGACGACCCGGTAGGTGCGATCTCGGTGCATGGCGTTGTGGGTCTGCTCGGCCTGTTGCTGGTGCCAGTCACGAATGGCGACGCCAGCTTCTCCGGACAAATCATCGGTGCGCTGACGATTTTTGGATGGGTGTTTGTGACTTCCCTGATCGCTTTTTTCGCTATCAAGATGGTGTTGGGTCTGCGGGTTTCCGAGGAAGAGGAATACGAAGGTTCTGACCTCAGCGAGTGCGGTATGGAAGCCTACCCAGAGTTTGCCACCACGCGTTAATTACCCTGTCCTCTCATGGCAGTCTTGGGCCCTTTCAGGGCCCTTTTTTTGCTTTGGATTCGGCGATTTCGCGTTTTCTTGCAAGCAATAGCGCGCGTCTCCCTCGAGCCCACCGCTAAAGATCACCTGGTTTGCACAGATCAACACCGCAGGTTAAACGGCACGAACAGCGCTTCAGTCCACAAACTGGGCCTCAAGCATTGCGAAAAAGTGTCGGAAGATCATAATACGGCTTCTACCTTTCGGGACTCTGTTATGAAACTCGTTACAGCGATTATCAAACCCTTCAAAATGGACGATGTGCGCGCTGCGCTCTCTGACATTGGTGTTCAGGGAGTGACCGCGACCGAGGTAAAGGGCTTTGGGCGACAGCGAGGCCACACGGAACTTTACCGCGGGGCTGAATATGTAGTGGACTTTCTGCCAAAGCTAAAATTGGAAATAGCTGCACCGGAGGATCAGGTTGAGGCAATCGTTGAAGCGATTGTTTCCTCCGCCAGCACAGGGAAAATCGGAGACGGCAAGATATTCGTCGCGCCGCTTGAGCAGGTTGTCAGAATTCGAACAGGCGAGACAGGCGTAGAAGCGATCTAGCCACTCACGCAGGTGTACCTTCTGCCAAATTTGCGATAGCACCGGGTAATTCGCCCAGCCGTTGGATAACGGCGCCTGCGATATCACTGGTGCCGCCCTCGGGGTTATACCAAATGGCTTGGGCGCCAGCACTGATTGCCCCTGAAACGTCGTTGTGATGGCAATCACCGACGTGAATGACCTCCTGCGGCGTCACGCCTGCTGTTTGAAAAGCCCGTTGGAATAGCGCAGGGTCGGGTTTGCTGACGCCAAATTGTTCTGCTCTCCACGCGAAATCAAAACAGGAGCCGATCGACGTTTGGTTCACGTCCGCGTTGCCGTTGGTCAGCGCGCCCAGCAGGAAACGCTGTCCCAACCCTCTCAGTATCGCGGGAGCCTCCTCATACACTGCCACCGAGTGGCGCTTTGTATAAAAGGCTGCAAATGCTACGACTGCCGCTTCTGCGGCTTCGGGCGGATCAACGCCTTTTGATTGCAGCAGGCGATCAATAAACGCCTCCCGGAACTGGCTGATTCGATGGGCAAGCGAGGGCTGATCGTTAAGCAGCGCTTCTCTGATGGCGCTCAGTTCACTGCCTGGAGTGCGGCGCAGATCGAGGCTGGGGTACCGTTCCTCAAGATACTGCCATTGCGCTGCCTCAGCGGCCTCAAGGGCGGGTCTGACATCCCACAGGGTGTCGTCAAGATCAAAACTGATGAGCCGAATGGGCGAAGTCACGTTAGCTGGCACAGCGAGCCTCTGTTGTGCGCGTTACGATCGCGCGCTATTGGCAGGCAGGGAGCTGCCCAATGACCTCGGCAATGTAGTCCAAAAACAATGTGCCGTCCTCGCGTCGGTAGCGCTCAGCATCTGAGGCACCCACTGTTAGCGCTCCGACGACTTCCTCCCCCTTGCGAATGCAAGATACGGCGACAGAGCCCGCAATGGCGCCACGTCCAAACAATGCGTCCATATCCTGTGGAGGCACCGTTCCGGAAAAGGCACCCGTCGCTTGGGTCAAGTGACGTACCACCGACTCGGCACCTTCTCCCTCTGGCGTAGTTCCGAACCAGACCAGAGTGCCCATTTCGGCGCCAAAGGTCCCACAGGCCTGCTCACTCCAAATCAGCGTGGCATGGCCCCTGTCTACGGTGTTTAAGAGGGCCAGAATCGTTTGTCGTGTGGCCTCGAGCAGGCGGTCGTTTTCACGGCCAATTTCTGACAGTTCGACCAGTTTTTGCCGCGAGGTAATGTTGCGCTCTCGCAAAATTGCAACTTGTCTTTCCACTAGCGACACCGCGCCTTCCCCGCCGTGGGGCAGGTTTAATGCTGCCAGTAAAGCCGGTCGATTCTGCAAGAAATCAGGGTTGTCCTGAAGAAATTTCTCCACATCGTCGGGATTGATTGCTGGGTTCATAAATTCGTCGCCATAGTGGTGTCTTGAACATGGGTAATGCATCCTGTGGCCTGTCGCTTGTACAGTCGGAGTGGCTGAAAAGCGGGTGCTATGTGGATGTATCTACCCATTGTTGATATGGATGGTACCGTCAAAGACGGATGTTGTGGGACCTCCTAACCAAACGCGCGCTTGTCCCCCGTCCCACCTGACCGAGAGCTTTCCTCCAGGTAGGTGGACCGCGACCTCCGCATCCAGTAAATCTGCCTGTATCCCGTGCACCACAGCGGCACAGGCGCCTGAGCCACAGGCTGCTGTTTCTCCGACGCCGCGTTCATAGACGCGGAGTCGGATCTCTGATCGGGAGAGCACTTGCATAAAACCCACGTTGGCTCGCGCCGGGAAGCGTTGGTGGGACTCCAGTAAAGGTCCTAATGTCTGCACCGGCGCGCCGCGCACATCATCAACAATCAGTACCGCATGTGGGTTGCCCATCGAGACCGCTCCAATGGAAAGCGCCTGCCCTTGAACTTCTACATTGTATTGATGGCGGGTCTCATCGGCCTCGAAGGGTATTGCCTCGGGTGCAAATTGGGGAGGAGCGAGCCCGGCAAATATACGGCCATCCTCGTTGAGCGTGATGTGCAGGGGCTCACTATCTGTAAGCAGCAACAGTTTGCGTTTTCGAGTTAGTCGTTTTTCCTTGAGAAAACGCCCTGCGCACCGGGCCCCATTGCCGCATTGGCCTGCCCGAGATCCATCCGCGTTAAAAATGGTGTAGCGGAAATCCGCGTCGGGATCATCCGGTGGATCGAGCACCAAAACCTGGTCACAGCCAATACCCCGGTGTCTGTCAGCCAGGGTTTTTATCAAGGGCTCTGTGACCTCAATTGACTGGGAGACACCATCCAGCACAACAAAATCATTACCCGCTCCATGCATCTTGGTGAACGCGAGTTTCATGTTGCCGACTCCGGCGGGATACATTCTCTTTGCCACAGTGCGTCGAGGGACTCCCGGCTGCCAACAAGGTGCGCCACAGTCCCCTCGACCAAGATCTCGGCAGCCCGTGGGCGACTGTTGTAGTTTGAGCTCATCGAATAGCCGTAGGCACCGGCACCCATGATCGACAGTAAGTCTCCTTCGGCGAGGGCCATCGGCCGTGCCTTGCCGAGAAAGTCGGCGGTCTCGCAGACGGGCCCGACCACATCCCACTCCCTCACGTCGCCCTCCCGCGGTCTTACGGGACAAATTTCCTGCCATGCGCCGTAGAGGGCGGGGCGCATAAGATCATTCATAGCCGCGTCGACAATTGCAAAATGCCGAATTGAGGATGTTTTTAAGTACTCGACTTTGGTCAGCAATACACCTGACATCGCCACGATTGATCTGCCGGGTTCGAGCACCAGTTCCAGGCTCATCGCTGAGAGGCGATCCCGCAGTGCGCCAATGTAGTCACCAATCCGCGGTGCAGCCTGCTCGTAACTCACGCCCAAACCGCCACCAATATCCAAATGCGAAAGTTCAATTCCCACTTCTGCCAAGTCATGGATCATGGCGATCAAGCAATCGACAGACTCGAGGAAAGGGGTAATTTCCATGATCTGGCTGCCAATATGGCAATCCAGACCCACCGGATTGAGCGACTGTGAGTCACGCGCCATGAGATACAGACGGTGGGCGGTGGTTGCGTCAACGCCAAACTTGTTTTCTCTAAGCCCGGTCGAGATGTAGGGATGCGTGCCGGCATCCACGTCAGGATTGATACGTATGGATACGGGGGCGATTTTCCCCAGGGCGCCTGCAACCGTCTCCAACTGTTCAAGTTCAGACTCTGATTCAACATTAAAACAGCGAATACCTCTCTCTAGGGCGAGGGCGAGTTCAGCGCGTGTTTTTCCGACGCCGGAAAAAACCACTTTGCCGGGGTCACCCCCGGCATGGATCACCCGCTCCAATTCGCCTGCCGATACAACATCAAAGCCTGCACCGAGTCGAGCCAGGCGATGCAGCACGGCAAGATTCGAGTTTGCCTTGACTGCGTAGCAAATGAGATGGGGTCGGCCTTGCAATGCGCTTTGGTATTCCTCAAACGCGGCATCGATGCCCGCGGCTGAGTACACATAAGTGGGGGTACCGTGCGTAGCAGCGATGTCCTCCAGCGCGACGTCCTCGCAATAGAGCGATCCATTATTGAGGGTAAATTGGGACATCAGTTCGTCAGTCTTGCTGTTTCTTCCGTGTCAGCGGGACGCAAAGGCCCTTGCTGGCCGCAGCCGCACACCCACAACGACAGTAGAACAAAAAATAGGACCTTCACGGTTTGACCTCGGAAAAGGTGGCAGTATAACAGTGCGTTGCAGGAGACTCATGGCAAGCGAGTGCGATCGCGATGTTTGGAAGTGGGAATGTGAGGAAGCATTGGGGATGTGCCTATGGCAACGAATGATTATTACGAGCGCATAGAGATCACGTTTGAGCAAGTTGAGAATGCATTGGAGGCGCTGCCTGACGACCTTGATATTAGGGGTGCCGAGGGTGTGATCAACGTAACATTTGAAAACGGCGTGGTTTTTGTTTTGAGTCGTCAGCCACCAACTGAGCAACTTTGGCTGGCCACGCCAGGGGGTGGTTTTCATTATGAATGGCGAGAGGGTAGTTGGATTGATACCAAGACCGGCGAATCCTTTGAGACCGTGCTGGTGAGGGAACTCACAGAGCACACGGGTTTGGCGCTTGACTGGAGCCTCTCGGGTGACACGCTGCCTTAGCATTGGCGCGCTGGTCGGGTTTGCACTTGCTGCTAGCACCTGGGCGCTAGCGGCAAAGGAGCCCCTGCCCGTATCCAATTTGTCACCCTTTGCGATGCTGAGAGCGCTGCCTGAGCAGCGCACGGCCCAGTCGACGGCCGGTTTGCAATGGGCAGTCTCGGGCATGATCGCCAATCATTTTGTAATCCAGTCAGCTGGCGGTGAATCACTTCATCTCGATGGGCAGACCGACCGGCTGGCCTTGTCGCTGCGTTACGGTTTCGCCCAGTTTTGGGACATCGAGTTGACCCTGCCTTGGTTACACCACTCCGGAGGGTTTACGGATCACGCCATCGAACGCTGGCACAAGGCATTTGGTTTGCCTAACGGAGACCGCGATCGCTACCCGAAAAACCGCCTTCATTATGCGCTCAATGAGCCGAACGGCAGATCGAGTCTTGAGCGATCGACCCAGGGGCCTGGCGATATCGAAGTGGCGCTCAGCCGCGAACTGTTGCGGTCGGGATCTGCCCATCTGGCCGCGAGCGTCGGAATAAAAAGCGCAACAGGCGGCACCCGGCATTGGCTGGGAAGTGGCACGACCGACACCTATGCGCTCTTGCGTTTCGATGGCCGCTATCCTGAACAGGGATCGCTGTACTGGCATGGTCAGATTGGCACCACATGGGCTGGGAAGAGCCCGCTAATGGGTGATGCACAGCGCAGAACGCTGTGGTTCACCGGGGTGTCTGTAGAGTGGGCCTTCGCGCCCCGCTGGTCCGCACTACTTCAATATGACGCGCACAGTGGCCTGTCCCGCGGTCACTTGGAGCCCCTGAACCAAACAGCCGGCCTGCTGAGCATGGCAATGCGGTGGCGTGCTTCAGACAGGTGGTCAGTCGATTTTGGGTTTAGCGAGGACGTCGTGGTGGAGACGGCCCCTGACATCAATTTCTTTATTGGTTTCCGTAGGGCGCTGGATACTTAACGAGACGCCAATGTCGCTCTGGCGGTTTTGATTGCCTCGCGGACCTGAGCGGGTGCGGTACCGCCGATATGATTGCGGGCGGCCACCGAACCCTCCAAAGTGAGTACGTCAAACACGTCCTCTTCAATGGCTTGGTGAAAGTCTTTCAGCGTCGCCAAGGACAGTGACGGCAGGTCACATTCCGTCTTGATGCAATGGGCCACAGCCTGACCAACAATTTCATGTGCATCTCTAAACGGGATGCCAATCCGCACCAGGTAATCGGCCAGATCGGTCGCCGTTGAAAAGCCCTGATGGGCCGCTTCCCGCATTTTTGCCGGTTTGGCCTCGATAGCGGGAATCATGTCGGCGAAGGCTTTGAGGCAATCGTTTAGGGTATCGACACTGTCAAAAAGTGCTTCTTTGTCTTCCTGATTATCTTTGTTGTACGCCAGAGGCTGCGATTTCATCAGCGTCAGTAGCGCTATGAGATTGCCGGTGGCGCGTCCTGACTTGCCTCTGACCAGCTCGGGAACATCCGGGTTTTTTTTCTGCGGCATGATTGAGGAGCCTGTACAGAATCGATCTGGCAGTGCCACAAAGTCGAATTGAGCGGAGGTCCACAGCACCAATTCTTCTGACATTCGTGAAAGATGGTTCAGCACCAGTGCTGCCGCGGCGCAAAATTCAATGGCGAAGTCTCGATCTGCGACGCTGTCCAGAGAATTACGCGTCGGACCTTCAAAGCCCATTGCCATGGCCGTTGCCTGGCGATCGATGGGAAAGGTTGTTCCCGCCAACGCTGCAGCCCCCAAAGGGGACAGATTCAGTCGGGCTCTGCAATCCGACAAACGGTGATAGTCGCGCTCCAACATTTCGTACCATGCCATGAGGTGATGCCCAAAAGTGACAGGTTGCGCCACCTGCAGGTGCGTGAATCCGGGCATGATGGTCTCGGCGTGCGCCTCAGCCAGTGTAAGCAACCCCGTCTGTAGCCGGGAAATTTCGGCATTGGCGTGGTCAATTTCGCCACGCAGATACAAACGCAGGTCGGTCGCCACCTGATCATTTCTTGAGCGCCCCGTATGTAATTTCTTGCCGATGTCTCCAATCAGCTCTGTCAGCCGCGCCTCAATATTCATATGAACATCCTCACGAGCTACCAGCCATTCAAACTGACCCGTCTCGATCTCATTGAGGACGGTTATCAGTCCTTGTTGAATCGCAGCGTTTTCTTCTGATGTGAGAACCCCGATCTCCTGCAACATGTCGGCATGCGCTCTGGAGCCCTCAATGTCCCAGGCAGCAAGTCGTCGATCAAAGGCCTCCGATGCGGTAAAGCGTTGAACAAAAGCATCGGTAGGCTCGTCGAAGCGGCCTCCCCACATTTCTTGTCCGGTCTTTGATTGTTGATCGCTCATGGCGCTGTGTTCCTCGCAGTTCTGATGAGATTCTACCAGTGGATACTGTTGCACGGCGTCGCCAGAGAGCGGTGAAATGTCGCCCCGTGATAGAATTTGTTGCTCAACGGGGGGAATACTGTGTCCGATACAATTGTGATTGCTACGCGGGAGAGTCCTCTCGCATTGTGGCAAGCAGAGTATGTGAAGGCCCGGCTCGAGGCTGAGTACCCCGAGCTACAGGTGAGCTTGTTGGGCATGACATCTCGGGGAGATCAGTTACTGGAGCAGCCACTGTATAAAGTCGGCGGCAAGGGACTGTTTGTCAAAGAACTCGAGACGGCATTACTCGATGGTCGAGCAGATATCGCCGTCCATTCCATGAAAGATGTCCCGATGGTATTGCCTGAGGGACTGACCCTCGGCGTAATTTGTGAGCGAGAGGACCCGCGTGACGCGCTGGTGGGGGTTGGCAGCTTTGATGCGTTAGCTCCGGGTGCCCGGCTGGGGACCTCCAGCTTGCGGCGCAGTTGCCAGTTGGCGCAGCATCGTCCCGACCTTAACGTTGGATTTTTGAGAGGAAACGTCAATACGCGGCTTGCCAAGCTCGATAAGGGTGATTTTGACGCCATCATTCTTGCTTGTGCGGGCTTGATCCGTCTCGGGTTTGAAGCGCGCATTGGCGACGCCATTGATCCGCAACTGTCTTTGCCTGCTGCGGGGCAGGGTGCAGTTGGGATTGAATTTCGAGAGGATGATGACCGCGTCAGAGATTTGCTGGCGCCGTTGCATCATGAGCTGACCGCAACGCGTGTGTGGGCAGAGCGGGCAGTGGTCCGCCGATTGGACGGCGGCTGTGACGTCCCGATAGCGGCCTATGCAGAATGGGAGCAGGACACCATTTGGTTGCGCGCTCGGGTGGGGGCCCCGGAGGGCGCGCAGCTTTTGGTGGCAGAGGCGCGTGGCGTTGACCCCGAGCAACTGGGTCTGGGGGTGGCGGACAGGTTGCTCTCACAGGGCGCACAGGATTTGATTCGCGCTGTCCGAGGATGACCACCGTTGTCTTGACCCGACCGACCCCAGACAGCCAGCGATTGGCAGAGGTGCTTCGCAGCGAGGGCTTCGACTCGCTTTGCTTGCCGCTCATGAATATCGTTCCACTGACATCCGCTGAGCGACCTGACTTACCCGGACCCAGTGATATCTGGATTTTCGTCAGTGCCAATGCGGTGAGGTGCGGTCTGCCCGTTCTGGCCCCTCTTTTAGAGGCAGGCAATACACCAAGGGTGATCGCTGTTGGGGCGAAAACGCGAGAGATCCTCAGTCAATATGGCGTCGAATCGAGGGTGCCTGATCGGCAGGATTCAGAAGGGCTGTTAATGATGTCCGAGTTCAAAGACGACAGTCTCGAGCACGTCGTGATTGTCAAAGGGGAAGGGGGGCGCGACTTGCTGGCCAATGAATTGTCTGCGCGAGGTGTTTCGGTAACGGAATTTCCCTGTTATCGCAGATGCTGGCCCGAGGCAGATCTTTCGATACTTAAGGGGAGCACTGATCAATGGATCTTTCAAGCGAGTAGCGGCGAGACGGTGTCCCGTTTAACGGCGCTGCTTGCGGAAAAAGAGAGACACGAGCTTTTTCACTGCCCTGTGGTGGTGCCCTCGGAGCGCGTGGCGGAAATCGCGTCTGGCCTGGGTTGGCGGACCGTGCTGTGCGCTGACGATGCCAGCGATCAAGCGGTGGTTAGCGCATTGCATCAGCGGTTTGGGAGTGGGGGTGAAAAATGACAGAACCAGAGATCTCCAGAGAAACATCTCAGCCCGCGCCCGCGGCGGCCGCCCCGAAAAGAACCGGCGGATTTTGGCCGGTGATTATCGCTTTGCTGATATTTGGCGCAGTAGGCGCGGCCAGCTATTTTGTGGGCTGGCCCTGGGTGTCAGAGCAATGGCAACGGGTAATACAGCTTGAGCGACGCCTGGAGGAGGTAGCAGCGGCCACTGAGCAGGATCCCGATATTTCAGCTGCGGTGAGTGCTGCTGTGGAGGCGCGCGCGCGGGCATTGCAGCAGGCAGCGCAGGTCGATCAAGCGCAAATACTCAAACAGCTCCGAGATGAAATCGACGTCGTTATGGCCGATATGCAAAATTCATCGGCTGTTCGAATTGGGAGACTGGAGGAACAGGTAGACCGTGTACTGGCAGTGGATCGGCGCGCTTGGCTCGGTCACGAGGCGGCCTTTTTATTGCGTCTCGCAAGCCAGCGACTGTTGGTGGCCCGCGATATCGATGCGGCGATGGCGCTGCTAGTGCAAGCGGACGAATTACTGCGATCGACCGACGCCCCGGCTTATGAGCCTGTGCGAGTCGCGATAGCAAAGGATCACGCCAATCTGGCTGCGGTAGCGACGGTTGATGAGGTGGGACTTTACGCGCGACTGGGGGCCTTGATTGATCAGGTGGAGCAGTTGCGGCTCTTGAACGAGCGGCTGCCGGTGGCAACAAGCGACCGGCGCGCAGTTGAACAGGAAGCCGCTGATCAGCCTTGGTTGGATGGGGTTGAGTCCAGCTGGCACCAAGCGATGAGCAAGCTTTCGGACTATCTGGTGATTCGTCGAAGCAACGAGCAAGTTGCCGCTCTCATGACCCCTGAATGGGCAGCCTTGGCTCGGCAAAATCTGCGCATGCTGCTGGAGCAGTCGCAGATAGCGATGCTGACTGCCAATGCCAGCCTGTATCAGCAGTCGCTGCAGCGGTCCGAGCGTTTTATCGCGCTGTTTTCCCAATACGACACTGAACGGGTGCAAAGTATTCTGGGTGAAATTCGCGCGCTCCAGCGCTACGACATAGCGCCTGAGTTACCCAATATGGTGTTAACCCGCAGTCTGCTGGATTCCGAGCTTGAGCGACTCAGCAAGCAGATGGAGCCCTGACAATGACGCGCTTCAATCTGTATCTCGTGATGGGTCTCCTCGCTGGTGCCGCGGTGGCCAGCCTGATAGCCGAAGATTCAGGTTATGTGATGCTCCGCTGGCGGGGGTGGCAACTGGAGACCTCTGTTTGGCTGGCTTTGGGATTGGGCTTGGCAATGTTGATCTCGCTGGTCCTGCTCCGTGAGTTCCTTCGTTCTACCCTTCGGATTCCCCAGAGTCTCAGGCAGTGGTTGGGCCTGCGCTCCGCTCGAGGTGCCCAGCGGCGCGCTGACAAAGGGTTAGCCGCTTTCTTTGAGCAACGGTGGGATGTGGCAGAGAGCGCACTGCGAAAGGTTCATTCCTCAGAAGCAAGATCTGTACTCCATCCTGTCTATGCCGCCATTGCCGCTGGTCGCAGAGGCCACCAAGACCAGGCCAAAAAGTTGTTGGACGCGATGGAGCGTGAAGGGCGAACGCCGAAACACCTTGTGCTGCTGGCGCGCGCCGAATGTTTTATGGCAGAAGAACGTTATGACGAAGCGAGAAAAATACTCACCGGATTGTCGGGCACCGAGCGGGCATTACCTCGCGCGAAAAAGCGCCTCGCGGAAGTCGCGTACGCGAACAAAGCGTGGTCGGAGTTGATTGGTTTGATCGCGGATGTACGCGGCCATTATCTAGTGGCCAATGGCTTGATCGAACGTTGGGAGCGTGAGGCTTACAGTGCGGTGTTGTCTGAGCCCGAGCGGCCGGCCACTGAGCTACTTGCGCTGTGGCGACAAGCGCCTGAGGCCTTAAAGCAAAAGAACAGTGAGGTCTGGGCCAGCCTTATCCGCAATCTGGTTCGCCGCTCCGAATGGGAATGGTTGCAGAAGGCCTTGATTGAACGTCTTAAAGACCATGACGACAAGGCATCTCTGGATGCGGTGTTGGCCTTGCCTGATCGGCAGGTTGTGAAGTTACAGAAAGCGCTTCGCCCATGGCTGGATAAAGATCTCGACGGTCGATGTCACGCCGCGCTGGCTTATATCGCAGAGCAGGATGGCAGAATTCAGGAGGCAGGTGAGTGTTGGCAGAAGGCCTACGCCTTGAGAAAACTACCCATTTACGCCGCACAGTGGTCACGTTGGCTGAGATCACAAGGCGATGAAGCGCGGGCTGCAGAGATAGAAAGGGAAGCACTCAATGCGCTGGTACTCATGGAGTCATTGCGCTCTGGTTCAGAGGCCGGTGAACATGAATCAGCGGCCGGGTAATGTAATACCCAGAGAATCCCACAGCCCGTCGATTCGTGACTGAACGGTTTCGTCCATACCAATAACCCGGCCCCATTCTCTATTCGACTCACCTTCCCATTTGTGGGTGGCATCCATGCCGATTTTAGATCCTAGCCCGGCTACCGGTGACGCAAAGTCAAGGTAGTCAATGGGCGTGTTCTCGACAATGGTGCAATCTCTGGCGGGATCCATTCGCGTGGTCATCGCCCAGATAACATCCTCCCAGGAACGCGCGTTCACGTCGTCGTCGGTCACGATGATGAATTTGGTGTACATGAATTGGCGAAGAAAAGACCAAACACCGAACATAACGCGTTTCGCATGGCCCGGGTACTCCTTGCGCATTGTGACGACGGCCATGCGGTACGAGCATCCTTCCGGGGGAAGATAAAAGTCTGTGATTTCCGGGAACTGCTTCTTGAGCAGGGGAACGAAAACTTCATTCAGCGCCACACCCAAAATGGCGGGCTCGTCGGGCGGGCGGCCCGTGTAGGTGCTGTGGTAGATCGGATTTTCGCGCGTTGTGATGGTCTCTACTGTAAAGACCGGGAAGGACTCTACCTCGTTGTAGTAGCCTGTGTGGTCACCAAAGGGGCCCTCCTCCGCGTGCTCTCCGGGATTGATAAAGCCTTCGAGGATGATTTCACTATGGGCGGGCACCATCAGTTCATTGTTTTTGCAATGCTCCGTTATGCAACGCGCAAGATCGGTTTTCTTCCCCCTGAGCAGACCGGCGAAAGCGTATTCCGACAGCGCATCTGGGACTGGCGTAACCGCACCCAGAGTGGTGGCAGGATCTGCGCCCAAGGCAATGGCTACCGGGTAGGGTTCACCGGGACGCTTCAACTGCCAGTCTCTAAAATCCAGTGCGCCACCGCGATGAGAGAGCCAGCGCATGATGAGTTTATTTTTATCGAGGAGCTGCATGCGGTAGATACCAAGATTCATGCGCTCTTTTTCGGGGCCACGGGTTATCACCAGTGGCCAGGTGACCAGTGGGCCGACGTCTCCCGGCCAACAGGTTTGAATTGGTAGCTGGTACAGGTCGACGTCCTCTCGGGAGTATGTCACCTGCTGGCAGGGGGCATTTTTCACAACGTTGGGCCCCATGGTCAGTATTTTCTTTAGCAGCGGGGCCTTATCAACCAGATCGCGAAAGCCTCTCGGCGGATCGGGTTGTCGGAGGTATGCCAACAACTCACCCACATCACGTAGTGCCTCAACGGATTCCTCACCCATGCCCAGGGCTACACGTTTCTCCGTGCCGAACAGATTAGCCAACACCGGAATTTGCGACCCTTTTGGGTTTTCGAATAAAAGCGCCGGGCCGCCGCCACGCAAGGTTCGGTCAGCGATTTCCGTCATTTCTAGATTGGGGTCGACCTCGGCGGTGATTCTGACCAGATCTCCCCGTTTTTCGAGCTCATTAATAAATTCCCGCAGGTCAACAAAGCTCGGCATAAGGACGACTTACTTTCGCTTCATGGACTTGAAGAATTCTTCGTTGGATTTTGTATTCTTGAGCTTGTCGAGCAGGAACTCTACGGCGGGTAGGTCTTCCATGCCGTGCAGTAGTTTCCTGAGAATCCACATTCTCTGTAGCTCCTCGTCACCGGTGAGTAGTTCCTCACGACGCGTGCCAGAGCGACGAATATTAATCGCGGGGTAGACCCGCTTCTCCGCAATCTTGCGATCCAAATGCAATTCCGCGTTACCGGTGCCTTTGAACTCCTCGTAAATTACTTCATCCATCTTGGAGCCGGTATCGATGAGGGCGGTAGCAATAATTGAGAGGCTACCCCCTTCTTCGATGTTTCGTGCAGCGCCGAAAAAGCGCTTGGGGCGTTCAAGAGCATGCGCATCAACCCCGCCGGTAAGTACTTTGCCGGAGCTGGGAATGACCGTGTTGTAGGCGCGGGCCAAGCGGGTAATGGAGTCCAACAAAATAGCCACGTCGCGCTTGTGTTCAACCAGCCGCTTGGCTTTTTCGATCACCATATCAGCGACCTGTACGTGCCGCGAGGGAGGCTCGTCAAAGGTAGATGCCACGACCTCGGCGCCGCGAGCACCAACGGAGCGTTGCATTTCCGTGACCTCTTCAGGACGCTCGTCTATCAACAACACGATCACATAGCACTCGGGATTGTTGGAGATGATCGCCTGTGCAATGTTTTGCATCATGATGGTCTTTCCCGCCTTAGGCGGCGCGACCAATAGTCCTCGCTGGCCCTTGCCGATAGGCGAAACAAGATCAATGATGCGCCCCGTCAAATCCTCGGTTGAACCGTTGCCTTTTTCGAGGGTCAAGCGCTCATTGGGAAACAGCGGCGTCAGGTTTTCGAAAAGAATCTTGCTTTTTGCGCTCTCGGGAGACTCGAAGTTGACGTCCTTCACCTTGAGTAATGCAAAATAGCGTTCCGAATCCTTGGGGGGTCGGATCATCCCGGTGACGGTGTCGCCGGTTCGCAGGTTGAATCGCCTGATCTGACTGGGACTCACGTAGATATCATCGGGCCCCGCCAAAAACGAGCTATCTGCTGAGCGCAGGAATCCAAACCCGTCCTGAAGTATTTCCAGCACGCCATCGCCCCATATGTCTTCGCCGCTTTTAGCGTGACGCTTAAGCAAGGCAAAGATAATGTCCTGCTTGCGGGAGCGGGCCATGTTCTCGATGCCCATTTCCCGAGCCATATCGATGAGATCTTGGGTAGACTTGTTCTTGAGGTCAGTGAGGCTCATCGGGTTGGCGCTGGGGGTATTTGAATCCCGTCTCGGACGTCGTTGCCGACCCCTCCGGGAGCGGCCCTGTTGGCCTTCCTCCTCCCCACTGGACCCCGTCTCAGGAGCGGTCTTGGTTTCGGCTTCGGGTGCTGACGCGGCCTCAGCCACGCTCCCGCTATCCCCGGCCTCGCTGGCCTTGAGTTTTAGTGTTCGCGCGCTTTTCTTTGTGGCCTCCTCGGCCTCAACGCTGGGGCTGCTGATCGCTGGTTGCTCACTGCGTTGCGTATCCAATTCGTCTGCGTTGGCGTTGGTTTGATCTTCCACGAGTAATTTCCGGCTGCTTATCTGTCAATAAGGGGGGAGAAATCCGTCCGAAGTTGCTTTTTGCTTTTTTGTGCTGATGCGAATCGGGCGGCGACGGTGTGCCTGCGCTCCCCAAAGATTTGAAGGTCACCGAGTCCGTAATGGCGGCTGCGGTGGGGGATCAAAAGTAAGAAAAGTGAGGCACTGCACGGCTTAACTGAACACCGTGAGAGGAACTTAGCATCGGCGGAAAGAGACGTCCAGCAAAATCTGATCGCCTTTTTCGCGCCGAACAGACCTAAATTGCGGAATCTACAAACTCACTGAGTTGGCTTTTGGACAGCGCGCCCACTTTGGTATCCACAGCATTACCCGCTTTGAACAACATGAGTGTCGGTATGCCTCGAATATTAAACTTTCCGGGCATATCGGGGTTGGCATCTACATCGACTTTACAGACTTTGACCTTTCCCGCGTATTCTGTGGCAATCTCCTCGAGGATCGGCGCAATCATTTTGCAAGGACCACACCATTCGGCCCAGAAGTCGACTAAAACGGGAAGATCGCTGGAGAGTACCTCCGCATCAAAATTGTCGTCGGTCACATGCAGAATATCAGCACTCATAATGGCTCCAGTGGTTGGACGGCGGCCAGCCGCCGCGTTCATGGGAAATAGGGATGATTCAAGCGGGAAAATATCCTACTGCCAACCAACCGGCAACCTCTTATGAGCGTATGGGGCATAACGAGTGGCACGTGTATATGGTGCTGTGTGCCGACAGCACGCTGTACGCAGGAGTGACAACCCACCTGCGGCGACGCCTCGATCAGCACAACGGCTACGTCGCGGGTGGGGCGAAATATACCCGTGGTCGCCGTCCGGTGCGTTTGGTGTGGTGGCGACGGTGTGTAAACCGATCCGCTGCGGCGCAGGAGGAAGCCTTATTACGTCGCCTGAGTCGCGCGCAAAAATGGGCGCTGGTCAGCGCGTTCGAGCGAGAAAATCATGATGACGGTAGATGAGTTCTGGGATTGGTCGCTGGCTCGCTACAGCGACGAAGCGACCCGGGATCACCTGCTCGCGCTTCAGGCCAATTTGGATCTGGTGGTGCTGGAAGCGCTGTTTGCCGCGTGGTTAGGTAGCCGATATTTCGCCTGGGAGGCGAGTGCAGTGCAGCGTTTGGGCGAGGCGTCTCAGGATTGGCTGGAGGGCGTTGTGATGCCGCTTAGGGCAACCCGGATTCGCTGGCGGTCTGAGCCGGCCCTTCAAACCGCGCGTCAGCACCTCCTGTCTCTGGAAGTGCAGGCCGAGCGTCACCTGGCAGAACTGATCTGGCAGGGGGTGATGGTGCCGCAAGGACATGCGAACGATGTACTCTCCCAACCCGAGGTAGCGGCAGATGAGTTGATGAATGCCAACCTTGGCCTGCTTACCGTGTTTCAAGACGGTAAATATGTCTCGGAACGCACGCAGGTGGTGGCACTGCTTGGACAAGCCACGTAACATCCGCGCTCCGATATAAAGCACAGAGAGCGCGATCTATGAGTACTCCCCTGACCAAAGTGGCACTGAC
>Ga0181560_10001850_pt1 | contig 19713 bp, 9 predicted proteins | sample 011ome_20_FD_133751 | JGI IMG/M metagenome (GOLD analysis project Ga0181560, IMG submission 133751) | Coastal salt marsh microbial communities from the Groves Creek Marsh, Skidaway Island, Georgia - 011509CT metaG (megahit assembly) | ecosystem: Environmental > Aquatic > Marine > Intertidal zone...
GCCGTATGTTCTGGCATCCCTCAAGAGCGCTTCAACGCAAGACCCCCACTCGGGACCTGCACCCGCAGCGATCATCAACGGCGTGCGTGCGCCGCGAGCGTCTTCGTCGAACACCGCAGCCACGGGCATGACGCGCCCTTTCGGTGGTGACTCCGCCATAATCGCCGCTGCAACGCACTCCGCGCTCGCTTTTTCGTTATCCGCCGCCGAATGGACGAGTGTGCCGCCCGTCGCTGAGGTCGGCCAACCGCCGGTGTCACCACCTCGACAGAACTGCGCCAATCCGATTTGGTCCCTCACGGCGTGAACGAAATCCACGTTGCCTCGTTCGCACGCGATGTGAAGCGCGTCGGCGATGTCCGTGATGTGCGGTTTCTTGGATCCCCTCTCGTTCAACTGACCATTTACTCGAATACCATTCGCCAAGAACTCGCTCGCTACGTTTATGGCGTTGTGCGCGGCCGCGGAGATGAGCACGCGACCCGGTCGAGGTGTCTCCTCTAGACGTGAGAGAGCGCGTTTCAACGCTGCGACGTCGTCGATGCTCAGAGCCTCGTCAACGCTCGATCCCAGACTCAGCCGGGTTCTTCGAGGCGTGAAGTCAACTTCAGTCGCAGTCTCGTCCTCGTCGTCGTCGACGACAAAATCCAATTCGGAAGAATCCGAAGACGACGCGTCGTCCTCGACGATTGATTCGTCGTCCACATCCATCGTTGGACGCAACAATGAAGCGACGTGTCTCGCCGCGTCGGCCGCTTTTCGTTTCGCCCTCGCGCCCACTCGTGCGCTCGCGCGTCGCGGCGTCTCGACTCTCACGGTTTTTTCTTCGTCCTTTTGTCTCTTCGTCGACACTCTTCTACGTTTACGAATCGGCTTGAAATCGTCGTCGTCGTCGTCGTCGTCGTCCGATTCGAATGGATTCGAAGCTTTCATCCGCCTTCGTCGACGGACCGCACGAACACCGTCGTCGTCATCCTCCTCACCATCTTCGTCGTCGCTTCCGCTCCGCCTTTCATCGTCGCCTCCGCTCGCCTCGTCGTCGTCCTCGTCGACGAGCCACTCTTCCTCCGATTCGCTCGCCGAGTCCAACTCGTCGTCGCTAAACTTTTCCATCCCCACCACGCCTCGCACTCGACTCCGATAATCGTACCGCGTCGGTTTTTCGCGCGAGCCCCGCGCCGTGAACAGCGTCTTCGCGCGCGCGTCGTCCGGCCACGCCGCCGCCGCGCGTCGTCTCGTCGTCTCGCGTCGTCTCGACCGCCGCGCCGTCCTCTCCGCGCGCGAACGCATCGTCGTCGCGTCGCGCGCGCGCGTCGTCGCCGTCGTCGCCGTCGTCGCCGTCGTCGCCGTCGTCGCCGTCGTCGCGCTCGTCGCGCTCGTCGCGCTCGCGCGTCGCGCGCGGCGCGAGCGCGCGACTGTGCGGAGTAACCGTCGTAACTGTCCCGTCAGACTGTCGACGCCGAGGCGACTGCGAGTCGTGCGGTGTGATGTAAATGTACAAGGACGCTAGGCGCGATCAACGCGGCGCGGATGGCAAACGCGCGCCCTCGCTCGACGCCTCGTCGCGCGCGTCGACGCCGCCGAGCTTCTTCGTCACGACGTCGAGACCGACGGAGACGCCCTCGCCGATTTTCTTCGTCACGCCGTGCTTTTCGTTAAATTCGCTCGCCGCCCTCGCGGTGCCGGTCACCGCCTTGGCCGTCTTCTCGCGTATCTTATACTCGTCGTCCAGCTTTTTCACCGCCTTGGCGCCCGTCGCGCACGCGGCGGCGGCTTTCGTCGTGACGGCGTGCTCGCGATTCCATCTCTTCACGCTCGAGTACGCGTTCGCCGCCATCTTTCCCGCCCCCGAGCACGCGCTCCCGACGCCGTCGCGCCGCGTCGTGCCGTATGCCATCGCCCCCGCGCCGACGACGGCGCTCACCGGTCCGAGCAACGCGAATCCCGCGCACGCGCCGACCGCGGCGGCGCCGGCGACGACGCGCGCGCCGCCGGCGTCGCGCGTCTTCGTCTCCATCGTCGTCTTCGCGCGCGCCGCCCCGCTCGCGACGCCGACGAGCGAGGTGTAATCAACCGTCGTCTCGCGCGTCGTCGCCTCTAATTCGTCCGCGCGCGCGCGGTATTCGCGCGCTTTCCGTCGCAATCCATCGGCGCCGTCGGCGTCGGCGTCGGCGTCGGCGTCGAGCGCCGCCGCGGCGTCTCTGTACGCGCGCGCGGCGGCGGGGAAGTCTCGCGCGACGTCGAGTTCGACGGCCGCGCGCGCGCGCTCGAGCGCGCGCGCGGACGCGGGCATGGGCGTCGCGGAATGGCGCCACCTGTCGGTTCGGTCGGTTTGAAATTGAAAGTCGACGCGGCGACGACGGACGCGACGAGGTCGACGCGGCGACGCGCGCGGCGACGGAGATCTACTAATCGCTGGATATCGTATAAAACAAACAACTGCGGCGCGACGGCGCGCTCGACGTCGAATCGCGCGCGACGCGGCGACTACGCGCTCGGACGCCGACGGCGGACCGACTACGTCGGCCGCGCGCGCCCGCGCCCTCGACCGCGACCGCGCCCTCGACCGGCGCTCGCCGCCGCCTTCGCGCGCGGTTTCCCTTGCTTGGGCGTGTCGTCTACTAACAAAGTGTCCAGATTCAAAGAGTCCGGAAGGATGTAATACCGAATCGTGTTCCCTCGAACGCTCAGGTGTTCGACCGCCGTCGGGTTTTTACCCTTGAGCGTGAGCTTCACCTGCTTCAGGTGCGTGTTCATGCTCACGTCCACGCCTGTCGATCGCGCGCGACGCCGTGATTTTCGCGCTCGTCAGTCTTCGCTCGCGTCGCTCGCCCTGCGTCTCGTCCCTCTCGCGTCTCGTCTCCCGTCGAGTCTTCTCGCCGCGTCCCGATCGTCGCCGCGTTTCCCGCGTTTCGCATTCGCGCTTCTCTCGTTCGTCCTCGCGCGTCGTCCTCGCGCGTCGCGCGCCGTCGTCGTCATCGTGCACGCACCCATGATCGTCCCGTGCGCCGTGGTGCCGTTCTTGAGCTCTATCGTCACGCTTTCGTTGGAGAGTTTCTGCAAAAACCGCACGAGCTTCATGGCGTCGCGTCGCCTTCGAGCGTCGTCGACGCGCGCCGCGCGCGCGACGTTCGCGCGACGGCGTCGGTGCGCGTCCGCGTTCTCGAGCCGCGCTCGTTCTCGGGCGCGCGCGTCGGTGCGCGCGGCAAAGCGCGACGACGAGTGCGGCGAAACGAGAATCCAAAATCCAGAATCGCGCCGGCGGCGACCGCGCCCAGCGAACCGGGCCGAGCGCGACGCGCGAGACGGCGGGGAGGCGCGCGATGGAGAAAATGTGAGGAAATATGAGAAAATACACGGATGAGTGGAGCGATGATCGACTCGAACGCTCGAGCGCGAGACGCGCCGGAGGGACGCGTCGATCAGTCGAACGCGCCGTAATCGTCGACGCGCGCGCGGCGAGCGTCGTCGAGGCGGCGGCGGCGAAACGCGGCCGAGGCGAAGGCGGCGGCGAAGGCGACGACGAAGACGGCGGTGAGCGCGGATGGTGACGTTGGCGACGACGCGCGCGCGCTGAAACGCATGCGAGAGCCGAGGGAAGATTTGGACGCGGGCGTCGCGCCGTGACCGAAGTGCGTGAATCCCTCCCGGTCCGCCGTGCTATCGCTTTTGCTGAAGCCGCATTTGTTCGTGCTGGCTTGGTAGTCGAAGGCGACACAACCCGCGCAGGCGTCGCAGAGCTGGGCGCAGAGCGTTTCGTACGTACCTTCGATCGCTGCGGCGCAGCGCGAATCGCCGGAGTTGCCGCAGCACCGGGCGTTGTACTTGGCAAGCTTTGTGTTCGCCGTTGGCGTGTACGGTTGCGGCGGTGACGGCGCGGGGCACTTGCCCGCGGACGGGCACTCGGCAAACAAATCCGTCGTGTACCAGTTATCGCCGCCCGCCATGACGGCGTTATGCACGGTGTTGGTGTAATCGGCCAGTATCATACCCATTGGCTGAGCCTCGCAGTCGTCGTCGTCGTCGCCGAGACGCGCCGCGGATTGCGAGGCGGCGCTCGCGCCCGAGGGCATGATCGGCATGGGGGCGAACAGTACCTGAGCGAGAATATTGCCCGTCTTCGGCACTTGCGCGTAGCCACCAGCGCCTGCGAGTGAACCTGCGCATGCTGCTTGATTTGTGCTCGAATAAGAGAATCCGTCGGTCCATTTTGGCACGAGCTCGCCATATCCCGAGTCGCAGTTGGCGAAAGCCCAGGTGTCGACCCCGACGTAGACGTCTTGGCGCGCTTTGATCCATGGGCCGACGCAGTGAGTCCCCGCGCACAGCGCTATCCAGCCTTTCTTTATCTCAACACTCGCGCCTACCTGCGCGCTCGACTTACCGGCTGCGGTGTACGTCGGAACCAAGTTCACGGCGGGCGAGCCCATGGCGAAGTTTGGTGTATTCGAAAGTTCGAGAGATATCGGGATATCGATATCGAGACCCAAGGCAAAAGATGCCTCCATGTCGATGTTGACGTAATATGGCATCGAAAGCAACACGTCGTATTGAAGCGCCGCGGTTAAACCGGGAAACAGAGGGGCGACGTGGACGCCCGCAAAGCTATTTGGAATATCGAGCTTGTCGATGATGTCGCCGATCTTGTAGACGCTCGCCTTCGCATTGATGGACGTGTCTCCTTTCACGTTGATTGACATATCCGCCTTCACGACTGTCGTGTCTGCCATAGATTTAAGAGCCGTCTGCAAATCGTCGGCGAAATCATTCAGGACCTTTTCGAACAAGTTCTCGCCGCCCAGAGACGGCACGTCATCGCGCGACGGCGTCCGTGTTGTATGCGTCAAGTATTCGGGCGAATGAATGGTGTCAGATATTTTCAAAAGTTCCTCCAGAACGATTGTCTCCGTCTCTGCCATCCGGTTTTTGACTTCGACGTATTTCCTCAACAGATGTTTGCGGTCGTCGGTGGAGAAAGACGGTCGATCATACGATCCGAGCGCCGCCGACGACCCAAACATGTCCTTTGTCAGATCTTTCACGTCATCCACGACTTTTTTCAGTCCGCTCTCTTCGTAAAGTGCTGCAAAGAGCGCTTCGAACATATCACCAAAAGCATTCACCAGTTTCGTCGCAACTTTCTCGTCCACCTTAAACTGCGTGATCTCGCCACAGATGTTGAATTCCAGGCCCGGCATGTTCACAACGACGGCACCCGGTGAGTCCGATATATTCTCCAAGGCCTTCGGCCAAGGCATTGGGAAATCCACCTCGCTGCTACACGCGAACGGGATGTGATAGCAACACTGCCCAGCGCCTAGATTAGGAACGATTGGACGCGCTGAGTGCGTCGGAGTCGAGTCGCCCCGGAACGCAGCGCGCACGCCGCGATGAATGTCATTTACGAGGGCGAGTCGTCGCTCTTCGCGCGCGGCTCCGAGCGATGCCGTGGAACTCGACGATGCGCATATTGAACCCTTGACGTTATTTTCGATGAACGATACGACTTCGGACGACGAGCTCGCAACCGTACCCCAGACATGTTCCACCAAGTTGCGGAGTTTATTTTCGAGGCCGTTGGCGATGTCCTCCAAAGCGTCCGTAGCTTCGTCGAGGACGTTTTGCAATATCGACGGTAACACTTGCAGATCGAGAAAGGCGTCGACCGTTGACGTCGTGGCTATTTTCGCCATCGACTCCATCGCTCTAAACGCGTCGTCGGCTTCTTCGAGCAGATTACAGACATCGCCCGGCCCACCCAGTGTTTTGCAGGGTAATGCCAAATCACCGAGTGATCTGATGTTCTTTATCTGTGTAATCGCACTCGCCGCTTCTTGCATCTCGCAGTAACCTGGAATATTGACGCACAAGTTCGTGCACTTGTTTGGAATTTTAAACTTCGTCGTCGGGACTCTGATGCATTTCTTAAACTTCTTCCCGAGAATTTTGATTTTAGCGCAGACTTTCGGAATTTTGATCTTATACTCGAGATTAAGACCGAGGTCACCAGCGCACATTTTGTAGCAGATTTTGTCGTCTGCGGGCGAAGAGCACGAAGCCGTTACTGTCTTCGTCATGACGCTTTCGTCAACGGATCCGGAGACGTCGTCGAGGTGTTCATCGGTCATCTCTTCGTCCAACTCGTCGAAGTCTCCATCATCTAAGTAATAACTTGAATACTGCTCTTTGTAATCGTCAACGTCCACCATTTGTTCCACCGGAAATTCTTGCTCTGCGAGCTGCTGAAGCGATGTCGCATCCGCGGTCATACCTTCAGCGGCAAAACCTTCTTCGATCTTCGCCTTGACGTAATCGACCACGCACTCTCGGAAAGCGTGATTAACCATTCCAGGGTGTAGAGGATATGGCGCCCCCACGCTCCAATACGCTGTCGGATACGAATCGAAATTGCAATTCGAGCACGCCGTAGAATCCGTCGTCGGATGTTTGGCCAAACATCCCGATTCAAAGACGTACTTGTTCGCGTCGCACCAACCGTGATACAGCAGCTCGCGCGAACACCCACTCAATTCGTCCGTCGGTTCGCTCGGGATGATGCAATACTTGCTCGTGTCCGCGAGCATTTGACACACTTTTCGCTGGTATTTATCGAACGTGTTGCTTCCGCCCGACTCGCACGCCGCTTTGGGGTAACACGCCGTCCCCGCCGTGTACGCGACGGCCGTCCCGCTCGCCATCGCGAGCGAAATTATCGCGCCGGCGGCGCTCGCGCGCGTCCACATCGCGCGCGCGCGCGCCGAACGTTCGACCGAATCATCGAATCCACGTCGGCGACGTTCCGTTCGCGTCGTCATCGTCGTCGTCGTCGACCCAGCGCGCGCGCGTCTGCGGCAGTCGGCAAAACGCGTCGACCGAACGCGTCGAGGGTGTTGCGCATCCCGGGTGTCGAAAAACCGTTTCTCACTGCGCGCCATACGAACGCGACGGCACGCGCGCGCGCGCGGTCGCGCGACGTCGGCGATGACGCTCGGCGCGCGCGCGACGACGACGACGACGACGACGACGCGTCCGCGCCGGCGCGCGGGCGTCGCGACGCGAACGACGCGGACGCGGACGCGAACGACGCGAAAGGGTGCGAAACGACGACTCGAGCGGGACGCGGACGCGGACGCGCGGTGCGTCGCGCGCGAGGCGAACGGACGAGACGCGGACGGTGAAGCGAACGCGGACGCGGAGGCGGAGGCGTCGTCGTCGATCGCGGTGATCGAAAACCTCGACGCGGCGACGCAAGAGGAGTTGGAGACGCTGTACGTGGCGTGCAAGGAGAAGTACTTTACGGGCGCGCCGGCGGTGAGCGATGAATATTTCGATGCGCTGGAGGCGAAGTTGTCGTACGCGGGGAGTGGGGTGGTGAAAAAGTATCCGCGGTGCTCGGTGCGCGGGAAGGCGGTGTATTCGGATTGCGTGGTGGATGAGGCGCAGATGCGCGCGCTGCAGACGTCGTACCTGGCGATTTTGGCGCTGGGGACGCTCTTCGCGTTGGTGGATTTCGGGGACGACTTGCGCGCGGTTTTTTCGGTCGTGCTCGGTGATCACGGGCCTAATGTGCCGCAGTTTCGCGTCCCGATCGTTGGCTTGGTGGGATTAGGTTTGATTTCGCGCGGACTGGAAAAGTTGAACGCGGCGTCGACGGGCGAGACGCTCGCGATGACGGGTGAGTGTCCGGCGTGTCACGAGGATGTGTACGCGTTTTTACCCGTACGGCGAGGGCAGGCGCGAGAGCGCACGGAGTGCCACGTGTGTGGTAGGAAAATCGTGTTCGAAACGCAGTTTGAACGTCGAGAGACGTCGCCTTGGCGCGTGACGGGCAAAGGAAGAATATATCTCGTCAGCGAAATCGCCGACTTTTCAGTCGATAAAAGCGCCGACGACGATGCGTAGGGTTGTAGTTGAGCTGTAATTTGGTTGTACATGTATGATGACAGCGCGTAAACGATCAACGACTCCATCGATGCACGATGACGGTCAAGATGGCGATGAAGAGTAACGCGCTCACGCCGTAAAACGCAAACTTGTTTGCCTGCGCGCGGCGACTCATGTTGCTGAGGATCTTTCTCGACCGCCCGATCGTGTCATCCGCGCCGTGCAGCGCTTCGCGGCTTCGCTCGATGGTTTCCCGCTGTCCCTGTAAGTCTTGCAGAATGCTCACGCCCAAGTCCTCCGTCTCCAGCAGCGACCGGCGGCTATCTTTAATGCGCTCGCCCGTGCGCGCCAACCGTTCGGTCGTCTCCATCGCCTGTCCACGTCCGGACATCCCCCCGTCCGACGCCCCCGCCGCGTTTCCACGCTCAGCCGTGTTCAACAACTCGTCTCGCGCGTCCGTCTCCGCCGCTTTGGCGCTCGCCTCTCGCGCGTCTCGCTTCAGCTTCGCCAACTCGCTCTTATAGTCCCTCAGCTTATTCAACATCGGCGTCTTCACCGCCGGATCGCTCACCGACCGCGCCTCGAGATCCATCCTTCGCACCAACGCCTCGCACTCCGCCACATCCGCCTCGATCGCTTTCGCGTGTCGTCCTCGCGTCGTCGCGTCCGCCGCCGTCTTCACGCCGTCGACGCCTCGGTGGATCGAGCTCGAGAACTCGCAAAACTCCCGCTCGTAGCTCTCGAATATCTGCGTCCGCGTCCGTCGCGTCGCGGTCGCCGTCGTCAGTCTCTCTCTCCCGTCCCGTCGCGTCGCGTCCCGTCGCGTCGCGTCGTCGGCGCGTCGTCGTCGCGTCGTCGGCGGTGCCGTCGCGAACGTCTCGCGCGTCTTCTCGCGCCGTCGCGCGCCGTCGCGCGCGTCCGAGGCGCGTCGCGTCGCGTCGCGCGCGCACCGCGGACATGTCGCGCGCGTCGTCGCGCGTCGTCGCCGCGCGTCGTCGTCGTCGTCGTCGTCGGATTCGACGCGGCGCAGTGACGCGCGCGGCACTGCGCCGCGCGCACCGGTCGCGCGGCGCGCGGAGCGACGGCGGCGCGACGCGCGCGGCGCTCGCGAGATGCGCGCGCTCTTCGCGAGCGCGACGGCGAGCGAGCGCGAGCGAAGCGCGCGCGGCGCGCGAGACGGCGAGCGCGCGCGCGAGGCGACGAGCGCGTGGGTGCGCGATTTCGACGGCCCGAGCGCGAGCGACGACGCGCGCGCGACGGCGACGACGACGGCGACGACGACGGAACGCGCGCATCCGCTGGCGCGCGAGTGGGGACGGCGGATCGCGTCGACGGCGGTGCGGAGAGAGTTTTTGAATGAATCCATCGACGCGTACACGGAGCGACGACCGCTGCGGGTGTTCGCGGGGACGTGGAACACGAATGGGAAAGCGCCGAGGGCGGACGCGGACGTCAAGGAGTGGGTGCGCAATCGCGGGAGGTTGGACGAGGGCGAGGGAGGGACGTGGGACGACGACGACGCGGCGGACGTCGTGGCGGTTGGTTTTCAGGAAATCGTCCCGCTCAACGTTGGCAAGGTGCTCGTGGGAGAGGACAGCGCGATGACGGAGGCGTGGGAACGCGTGCTGGATAAGGCGTTGAATGGCTCGGCGGCGAATCAGCCGGCGACGAAGCGACGCGGGGTGCTGAGTGATTACACCGCGGAGTTTGACGCCGACGACGCGACGGAGGCGTCGTTCGCGACGACGTCGGGGCAAGCAACGCCCGAGACGGTGAAATGGGTATCCTTCGACGGTGGTGACGAGGAGGAAGATATAAGTGACTTTGCGATTCGTGAGGGTTCGAGTTGGAGGCCGCCAAAGTCGAAACAGGGCGCCGCGAAGTATAGACCTGTGGCGCAGAAGCAACTCGTCGGCGTGTACATAACCGTGTGGGTGAAGGCATCGCTGCTGCCGCATATCCAAGACGTACGCGTTGGAACGGTGGCGACTGGGTTTAATATTGGCGTCGGTATACTAGGAAACAAGGGTGCGTGCGCTGTTTGGATGAAACTTTACAGCACGCCTTTGGTTTTCGTGTGCTCGCACTTGAGCGCGGGCTCGAAACCGGGCGATGAAATCAAGCGGAACGAAGATTATAGCACAATTATGGACCAGCTGAGATTTTTGCCGCCCGAAGGCGCGGATGCGTCGGAGTATTCCGTCGCGGATGCTGCGAGCTCGATCTGGATGGGGGACTTGAACTATCGATTGACGTTGTCCGACGACGTCGTGCGCAAGTCAATCGCCGCGGGAAACTATTCGAGCCTACTGGCGTCTGATCAACTGAACATCGAACGCAGTGCCGGGCGTGCATTTAAAGGATGGCACGAAAGCGAAGTCACTTTCGCGCCGACGTACAAGTATAGACCGGGCACAAACATTTATAGCGGAGCGGGCGATGCGGATCTGGACGAAGTTGGCGGCTCTCAGAGAAAAGAGGAGGAGAAGAAACGCACTCCAGCCTGGTGCGATCGAGTGCTGTGGAACGGTGATTTTGATATCAACCTGTTGGAGTATGGCCGTGCCGAGCTGACGCACTCAGATCACAAGCCAGTGTACGCCGTATTTTCGCTAGTGGTTCGAGAGCTTGAACCAAAAAAACTGCACAGCCTTTTGTTCGATTTGCGTCGAAAGCTTGATCACGTCGAGATGGCGTCTATGCCGGTATGCGCAATAGAGAACGCAAGCGTCGATTTGGGCCGTTTGCGCTACTCCGAGGAAGTGGCCGGTAAGTTTAGGCTTTCAAACGTCGGCGACGTCCCGGCCAACTTCAGTCTCGTTTCTCCGATACCGGGTGGTCCGGCGACTCCCGGTTGGATGTCCGTCTACCCGATGAGTGGTAGCTTGTTACCAGGTGAGGAAGTCATTCTGAACGTCACCGCATGCGTTCGGGGTGGACGAAGGTCGGGTCCGAGCGCGTTTAGTCACGATTCGCTGACGAGATACGGCGACGACTCGCTCATACACGTGGATGCCAAACCAAAGCATGTCGACGCGATTTTGGTCGTCAGGCTCGAGGGTGGGAGGGATTTTTTCGTTTCTGTCCAAGGGACGTACCAACCATGCACGTTTGGCACGCCTTTCGAAGATCTTCCAACGTCGGCGATTCCGCCAAACGTTCCGCAAGTCGTGACAAGTCTCGTAGACTTTCTACACGAGAAAGTGAGTGCGGCGCCGGGACTTTTCCGCGTACCCTTTGAGAATGTTCGTACACGAGGGGTACTTGCGAAGATTGCCAATGCATTCCACACTAATCGAGCGAATTCGGTGAAACTGAGCGCCATCGGCGGCAACGCGTACGACGTCGGTGAAGCACTCATCTCGCTCTTCTCCGCGCTCCCGCAGCGCGTGCTGGAAAAGCCAGAAATTACGAGCGTCGTGGACTCCATGCCTCTGGATTCTTTCCCAACCAGAGATTTCATCAACAGCGTCCTTAACAAGCACGTCTCGGGGAAGACGAGAGCGGCGCTCGCACACGCGGCGACGCTCATCAAGCGCATCGACGACGAGCGTGCGCAAACAAGTTTGCCCACCGACACCGCCGCCGTGTGCGCGACCTTCGCCCGGTGCTTTTTCGCAGAATCTGATGACAGCGCCGATGAGCCATCACGCCGTCGCGTTGCCTTCGTCGGTTCGCTCGCGGGATGCCATCCCTCTTTCATCGACTCGTACCGCGCGCACGAAGTTCAAGCCGCTGAGACGTCAATTTTCACCCCGAATTGGACTCTCTTCGCCCCTGCGTTTCCGTCAGCGCCGTCGACGTCCTCGCAACCGCCATCGGACGCATCTGGACCCGCCACCGGCAACTTGATCGACTTATAACCCATTGTATTTGTAACGCCTTGCGCACCACTGCGCTCGTCGCCAGCCGTCGTCCAGCCGTCGTCCCTGGCATTGCTCGATCCTCACATCGTGACTCGCGTCCAGTCCACCCGCATCTCGCGCGTGCGGCCGTGCGATCGCGAAACTCATCACCGCGCGTCACGGCGCGCCCGCTCGGCGTCCCGATGGCGGCGCTCGCCAAACTCGCGCAGCTCTCGCTCGTGAACAAAGTCACGAAGGAGCTCGAAAATCACCTCGGGATCGCCGATAAGACGCTGAGCGAGTTCGTCATCGCGCTCACGGACGAAAACGACACTCCGGTGACGTTTCGGAAGGCGCTTGGCGCGGTCGGCGCAGAAGTGGACGATGCGTTCGCGGAATCTTTGCTTGGGCTGATTCAGCGGATGCGGAAGAAGCCGAGCGGGACGGCGCGCGGGACAAATGCGGCGACTGCGGGAAGCGCGGGGACGTCTGGAAGGTCGAGCGGCGACGCAAACTTTCCTGGACTTGCGGTGCGGGACGATGATTCGCACGCGAAGGCGTTGACGAGGGAATTATACGGGGACCGGGACGCGCTCGCAAACGCGGCGGACGACCCGAGCAAGAGCGAACGGGCGAACGAGAGGGAGGTTTCGCACTCGCTTGCGAGCGCGCAGACGAAGAGCGATGAGAAGACGCGAGATGGTGAGCCAAGTGTGGGCGGGGTGTACCGCGGAAGGGTGACAAATGTGATGGATTTCGGAGCCTTTGTGGAGTTGGTGGAGTTCAAGCGCAAGGCGGAGGGCTTGGTGCACGTGAGCGCCATTACCGATCGACACCTGAAAAGCGCAAAGGACGGCGCGAGGCGAGGTGAGAGCGTGTTTGTCAAAGTTTTGAATCGTAACGGAAACAAGATATCGCTGTCGATGAAGGATGTGGACCAAATCTCGGGGAAGGAGACTGCGCGCGCCACGTTTGGCGGTAACAGAAGTAATCCAGCGCCGAGGAATTTACCGCCACCCGGGCCGTCAGCAGCAGGGGGAATGGCGTCACTTAAAGGCCTTTCTGGCATCGATGCCAGCACTTTGGATGAAGCAAACACAGCCTCGCGCAAACGACCTGCAAAGAGGCTGAGTTCGCCGGAGCTGTGGGAAGCTCGGCAGCTCATCGCGAGCGGGGTGTTGAAGGTGCAAGACTATCCGCAATTCGATCCGGAAAACGACGGCATGCTATCCTACGAAGAAGAAGCTGAAGAGGAAGTTGAAATCGAGATCAACGAAGACGAGGCGCCGTTCTTGCAGGGACAAACTGCGGCGAGCACGGGTGACGTTTCGCCGATTAAAATTGTCAAAAACCCAGATGGTTCCATGCAACGCGCCGCCATGACGCAAGCCACGCTGGCGAAAGAGCGACGCGAGCTTCGCGATCAGCAGCAGCGAGCAAATACTGAGGCCGAGGGTCAAGTAGCGGCGCGTCCGTGGGAGGATCCGATGAGAAGACAGGGCGATGCGTCGTTGACAGAGGAGGCTCGACAGTACGGCGGCAGTCGCGGAGGCCGCGATATGCCCGCTTGGAAGGCCAAGTCCATGGGCCAAGGTCAAAGGATGGGCCAGCCACAGACGATGCCCATTCATCAATTACGGCAGACGCTACCGATTTATAAACTGCGCGATCAATTGATTCAAGCGGTGAATGAAAATCAGATTTTAGTGGTGATTGGCGAGACGGGTTCGGGAAAAACGACGCAGATGACCCAATACTTGGCCGAGGCTGGGTATACGTCACGGGGTAGAATAGGATGCACGCAACCAAGGCGTGTGGCCGCAATGTCCGTAGCCAAGCGTGTCGCCGAGGAGTACGGCTGTCGACTCGGTGAAGAGGTTGGTTACGCGATTCGTTTCGAAGACTGCACGTCACAGGACACAGTTATCAAGTACATGACCGATGGTATGCTACTTCGCGAGGCTTTGTTGGATGACTTGTTATCGCAGTATTGCGTCATCATGCTCGATGAGGCACACGAAAGAACGATCCACACGGACGTATTGTTCGGATTGCTGAAGAAGTGCTGCGCAAAGCGAAAAGACTTGAAAATCATCGTGACGTCAGCTACTTTGGACGCCGAAAAGTTTTCGACGTACTTTTTCGATTGCCCCATTTTCACCATTCCTGGTCGAACGTTTCCTGTCGAAGTATTGTATACTAAAGCTCCCGAGAGCGACTATCTTGATGCCGCTTTGATCACGGTGATGCAAATCCACCTCACAGAGCCCGAGGGCGACATCTTACTGTTCCTCACGGGTCAAGAAGAGATTGATGCGGCTGCGGAGATTCTATTCGATCGTATGCGCGCATTAGGTCCAGCGGTTCCAGAGTTACACGTCTTGCCGGTGTACTCTGCTCTTCCTAGCGAACAGCAGACGCGCATTTTTGAGCCGGCGCCGCCCGGCAGTCGCAAGTGCGTCATCGCGACAAACATTGCCGAAGCCTCGCTCACTATTGACGGCATCTTCTACGTCGTCGATCCCGGGTTTTCAAAACAAAAAGTGTACAATCCTAAGATTTCCATGGACTCTCTCATCGTGGCTCCGATTTCACAGGCTTCAGCTCGACAGCGAGCCGGTCGCGCCGGTCGTACAGGTCCCGGCAAGTGTTATAGATTGTACACGGAAAGTGCGTTCAAGAACGAAATGCTCCCGACATCGGTGCCAGAAATTCAAAGGACGAACCTGAGCATGACGGTGCTGACGATGAAAGCTATGGGGATCAACGACTTGATTAATTTTGATTTCATGGACCCGCCTCCACCGGCGACGCTCGTCACGGCTTTGGAGCAACTGTACAATTTAGGCGCGTTAGATGAGGAAGGCTTGCTCACTCGACTCGGGCGCAAGATGGCAGAGTTTCCATTGGAGCCGCCGATGAGTAAGATGCTCATCGCGAGCGTTGATCTCGGGTGTTCTGAGGAAATTTTGACCATCGTCGCCATGCTGAGCGCTCAAAATATCTTCCACCGCCCGAAGGAAAAGCAAGCGCAGGCGGACGCGAAGAAGAACAAGTTTTTCCAAGCCGAAGGCGACCATTTGACATTGTTGTCGGTGTATGAGGCGTGGAAGGCTCAAGGTTTCAGCGAACCTTGGTGTTACGAGAACTTTTTACAGGCGCGTTCGATGAAGCGCGCGCAAGACGTCCGTAAACAACTTCTCACCATCATGGATCGATACAAGCTCGGCACCACGAGCGCTGGACGCAACTACAACAAAGTTCGCAAAGCCATCTGCTCGGGTTTCTTCTTCCACGGCGCCAAGAAAGATCCGCAGGAGGGTTACAAAACCATCGTCGAGCAGACTCCGACGTACATTCACCCCTCGAGCGCGCTCTTCCAACGTCAGCCCGACTGGGTCATCTACCACGAGCTCGTGCTCACGACCAAGGAGTACATGCGTGAAGTCTGCGCCATCGACCCCAAATGGCTCGTCGAGCTCGCTCCGCGCTTTTTCAAGCTCAGCGACCCTCGCCATCTGAGCAAGCGCAAAAAGAGCGAGAAAATCGAGCCCCTGTACGATCGCTACAACGATCCGAACGCGTGGCGATTGAGCAAGCGTCGCGGCTGATCCGCGCCCGCGCGACGCTTAGAGTTTAACACCACCACATTCATCGCGATTCGTTCGTCCGTTCGTTCGTTCGTTCGCGCGCGCGCGCGTCCCTCGCCCGCCGCCCCGCGCGCGCGCCCCCTCGACCCTAAACCCTGTGTGAAATCTTCGCCGCGTCGGAATGCGCGACAATTCGCATCGCGCGCCGATCGCGCCGCACTGCCTCGCGCCCTCCCGCGCGATCGCCCCGAGAGCCCCGCGCGCGAGAGTGCGAGCGTTTTCGAGCGCGCCGTCGCGGTCTCGCGCGCGGCGCGCGCGTTCGGCGCGCGACGCGAACGACGCCGGCGAGGGTGGTTGAGAATCCCTAACCGTCGCGGGTGGTGCGACGACGCGCGCGCGCGATAAAAGGCGTCGCGCGCTGCCATGGCGACGCCGACGCAAGAAAACTACGGCGCGACGCCGACGAGCGAGCTCACGAAGGTGCAACCGCCGCGAACGCGAACGCCGTGGGACTCGGCGGCGTGGATCACGGCGACGCTGTTGGACGAGCAAGGCCAACGGTGTCCGTGCCCGCCGGGATGCGCCGGGGATTGCGCGGTGCGCTCGCATTGGTTGTTTAATGAGAAGGATAACGACCTGCGAACGATTCACACGCTGCAAAGCACGTCGAATCCGCCGGTGGTGAGCTTGAACGCGGGTGACGTGGCGCCGTGGGGTAAGGTGGCGCAGGTGAACGCGTCGAGTTATCGCGTCATGGGTGGGTGTCCGCCGTCGGATCAGATGGACTGCATCGCGTGCGATACTGGTGCTGGATACTATCCGGTGGTGTACGCTGGCGACTTTTCTATCGAAGGTATCAAGCAAACGGGCGCGGGTATTTCGTGCTATTATCTGGAGATTTGTGAAAACGACGACTCCTGCGATACGCAGATCGCAATGTCCGAAGTGGGGACGCTGGTAGGGTCTTACGCGGGTCTGTTTTCATTCCTTCTCATCCTCTTTGTTATGTTGCGTAAAATCGTATGGCTCCGGATGGCGATCGACTCGGCGGCGTGGGTTGAAAAGGGCAACCCCAAGTACCCGCCGCGAGAAATTCAGCTTCCCAAACCGAGAGAAGACAGTGCATGGTCGTGGCTTTATGACGCTTATCACCGCGATAATAATTGGATGAAAGAGTTCACCACCCCAGACGAGTACATGCTCGTCCGCTGGTTCAAGTTATCCAGTCGCTTCTTCTTCGCCGCCGGCGCCGTATGTTGTCCAATTCTCATGAGTTTGTACGCCGCCGATACCGTACCAAGCGTAGATGCGGGCTCGAAGATACTTACAACTCTCGAAAAGACCGGTATCGCGAAATACACACTGCTCAATGCTCGAACCGAATCTTCTTTCGCGGCCGCCATGGCTTTCACCTGGATCACAAGTCTCTTCTTGATTTCTTTGATTCGCGTCGAGTCGCGTAAGTACGTCCACATGATGTGGACGGTGGATCCCGATAAGACTGGTATTAAAGCGAACGCAATCCTCGTCAAGGATATGCCCTTGTTAACCACGGCTCCGGCACCGAAAAAGTTTGAACAGCTTAACACTGGCAGCGTCAAAGATATTCTTAAAGTCAAAAAGAGTGTGCGAGGTTCTGTGAAGAAACTCGACAAAATCTTCGACGACGAAGAAGTCGGCTGCCTGGGGAGATTTAAGCTTTTACTCAACGATGGCACCGTGCAATCTTCCGGTGATTCCGCCAAGCTTCGGCTTTTATACAAGGAGGAGTCGATGAACCTTCTCATCAGCAAGTTTGAGAGCGTCCTCGGCAAAGACTGCATCGCTTTCAAAATGCTCGCCTCGGATACTCGAAAGCTTGATAGCGCCGCGAAAGCCTGGGTGAATGCCCGCGAGCACGTCACACAGAACATGCAAGCGATCGCCGACTTACAAGAGACCGAAAAGACTGGAGGACTCAGCTGGGGGGATTCGACTCAACTTGCGAAAGCGTTGAAAGATATGGATTCGTTGAAGAGAGCCGAGGCGGAACGCTTCGATGTTTTCATCTCCACTCGCGATGAATACATCAACAACCACCGACCCGCGTGTAGTGCGGTCGTGGTATTTGCGAGACAAATGGACGCCGTCATAGCCTCTCAAATTCAAATTGACGACGTTCCCGGGCAGTGGGTCACCGAACCGGCGCCAGGCAACTCTGATGTCGTGTGGCACAATCTCTCCTTGACATCCGTCGAACGCACAAAAAAGACGACTCAGGCTTTTTTTATCGCCGTGGCCATTTCTCTATTCTTCATGTACCCTGTCAATATCGCTGTCGCGGCTGTCGCCGACGTCAAGGACTCTCTCGTGAGCGTGTTTGGCGAGTCTATTTACAACATCATCCTGTCAATTGTGTTGACGGTGTTCCTCGTCGTCGGTCACATTTTAAGCTTGGTCGTGAGTCGGCAAACTGGCTACGTCTCGGTCAGCGCTATGGACTCATTCGGTGCGTCTATGTACTTTTGGCTTCTCATTCTCAACTTGGTCTTTTCCAACCTGAGCACGACGCCCCTGTGGAAGGACGTCCTCGTGTGGATGCAAAAGCCGCACTTGTTCACGTACCAGTTCATCTTGAGGTTGATGAATACCAGTACTTTCTTCCTCCAGTTCGTCATGCTTCGTACCGCGACTTCACCGGTTCTCGAGTTGATCCATCCTCCGGTACTCCTCGGCTTCGTCACAAAGTGCTTGCTATACCGCAGTCGAGCGCGCACGTGGCCGGCTTTCGCAAAGAGACTCATCTGGGCTCAACCGACGCCCACGCCGAGCCATCGGGTTCCCGCGCAAACGATGTTGGTGTTCTTCATCGGCATAATTTACACCGTCGTCGCACCAGTTTTACTTCCGGTGTGCGGCGTCTTCTTCGGTTTTTTCTACATTTTCTGGAAGCACAACATGGTCTATCACTACATCCAACAGTACTCCGCGGGGACGTCCATGTGGGCGTGGCTCGTCGGAAAGATGTATTTCAGCCTCGTGTTCAGCCAAATCATGGTCGCTTTCGGTCTTCCGACGCTCGGCTTCAACACGATGAAGTATCGTGTCTTCATCATACCTCTCGTTTTATTCACCGTTCTCGAATGGTCGCGCGTGAATACCATCCTCAACGATGCGTTCAGGGTGCCGGTACACGCGGCTGGCGCAGCGTTGAAGCGCAGAAGCGGCAAGCATGAAGAAGACTCGGACGACGAATACTTCGCTTCCGGTTCGACATCGGATGTTCCAGCGCTCGAGGAAGACGCTCGGCAAGAAATCTTCGTGAGCACGACGCGAATCGGTGATTCAAGGAAGAGGAAGGCTATGCGCGGCATCGTGCCGGTGGAAGAAATGAAAAAGAGCACACGCCGGCAAAAGAATATTCTCGAAAACACTCGAGAGCAAGGAAAAGCTGAGATCGAGTACAAAGTGAAGAAGGGAATCTGGCAAACGTACGCGCCGAGCGTGTTGTGGCCACTCGCCGCCGAGAAGTCTGCCGGTTCCATTTTCTTGCGTCGCTGGAAACAAATCAAGGCGCGAAAGCAAGTCGAAGCAGACATGTTGGCCGCCGTGGCGCACTTACCCGACGACGACCAGAGAAAGAAGGCAGTCATCAAAGATTTGGCGCTCAGGAAACAAGTGCGCGACTCCGCCGCGGAAGCCATTCTTCGAAAATCCAACTCGCCGTACGTGAAGCAACTTCGACAGAAGCGCGCCGCCGAGCAAGCCGAGAACGCCGACACTCGAGCTGGCTGGACCAAGTAGTAAAGTCTAAACCACCTAAATTAACACGAGCTAAGCTACCTAAACTACCCGAATGAACTTCACCGTTCATCGCAAACCGCTCGGCCACCAACGCGCTTCGCCCGCGTCCAACCACGCGTCGAACGCCGCGTTCAACTTCCCCTCCGCCATCGCCACCGCCGCCGCCCCTCCCGCGCCGTACCGCGCGTCTCTTCCCTCCTCGTCCTCCGCCTCGCCCTCGCCCGCGCCCTTCGCCCGCGCCGTCGCCGCCGCGCGCGCCAGCGTCTCCGCGCGTCTCGCCGCCGCCGCCGCGCGCGCGCGCGTCCCGTCGTCCCCCGAGCCTTCCGCCCTCGTCCCGTCCCGCGCCCGCCCGCGTCCCGCGCGCGCCCCTGCGCGTCGCGCCGCGCGTTTTTTCGCCGTCGCCGCGAATCGCGCCGCCCACGCCGCGTCCAATGCGTACGCGCACTCGAACGCGTCGTCGTCGTCCGCGTCCGCGTCGTCGCGCGTCCGAGCGTCGCGCGTCGATTCGCGTCGTCTCGGTCTCGGCGGCGCCGTCGCCCACAGCGGCGGCGTCGGCGCGCGCGCGTCGATCCGCATCGCGCGTCGCCGTGTCGCGCGACGCGGAATGTTCA